>Ga0268262_10006210_pt1 | contig 11544 bp, 12 predicted proteins | sample TergutNc150P3_FD_190354 | JGI IMG/M metagenome (GOLD analysis project Ga0268262, IMG submission 190354) | Nasutitermes corniger P3 segment gut microbial community from laboratory colony in Florida, USA - Nc150 P3 (SPAdes) (version 2) | ecosystem: Host-associated > Arthropoda: Insects >... | reverse complement strand
CCCGCATTAATAGAGTCGATTATAAAGGAGGAAAAGAAATGAATTTTTTTGATAAAGGACAGCCGCTGGTCAGTAATAAGCCGATGAAAATGAAGCCGGATTTTTCTTTGATTTTGCTTCAGCTTGTCATATTGATTGTTGCGTCTGCGGCGCTTACGGCGGTTTTTTTTAAAACATCCACGCCTGAAAATACTGCGGATATTTGCGTCTATACCGCTGTTTTTATTGCCGTGTTTATTTTGACATTATGCATTCGCAAGAACAACGAATGGGAACGCGCCATTGTTCTTCGCTTCGGTAAGTTTCAAAAAGTCAGGGGACCGGGGTTGTTTTTTCTTCTGCCAATCGCCGACCGTGTCGCCCAAACAGTCGACATTCGAATCAGAGTTTCGGATTTTTCCGCGCAGAAAACTTTAACTGGCGATTCCGTTACCGTCGATGTAGACGCGATATGTTTCTGGCTGGTATGGGATCCGCAAAAAGCGGTTCTTGAAGTTGAGAATTATATTGACGCGGTGGTGTACTCTTCCAAGACCGCATTGCGTAACGCCGTTTCAAGCCATGATCTTTCTACTTTTCTTGAGCGCAGTGATGTAATTGAAAAACAAATTCAGGAAGAAGTCGATAAAAAAACCACCGATTGGGGAATAACGGTTTTACATATCGAGATTACGGATATTCAGATACCCGAACCATTGCAGGATTCGCTTTCGCGCGTCGCGCAGGCGGAAAGGGAAAAGAAGGGGCGTATTCTTCTTGCGGAAGCGGAAATTGAAATTGCCAAGAAACTTGAAGAGGCGATTTCTATCTACGCCAAAAATGAAGGAACGATGAAACTAAAAATACTTACCATATTGAACGAGGGTTTAAAAACGGGCAACTCAATGATGTTGGTTCCCAATTCGATAGCGGAAGAATTAAAAACCAGAGACGTATTCGGTCTTACGGCATTGAATGAATTGAAAAAGGAGGCAAATAAATGACAGTTGTAAAAGCGGAAAATGTAGTAAAGGATTACGGTCTTAATGATCAGACGGTACACGCTCTGCGCGGCGTTAACCTTGAATTTCAGGGCGGCGAATTTACCGCTATCGCGGGACCTTCGGGGAGTGGCAAGTCTACGTTTCTGCATTTAGTCGGCTGCCTTGACACTCTTACAGGCGGGAGCATGCTGATAGGCGGCTCGGATACCGGAAAAATGTCCCGTCAGCAGTTGGCGCTTCTTCGTCGGCTCAGTATAGGTTTTATCTTTCAGGCTTACAATTTAATTCCCGTCCTATCGGCGGAAGAAAATATTTCTTTTCCTCTGTCACTGCAAGGTGTTCCCCAAAAAGAAATCAAAGAGCTTACCGAAAAAGCCCTGCATGACGTGGGTCTTGACGGAATGGCAAAACGCCGTCCCAAAGAAATGTCCGGCGGACAGCAGCAGAGGGTCGCTATTGCGCGGGCGCTGGTAAAAAAACCGGCGCTTATTCTGGCGGACGAACCTACCGCTAATCTTGATTCAACTATCGGGCGCGAAATTCTTGAATTGATGTTAGCTTTGAACAAGTCCGAAGGGACGACGTTTATTTTCTCCACGCATGATCAAATGGTTATGGATTACGCGCGCCGTCTTGTGCGTATCCGCGACGGACAGATTGAAAGCGACGAGGTAAAGGGGAACGTGGCATGAAACTTCGTTTCATATTCGATTTAAACGCGCGCTCCCGCGACCGCGCTAAAAAGAGGTTAGCATGAAATTATCCGGTGTTTGGGAACTGAAAAAAATCGCGCTCCGCAACCTTGCGCGGCACAAGGTAAAAACAATTCTTACCTCTGCGGCAATAATGGTAAGCGTAGCCGTGTTTATTTTTTTGAACGGCTGGCTGAGAGGAATGATAATCGACTCACGGAGAAATATCGTAAATTACGAGATGGGCGCGGCTAAACTGCAAACAAAACTTTACTTTGAAAAAAAGGACGAAATGCCCAGTTACGAAAATTTTACCGATTGGGAAAAATATCACGACGCGCTGGATACGGAAGGCTATGTAAGCGCGCCGCGTTATGTGTTTTCCGGCACTCTGTTTTCAATCTCCGGTTCAGCGCCGATTGTTTTTTACGGAGTAGACCCGGCGTTTGAGGCGGAAACAATGCGCTATGTCCCCTTTGTGGATTTTGGTCGTTATGTGCAAAACGGAGATTTTGGAATAGCGCTTGGAACGTATGCCGCTGAAAAACTTAAAGTGGGTATTCCCGCGCGTCCGTACCGGCAGGAACTGGAAGAATTGATTGATTCCGCCTCGCAGAACAGCGCCGACGCTGATTTTATCCGCTCTCTTTATACCGTCGCTTCCGGAAAAAAGGCTTTCTGGGAATTAGATAAAAAAACAACAGAATCTCAACCGAGCCTGACCACTGATAAGTGGTCAGGCGAAGGTTCCCCTCTTGAAGGCAACGAGCGTATGATATTAAAAAAAGACGCTTCACGTTCCGATCTTGACCGTTACTGGAATATACTTGACGCGTCAGGACGCAATGATGTGCGGATTAACGCAGTAATAGACATTAAAGCTGTACCTGAGACAATTCGCGCCGACAAATGGGAAGGAGAGCTTTTCCCCGCTCTGCGTAACGAGGATAAATCACTTGTAGAAGCCGCCTACGAGTATCAGGATTTTATCGGCGGCTATCTCCTTGCCGAGGAAGATGAAAAGGCGCTTAACAATGTTCTTGCCGCCATGATTCGAGCGGGCTATTCGGGAGCGGTGCGCCATGTGAATCAAATTTTGGACGCAAAGGTAATAGGCGTTATCAATTCTCCGGCTCCGCTCCCCAATGGCAATACAGCCTATATCCCTCTGGACGTTTTGCAGGACGAGTCGGGTATGATGCTAGAAGGCGCGGTAACGGAACTTGTTATCCGCGAAAAAAACGCGCCTGATTCCCGCCTTCCGGGAAAGAGCGAAAGCGCCGCCGTAATTACCGCCGCGCTGGAACGAGGGCTCGCCAAAGCCGGGTATGTTATGCCAAATGAACTGATTGTGCATACTTGGGAAGAGTATATGCAGGACTATCTTGGTTACGAAGCAATTGAAAATACTATGCCGCAGGTGGTAGCTGGTCTGTTACTGCTGTTATCCTTTCTTGGAATTTCAAACACGATCCTTCTTGCCATACTGGAGCGCACAAAAGAAACCGGCATGATGAGGGCTATGGGTATGACCGACCGGCAAATGATTTTGGTCTATATGCTCGAAGCGGGCTTTCTGGGATTTATCGGATCGGTTTTGGGGATAATTCTCGGCTGTATTATAAATTATCCAATGGTAAAGTACGGCATGGATTTCAGCTCTGTGGCTGATGTTATGGGCGGCAGCGGTATTGGTTTCCGCACCACGTCGTCTTTCCGCAGTATATGGAATGTACCGGTAATTATCGGTTCCGGCATAATAGCGACAATTATTTCGTCATGTATGGCTTTCTTCCCCACACATCGCGCGTTAAAAATGCCGATTACCGAAAGTTTAAGGTTCGAGTGAGGTGAAAAATGACAGTTAAATACAAACGAGACGGAACCGGCGCCGCTATCAGAATTACCCAGCGTATTAGACAAGGCGGCACAGGCGCTTTGATAAAAATCGCTTACAGAAATATTTGGCGTAACAAACGGCGGACATTTTTTTGTATTGCGGCGGTCGGAATAGCGGTGTTTTTTATCGTGCTATATTCATCAATGATAGAAGGAATGCTCAGGAATATTATCGACGTTGTGCAAATTTATGATTTGGGACACGTTAAAGTTGTTTCGTCTCAGTACGATGCGGAAAACGAGTATATGCCGGTGCAGTATCCGGTATCCGACGGTAAAAGCTGGAAAGAACTTGCCGCTTCGATTAAAAAAATCCCCGGTGTGCGCGCCGTTTTCCCAAGGATTTCATCTCTTGCGACATTGCAGGAAAGCACAACCAAACACGCTGTACTGTGGGGGCTTTCCATAGAAGATGAAATGGCGGCAAATCATTTCAATCTGACGGATCGCAGTGACGGGCTGTTGGAAGGTCGCTATCCCAAGCCCGGAACCAACGAATGCGCGATAGGGCGCGTCTTTGCCCATAAATCGGGATTGTCTGTCGGCGACAGGATTCCGCTTAAAACAGTTTCCGCTCAATTTTCCGATAAGATATGGAGTCCGGTCATTACCGGAATTTTCAATTTTGATTATATCAAGTATGACGAACAATTTATCATCGTGGATATTGAGCGGCTCCAGCGATTGTTGGTGCTGGGTGAAGGAACGCAGTCTCTGGTGATATTTGCAGATAACGAAAAAGAAAGCGGCGCGATTGCCGCCAAAGTGCAAAACGCACTTGGACAGGGCAATGTCGTTACAGAATGGCGTGACAATTACTGGGTTGCGATGATGGGAATGGTAACGCCGATCTATACGATGATCTTTTTGGTCTTCCTGATTGTAGCCAGTTTCCTAATCATTAATACGGTAGTGATGATCATTCACGAGCGGATAAAAGAAATCGGTATGATGGGCTGCCTGGGTATGACCCGCGCCGAAATTGTAAAAGTGTTTTTCTTTGAGTCTCTTTTTCTTGCCATGTTCGGCGCGTTTGCCGGAGTGATTGTCGGCGGTATTATTGCCGGAATCGGGTCTGTGTATCCTATCCGCATGGGGGATATGTACGGAGACACCTTCAGTGAAATGCCGCTTGGCAACGCTATTTTTCTTGGGATTAGTCCTTTTATACTTATTCGCGCGTGGCTTATGGGCGTTGTGGTAACGTCTCTCTTTACGCTGATACCGTCGCTGAAAAGTGCGTTTGTAGAACCTGTTGAGGCGTTAAGGAGATAGAGAATAAATAATAAATAACAAAGGGAGAGATTGGTATGAATAGGAAAATTTTTCTGGTTACAATGATGTTGTTTACTGCCGCGTTCGCTTTTTCTCAAACTCCGTCCGCGGCGGAATTACTGCGGAAGGTGGATAACAATGAAATTTACTCAACCATTGAGTACGAAGGCGAGATTATCATTGAGTATCATGGACGCCGTTATGTGAAAACAATGAAGGCGTGGGGCAGGGGAAACACGCACAGTTTTGTTGAGTTCACCAATCCCGAAGACAGGGGAACAAAGTATTTAAAAAGAGACGGCAGGCTCTATGTGTATTCGCCCGACACGGAAGAAGTAATGTTGATTTCGGGACACATGCTCAAAGAATCAATGATGGGTTCCGATATGTCCTACGAAGACACGCTGAATAACGAAACTTTAGCCGGTCGTTATGATCCTGTTGTCGCCGGTTCTGAAACCGTGAATGGGCGGGATGCGTGGGTTTTGGAGTTAAAAGCAAAAACGAAAACCGAAAGTTATCCTTCGCGCAAGTTATGGATAGACAAGGAAAACGGCGATCTTTTACGCTATGAGCTTTTCGCTCTTTCTGGAGTCAAGCTGAAAGATTATAATTTATTGAAGGTAGAAGTAATCAGCGGACGGCGTTTCCCTGTAGAACTGGAAATGCGCGACCTTATGCGAAAAAACAGCAAAACTTCCTTTGTTATGAGAAAAGTAGTGTTGGATAGACCTATTCCTGACTCGGTATTCAGCCAGAGGAATTTGGAGAGGTAATGAAAAAGCAGTTTATTTCTCTGCTATTTATAATTACCTTTTTTACAATCAGCGGTCTTAACCTTCACGCCCAAGGAATGACTGTCTCCGGGATACTGGATTCTTCTGTGCAAGCCACGGCAGGCGACAAGCCGGGGTTTTCGCTGGGAATGGAAGAATACGCTAACATAAGATTTCAATCTAAAATCAGGGACAAGGCGGCAGTCTACGGCGCGGTAAACTTAATCGCCGCTACAGGAAATTATGCGGCTAATGCGATGGGTATGGCGGCTCTTGGCGTCGGCTCTCCCTTCGACTCGACCCCTTATGTTTACGGAGAAAATTATATCGCCGGAATAGAACTAGAGCGTCTTTATTTTCGGTTGTTAGGTGAATCTGTGAGTTTTGACGGCGGATTGATGCGTCTTCCGTTTGGTTATGGGCAGGTGTGGGGGTCCTCGGATTTTCTTAATCCGAGAAATCCGTTAATACCGGATGCCCGTCCTCGCGCAGTTTTAGGAACCGCTTTTTTCTGGTATCCAACGGAAGAAACAAAACTGTTAATATTTTATTCTGCGCCGCGCGATCCGCTTTCACAAAGAGGCGGCGGCTCTTTTGCCGGACTGTCTTTTGACAAGCACTGGAATAAGGCGAGTATTCAGACGCTGTACAGTTTTGAAACGCCAAAGGAAGGTTCAGATAACGGTATTCACCGCGCGGGACTTTCCGTAAAAGCCGATTTAATATTGGGATTTGTCATTGACGCGCTTTACACCTACAACCACGAAGCGGAAACAAAACTTGACGGACTTTCTTTCAGCGGCGGCGCGGATTATTCTTTCTTCGACGGCAAATTAATATTCCTTGCCGAATATCTGTACAATGGCGAAAATTCATCTACAGCTTTTTATCCAAAAACAAATTTACTTGGCTTACCAAATATCCATTATTTGTACACAAGTCTTACCCTGCGTTTTACCGATTATACCAATATGAGCGCCGCAGTTATCATAGGATTCGACGACACGTCATTTGCGCCGATTCTTTCCCTGAACCACGATCTTTTTCAGGGAGCCGCATTGACAATTTCGGCGCAGAGACCGAAGGAACACAATTATCGTGTAAGTACAAAATTACGCTTACGTTTTTAAAAATAATTTTATATAAAATATATATTTTCCATGGTATAATAAAAAGACATTATGCAGAAAACAATTTTCGGCAAAACCGCTTTAACTGTAAGCCGCACCGGATTCGGCTGTATCCCAATCCAGCGCATTTCTTACGATGAAAGCGCCGCGCTCTTACGGCGCGCCTACGATAACGGCGTTACTTTATACGATACCGCCAACGCCTATACAACCAGCGAAGACCGGATAGGGACTGCGCTTCATCATGTGCGCGATAAAATTGTGTTATGCACAAAGTCCGCCGCGCAAACGCCTGACAAATTAATGGAGCATATCGAAAACAGCCTGCGAATGTTACGCACAGATTATATCGACGTATTCCAGCTTCATAACCCGTCCTTTGTGCCGACTCCCGAAGGCGAAGACGGATTGTATGCGTGCGCGTTGAAAGCGAAAGAGCAAGGTAAAATCCGCCACATCGGCATTACCGCTCACAGCAAAGATAACGCAAAAAAAGCGATATTATCCGGTCTGTACGAAACCTTGCAGTATCCTCTCTCTTACCTCTCTTCCGCCGAAGAATTGTCTCTTGTCGCTCTCTGCCGCGAACATAACATCGGCTTCCTTGCCATGAAAGCCTTATGCGGCGGCTTGATTAGCAACGCCAAAGCGGCGTTTGCATTTTTGCGGCAATATGAAAATGTAGTCCCCATTTGGGGAATGCAAAAAATGCAAGAATTAGATGAATTTCTGTCATACGAAAAAAATCCGCCCAAGCTGGACGGTGAATTGTTAAGCGCCATAGAAAAAGACAAAGCCGAACTTTCAGGCAGTTTCTGCCGCTGCTGCGGCTACTGTCTGCTGTGTCCCGCCGGCATTCCCATTAACAACGCGGCTCGTATAACCTTTTTGGCAAGAAGGGCAGTGAAGGAATACTGGCTGTCAGAGGAGTGGCAAAAAAACATGCGCCTCATTGACAACTGCACAAAGTGCGGTCACTGCAAACAGCATTGCCCTTACGGACTTGATGTGCCAACGCTGCTAAAGGCGCAACAGGCGGAGTTTTTTAAGATGGTGGGGGAGTGCTGAAAAGAAATCTATAACAGATTTTTTAAGAAATACACTTACAAATTATTGTTTTTATCTCTTTCGCATATTCAATAAATTCATTTACTTCTTCATTAGTCGGTAAACCGTCAGGCATTAATCCTAATTCTCCGGGATATCTTGATTCAGCGCTTACCTCATTTATTACCAGCAGTTTTTTCTCGTCAATATTTAGCTTTTCTATTTCATTTATCATTCCGTTTAATTTAATCAAATCATGTGTTTTTATTAATGGTATATTTTTCTCTATTAAAAATGCCTTTAAATACTTTTCAATTGCTTGTTGACAATGAAAAGTGATAATGTTAGTTAAAGGATGTTCATCTTTAAGTATTATTTCAGCGGCGCGTAAATCGCTATCGGCTAATAAAATCCAGTCTTCAACCTGCTTTTTCATATATTATTTTTCCTGTTCGTTCAATCTCGTCAATAAAATAATTCCCATGTTTTTTAACGATGTTTAACTCTTCTTTTGAATAAACCAATATATCAAGCGGTATTTTCCGGTTAATTTCAAGGACTAAATTTCTTATAAACATTTTTTTGTTTAATCGTTCTTGATGTGTTTTTGAGACATGGTTATTATCGAGTATAACCATAAGGTCTATATCGCTATTTTCATCTTGATTCCCTTTTGCGTATGAACCAAAAAGGATAATTTTATATGGATCAGACGGCTTTAATTGGAAAACTAGATTATCTATTACAGTATTGTAATTCATACGTATATTATATATTTGTTCGGTATTTTGTCAATGGTTTTTCTTTAAGTACGTATTTGGTTTTGCGTTTTTAAAATCGTATTCTTTTCTCATTTTATTTCTTTTTTTGCCCAATATGGAATCGAAATAATTTCTTCAGTTATTTTCTCAAGTTCATAGACAATTATTGTCCCTTCATTTTTTATATCCATTTTTATCTCTTTTGAAGTTATACCGTATTTAGCAATGTTTTTATGAGCTGTTCTATTTAAGTATGTTTTTCCGGCAGGCGCTCCTGATAATCTGCATGCATAAACAACAGAGGCTCCAACAATTGTCTGTTCATTATTAATTTCAACTATTTTTACCATTCCATGATCGATACCTATTCCTAGTCCTGTATCTAATACAACAGAAAAGTTATCATAATATTTTTTATAAAAATCATTAAAGAAATCATGACATTTTTGAGAAACTATACAACAATTTAAAATACCTTCTTCTCCTGAATAGAATGTAGGAAAGTATGCTAAAATTCCATCGCCGGTAAATTTGTCAAATACTCCAAAGTTATTTACAACGATACTTTTTAATCCTTCTGTTAGTCCTGAAATAAACTCTGCATACATATCTGGAGTAATTGCCTTTAACATAAGTTCTGTAGATTTTCGTATATCTATTGACATAACAGTCATTTCCATTGCTTCATTTTTTAAAAAATATGATAATACTTTATTATTATCCGGTTCTAATAGTATACTTGGAGCCATTGGATGTAATCTAGCTAATAAATATTTTTTTTCTAGTATTTTTCTTTGTTCTTCTTCCTTTTTTCTAATTTCATTTAATAATTCATCATTTTTTCCTTTTGTTTTTAATTCTTCGTGAAGTTTTTTAATTTCATTATTTTTTTCTTCTAATTGATTTGTCAGTTTTACAATATTTTCATTTGTTTCAAATGGAAAAGTGTAAGATTTTGGAAATAGGGCGCTCATCCACGGCGGATTCAAGTTATAAATATTATTGATTGGATAAGTATAAATAGGTGATGGCATACTATTTATATACATATTGTCAATATCGTCTATTTTGCTTGCCATAAAAAACCTTTATTTTATATTAAAAACATAGTTTATATTTATGTCAAGTGCTTTATTATTCAGGTACATGAGGATAATTATAAGAAGCGACAAATGGTACATAGCCACGTCCTATATTTGTTCCTTCAACTACTTTATTGATGATATATTCACAACTTTTTTCTTCTAAATCCTCTATAAACAGAATTTCATCAAATCCTGAACAGTGTCTAAAGAAACTTGGAGGCGGACTGCCAAAAACAAGTAAAAAAGTCTTGCAATAGGGGAATATTGATTTTATCATTTTGATTTTCTCAGAAGTAGCTAGTAAAGCGTCAGTTTGAGCATTTGCCATTTTTGTTTCAATAATTACAAATGGCATACCAACATCTTTTTCTTTATCGGCATTTTTTTCAATGGTTACCTTGAGTATACTTTCATTGTTTGAAGATATATCCAGATTTCTGGAATCAACTGATTTATCAAATAGTTTTTGATAAACACATATATCCTGTTTAAAACACCATATTTCAAGTGAATTTCTGACAGGAATATATATGTGTTTATACGGAACAGGTATTTCCTTACCAACCAAACACTTTTGTTCGGCTATTTCTACATTATCTTTCAATTTATTGAAAAGATAATCTCTGTTTTCGTTTTCATTCTTAAATAATTTCATAATAACCCTCCTTGTAACAAATATTTAGATGAAAAATGTTATCAATCATATCTCCCTTCTTAATAATCCCATGCATCGTCCCCAAAAAATAATTTATTCCTATATTTTATGGAATATTACAGGTAATTGTTTCTCCCTTTTGTAATAAACCAACCTTTGTACTGTAATGAGTTATAGGAAATGACGTTGAATAATGTACTGTCCATGTAACATCTTTATTAGTAGAAGGTATTTCTACGCTACTGCCATAACTTAAACTATCTTGAGAAGAATAAACTTCTACTCCATCAAAATAAACACATACATAATAATTATAACTCCTCTTATTATTCTTAACCACTAATAATGTCCCTTCTTCTTCTTCGCATGCAGTAAAAATAACAATGATGCTGAGAAAAACTAAAATAGCTACAATGTTAATAAATTTCCGTGTTTTCATATGAAAAACTCCTTTTCTGCGTAATATTACGCAAACTTACATACTTAAATAATAGTACTACTTATTCTTACGTATTGTCAAGAAGAAAATATGCTTTTTTAAGTAATCTTTATTAATGGGTTTTAAGGAAAATTTGAAGTCGGAATTGGCTTATTCCGGAATGATGGTCAAGGAACTTGCCGCCACTTCAGGGGTAAATAAGCGTACAATCGACAATTATCTAAATACGCACAATACAATGCCCTCCGCCGACGCCGCCGTACGCATTGCCAACGCTTTGGGGGTAACGGTGGAGTACCTTATTACCGGAAACGAGCAAAAAGAGCGCGTCCCTTTGACGCCGTTTCCCGATTCGCGGATTGTGCTGAAAAACCTTGAAGCGTTGAACAAACGAGACCGGAAAATCGTGCTTAATTTGATTAAATCCCTGAAAGATATGGAAGATATTGAAAAAAAGACAAAATAAATAGTAATCGGTTTCTGCAGCTAATATTGACAATAATGATTAGAATGTATTAGCAATGATTAGAATGTATTAGAATGTATTAGCAAGTAGCAGTACGGCTTCTGCGTTATTTTAACCGCGAACTATCACGAACAACAACAAGATATATACAAAAAGTTCGTGCTGGTTCGTGTCGTTCGTGGTAAATTTAAAGTACTAATTGAGCAATAAAAACCCTTCACTTAGTCCACAAATTACTCGCGGTCGCCGCGTCGGTCTTGCGCCAGAATTGACTGCGTCCTATGCCTAGCCCTATCTCGCCGCGCATTTCAAGAGTGTCGTTCGCGTACTTTTTGC
>Ga0268262_10006209_pt1 | contig 11545 bp, 9 predicted proteins | sample TergutNc150P3_FD_190354 | JGI IMG/M metagenome (GOLD analysis project Ga0268262, IMG submission 190354) | Nasutitermes corniger P3 segment gut microbial community from laboratory colony in Florida, USA - Nc150 P3 (SPAdes) (version 2) | ecosystem: Host-associated > Arthropoda: Insects > Digestive... | reverse complement strand
CAGACCGGCGGGCCTTCCGGAGGTATTCTTACCGAGAAGTCGCTTGACCTGCCCATTGACTTTGACACTCTTACCGCCAACGGCTCCATGATGGGTTCCGGCGGTATGATCGTCATGGACGAGGACGACTGCGTTGTTGACGTTGCGCGCTTCTACATGGACTTCTGCGTTGATGAAAGCTGCGGCAAATGTTCACCCTGCCGTATCGGTACCACCCAGATACTCCAACTGCTGGACAAAATTGCCAACGGCAACGGCGAAGAATCCGATCTTAATAAACTTGAAGAAATCGGCGTAGCCATGACCAAGGCAAGCCTCTGTATGCTCGGCGGCTCGGCGGCAAACCCCACCCTGTCAACGATCAAAAATTTCCGCGATGAGTACCTTGAGCATATCCATGACAAGAAATGCCGCGCCGGCAAATGCAAGAAATTGCTGCGCTTCAGCATTGACGCGGATAAGTGCGTTGGCTGCGGGATGTGCGCGAAGAAATGTCCCGCAAGTTGCATCACGGCGCTGGATCCGGCGAAATATCCGGGCAAGAAAAAGCCTCCTTACGCCATCGATCAGAACGCCTGCGTTAAGTGCGGCGAATGTCTGAAGAATTGCAAATTTAACGCGGTTTCGCGGGGCTAAGGAAAAAGGAGAAATACATTAACACTTTGTGTTAATGTTCGATTAAACAGAGCGGCGATACCGCCGCTCTAATATAGGAGATAACAGATGATAAACTTTAAAATAAACGGCATTCCGGTTCAGGTTGAGGAAGGGACTACCATCCTTGAGGCGGCCAAAAAAGTGAATATAAAAATTCCCACCCTGTGCTACAACCCCGATCTTCCCGCGTGGGCTTCCTGCGGCATCTGTATTGTCCGCATAGCCGGCGGGGCAAAATTGGTCCGGGCCTGTACCACGCCGGTGGACGGCGGTTTGGAAGGCAAGGAGATCATTACCCATGACGCGGAAATTATCGCTACGCGGCGCGTCGTGCTGGAATTGATCCTCTCCAATCATCCCAATGACTGCCTCCAGTGCCCCCGCAACGGCAACTGCGAACTTCAGACGCTTGCGGCGGAATTCGGCATACGCGAATCACCGTACAAAAAAGTAATGAACGGGGTTCCTGTTGATGATTCCAACCCGGCGATTATTCTTAATCCCGAAAAGTGCATACGCTGTGGCAGGTGCGTCAAGGTCTGCCAGGAAGTGCAGAATGTCTGGGCGCTGGAATTTTTGGGAAGAGGTATTAAGGGAAAAATCGCCAGCGCCGCCGACGCGCCGTTAGGTGAAAGCCCCTGTATCAAGTGCGGCCAGTGCGCCGCCCATTGTCCGGTCGGGGCGATTTACGAGCGGGACGATACGGTAAAAGTCTGGGCTGCTTTGCACAACCACGATCTCCATACGGTAGTGCAGATCGCTCCGGCGGTCCGCGTCGCGTTAGCCGAAGAATTCGGCCTTGAGCCGGGCACGGTGTTTACCAAAAAAATATACGCCGCGCTCAGGCGGCTCGGTTTCAAAACCGTGTTCGACACCAACTTCTCCGCCGATTTGACGATCATGGAGGAAGGCTCGGAACTGGTCAGGCGTTTGGGCGAAAAAGGCAGCCCCATTCCCCTGATTACTTCCTGCTGCCCGGCCTGGGTTGATTATATGGAGAAATATTACGCCGACATGATCCCCAACTTCTCAACGGCAAAATCGCCCCAGCAGATGATGGGCGCGATGATCAAGGCGTACTGGGCAAACAAGGCGGGAATCGCCCCGGATAAGGTATACTCGGTTTCGGTGATGCCCTGTACCGCCAAGAAATGGGAAACCCACCGTAACGATGACATGAAGAGCGCCGGAAAATTCCTGGGCAAGGAAACCGGCTACGATGTGGACATTGTAATTACCACCCGCGAGCTTGCCCGCATGATCAAACAGGCGGGCATTGACATACTGAATCTTGCTGATGAGGAAGCGGACAACCCGATGGGGCCGTACACCGGCGCGGGCACGATTTTCGGCGTTACCGGCGGCGTTATGGAAGCCGCGGTTCGCAGCGCCTACTACCTCGTGACCAAGAAAGAACTGTCCGATGTAAACTTTAAACCGGCCCGCGGCCTTGAAGGCGTTAAAGAAGCGGAAGTTGATTTCGGCAACGGGACCAAAATCCGCATCGCCATTGCCCACCAGATGGGAAACATTGCCGCGGTGCTGGATAAATTGCGTGCCGCGCGGGATGCCAAGCAGGAACCCCCCTATCACTTTGTAGAGGTTATGGCGTGCCGGGGCGGTTGTATTGCCGGCGGCGGCCAACCCTACGGCGCTACCGATGAAGTTCGCACACAGCGCACCAAAGGAATTTACGAAGATGACACAAAATCCCAGTACCGCTGTTCGCATCAAAATCCCTTTATCAAACAGGTGTACCAGGAATTTTTGGGCGCGCCGGGTGAACACAAGGCCCATGAACTCTTACATACCAAGTACGTGGAGCGGGAGCTGTACGTTAAATAAGTAAAGGAGGAATTTTATGGAAAAAGTGTTTAAGTTACAAGCGCATGGAACTACATTCCAGCGGGAAGTTGTCGCCGGTATTACCACCTTCTTGACTATGGCCTACATTCTGGCGGTTAACCCCGGAATGTTAAGCGGAAGATTTGCCGGCGCGGAAGCCGTTGTAGGTATGCCGTGGGGAGGTATATTTACCGCCACAGTTATCGCGTCGGCTATTGCCACGCTGGTCATGGCATTTCTCGCGAACCTGCCGATAGCTTTAGCTCCGGGTATGGGACTTAATGCTTTCTTTGTCTATACGGTGGTATTGGGAATGGGGTACTCATGGCAGCTCGCCCTTACCGCGGTTTTTCTTGAAGGTATTGTATTCATCATCCTGTCTCTGTTCAAAGTACGCGAGGCGATCATCAACGCAATTCCGATAAACTTGAGAAAAGCAGTGGCAGTGGGTATCGGCCTCTTTATCGCCCTGATCGGCTTTGCCAATGCGGATATTGTTGTCGGCAATACCGGCACCGTCATTGGACTGGGAAATGTAACATCGGGCGCGCCTTTGCTGGCGCTGCTGGGTCTTATCATCATGGTTGTTCTGTTTACGCTTAAAGTTCCCGGCTCGATTCTTTTGGGTATTATAATCACCACGGTAATAGGAATTCCCTTTGGTATAACCAAAATTCCCGACGGCTGGTCGCCGGTAGCTACGCCCGACGCGCCTCTGCTCTTTGCCTTTGATTTCAAGCCTGAATCGATACTGACTTTTAAATTTTTTACTGTCTTTTTTACGTTTTTGTTCGTTGATATTTTTGACACGGTGGGAACCCTGGTGGGAGTAACCACCCAGGCGGGTTTGATAGACAAGAACGGCAGAATCCCCAAAGTAAAACAGGCCTTGCTTGCTGACGCTGTCGGAACAGTCGCCGGAGCCGCGCTGGGCACATCAACCGTTACCAGTTATGTGGAAAGCGCCGCGGGGGTTGCCGCCGGAGGACGCACCGGACTGACATCGTTTACGACCGCTATTCTGTTCCTGCTTGCCCTGTTTCTTTCACCGCTGTTCCTGCTTATTCCTTCCGCGGCCACCGCTCCGGCCCTGATAATGGTCGGCTATCTTATGCTGAAACCGGTGACAGGCATTGATTTCTCCGATCCGACCGAAGGCATCCCCGCGTTTCTTGCTATTGTCATGATGCCCTTTGCCTACAGTATCGCCGAAGGCATTATGTACGGGATTATTTCCTATGTGATCCTCAAAGTCGCGGCTAATAAAGTAAAGGATATTTCAGTCGTTACCTGGATTTTGTTTATTGTCTTCCTGCTGCGTTTTGTATTAAAGTAGAGCAACGTGACCAATCAGGAAATTTTCAGCCGGATTGATCATACGCTTTTAAAGGCAGCCGCCTCATGGCAGGAGGTTACAACCCTCTGCGATGAGGCGGTTTTTTATAAAACCGCGGCGGTCTGCATCCCCCCCTCTTATGTAAAACCGGTATATGCCCAATACGGGAAAGACGTGGTTATCTGCACGGTAATCGGCTTTCCGCTGGGCTACAGTATACCCGCCGCGAAATTTGTGGAAACGGTACAGGCTGTGGAAGACGGAGCCGCCGAGATTGACATGGTAATCAATATCGGCGATGTTAAAAACGGCCGTTTTGATTTGGTACATGGTGAAATAAAAACCATTAAAGCGTTATGCGGAGATAAAATCCTCAAAGTCATTGTTGAAACCTGTTACCTCAGCGAAGAAGAAAAAATCCGTCTCTGCGGCATTGTCACCGAGGCCGGGGCGGATTTTATCAAGACTTCAACCGGCTTCGGGACTGCCGGCGCGGCTCTTGCCGATATACGGCTGTTCCGTCAGCACATTGGACCAAATGTAAAAATAAAAGCCGCGGGCGGCATTAAAACCCGCGAAGATCTGGAAGCCTTTATCGGCGCGGGAGCTGACCGTATCGGCGCCAGTTCCGCGGTCAAACTGCTTGCCTGAAATAGTATCTGCTAAGATTTCACACAAAGAACACAAAGAAGACAAAGACACAAAAGGGGAAAGAGGAGGGAGGTGTTGTATGCTATCTGAGCTTAATAAATCACGATAAGATAACGAACAAAAACCCCCTTAATTCTTCTTTGTGATCTTTGTACCTTCGTGATCTTTGTGTGAATTCTTCTTTCCAAAAATCTTCAAAAATGATTAAAAATGTTCATTTTTCATTATTAAAAATTGGTAAACTCCTGTTAAGGAGTAAATGGGATTATGTTGTACACACAGGGAAAAACGGACTGCAAGCCCGGTGAGGTTGGCTATAACGAACAACGGCTTGACGTACTGAACCGCCACCTTCAGCGCGTCATTGATGACGGTGAAATACAATGCGCAACCTATTGCATTTCACGCAAAGGCAAAGTTTTCGCGCAGGGCGCAATCGGAAAAAAATCGTTCCGCAAGGATGACAATACCCCGGTTCAGCCGGATTCCGTGCGGTACATAGCTTCGGCTACCAAAACATTTACCGCTGTGGCAATAATGAAACTGGTCGAAGACGGCGTTACGCGGCTGGATCAGCCGGTGGGCGAAATTCTGCCGCAGTTCAACACGCCGCCCTTTAACGGCGTTACGCTGTTTCAGCTTTTAACCCACACTTCCGGAATGCACACAGACGACGGATGTTTTGAAAACAAATACCAGTCAAATTACTGGAAATTAATTGATGACGCGTACAAGCTTTGTGACCCCGACAAAAAAAATGAGTTTGACTGGTTAACCGCGGCGTTAGGCACAATAGGCAGCGGCTTCCGCGTCAAACCGGATACGGAGTGGGCATATTGCAGTTTTGGTTTTGTTGTTCTTGGCGCTGTTATCGAAAAACTAACCGGCATACACGCGCACCAATACATCGAAGACAATATATGCAAACCGTTGGGTTTGAAGGACACCTCTTTTAAGCTGACAGCCGAAAGGGCAAAACGGTATATCGTTACGGATGAAGGGCTTGAAAAATACGTAAACGATACCATAAACGGAACTTACCAGCCGCAGTGGATCGGAGAAAAACTCAACATCCCTTCGACGGGCGGAGGGCTGGAGGGCACTTCTTACGATCTTAACCGTTTCGGGAACATGATGCTCTTTGGCGGAACCCTGGACGGCGCGCGTATTCTTGGCAGAAAAGCCGTCGAAAGAATGACAACGATTGTTTCAGCTCTTCCGAATTTTTGCTGGAACGCAAAGGAAAAAGAACGGTACTACGGTATCGGCTTTGATATGAGAAACGGCCCGGCGTTTACTTTTTCGCAAAATACCTTTATGCACGAGGGCGCGGGCGCCTGTTCACTGTACATTGATCCGAAAGAAGAACTTGTCGCGGCGTGGATTGTACCGTTTGCCAAGGAAGGCTGGTTCACGCGCGCGCTGTTCAACGTACAGAATGTAATTTGGTCGGGCCTGATATAAGAAAAGGAAACTCCGTTGAGTAAACTTAAACAAAGACTCGATGTGTGCAAAGCGATAGCGCTTGCTACCATTAAGGAATATATCGTCTATCGCTCACACATGATGGTGTCGCTCTTTGTAGGTCCCGTGTACTTTATCGTACAGTACTTTATTTGGACTGCCGTTTACGGCGGCGGCGCGCCGCACAGCAACGCGGGGACATTAAAGGGTATCGAGTATATGCAGATGATCCGCTACTTTGGCATATCGGCGCTGATCGGCTACATGACCTGGGATTCCGCTGACTGGAATTTGTCCATGTTAATACGCACAGGCAAGTTTCTTACATTCGCGCTTCGTCCCGTCCATCACCCTTTTTTCGCGCTTTCCCAAAAAATAGGACACCGCGTACTTGGCACTCTTCTTGAAGCGCTGCCCTGCGCGGTAATATTTTCACTGCTTTTCAAAATTGATATGAGGCCGGCTAACATACTGTGGTCTGTCCTTTCGATAGCGCTTGCTTATTTTATTTACTTTTATGTGAATTATATCATCGGTATAGCGTCATTCTGGATTGTTGAATCTCAGGGGATACGGTCGTTTTATTACCTGCTTTACGGGGTATTTTCCGGTATGTTTATACCGCTTGTTTTCTTTCCCAAACCATTGCAGATTATTCAGTTTTTTCTGCCTTTTCAGTACACCTCGTATGTTCCCGCAATGGTGTTTATCGGGAAATATACATTAGGTGACATTGAATTATCCATCCCGGCGGTAATCGGCATGCAGGCTTTGGCGCTTTTATGCGTTTTCATTGTGTGCGAGCTGTTGTACCATTCGGCGATGAAACGGTTTACGGCGGTGGGCGCATGATTTTACATATTTATAAAACCTGCGTAGCGACCGCAATGGCAAGGGCGTTGGCCTACCGGCTTAATTTTATGCTTTCAATGTTCATAACGCTGTGTTTTAACCTGTTTTTCCCTTTAACGACCATACTCATTTACCGTTCGGGCGCGCGTTTTCCGGGCTGGGATTTTTATGAAGTGTTGTTAATACAATCTATTTTTACTTTGTCGCTTGGGCTGGCGTGCGTATTGTTCAGTAATGTGTTGTGGTCAACAATGCAGCACATACGAGAAGGCAGTTTTGAGGTTGTCCTGCTGCGTCCGGTGAACCCTCTGTTTTTTTTGATAGCAACCAATTTTGATACCGGAAGTTTCGGGCTTTTAATAGGGGGCGGCGTAATGTTTGGCATAGCGGTATCGCACACGGGGATTATCTCGCCTGCCGCTGTCCCGCAGTTTTTGTTTTTGTTTGCGGGAGGGTTCGCGGTAATGACCGGTTTTCAAATGATCATGGCAGCGACATCGTTCAAGTGGGTGGGAAATGACCGCCTGCCGGACATTTTAGACAGCATACTGTCATTCGGGAAATACCCCGTCTCGATTTTTCCGCGGGCGGTAAGAACACTCGCGTCATTTATAATTCCGGTAGGCATGATTGGCTTTTATCCGGCAAGCGCGCTGTTGGGACGGCTTGACCCGGTTATGTTAATTTCAGTTATCCCCTGCGTATTGTTCATGTTTTTCGGGATATGGCTGTATCACTATATGGTCAGGTTATACGAAGGAGTAGGCGGCTGATATGAATATTATAAACGTTAATAATCTGGTTAAAACATACACTACTTTCAAGCGCGGAAGCGGCATGAAGGAAACTTTACAGAGTTTTTTTAAGCGGGAAAAAGTAATTGTCAACGCTGTTGACCATGTATCGTTTAATGTTGAGGAAGGCGAGATATGCGGCGTACTTGGCCCCAACGGAGCGGGCAAGTCTACCGCGATAAAAATGCTCTGCGGTGCGCTGTATCCGACTTCCGGGGAAATTGACGTTATGGGATACTCGCCCAGCAAAGACCGTAAAAGGTATGTGCGCGAAATCGGCGCGGTTTTTGGGCAGCGTTCGCAGTTAATCTGGGATATTCCGCCGATTGACAGTTTTAACATGAACCGCGCCATTTACGGCATATCATCCGCCGATTACAAAACGCGCCTTGATGAACTGGCTGAAATGTTTGACGTTCAGGAAGTGATGCACAAGCCGACAAGGGTACTGTCGCTGGGCGAGCGCATGAAATGTGAATTTATCATGGCGATGCTTCACCAGCCCAAAATCGTATTCCTTGACGAACCGACCATCGGGCTTGACGTTGTAGCCAAGGCGAAGATACGCGAATTTATCAAACGGGTTAATCAAAACGGCACGACGTTTATCCTTACCACCCACGATCTTGAAGACGTGAAACAGCTTGCCCGCCATGTGATTATCATCAATCACGGCGTGAAGGTATTTGATAATACCCTGCAAAATCTACAGCTCAATCTGGGCGGAAAAAAGATAGTAGGTTTGACGCTTGAGGAACCCTATACCGGGGAAATTTTGGAAAATATAAAAATTATCGAACAAAGATCCCCGCTTGAATTGACTCTTGAGGTTGATACTTCTAAAATAGCCATAAGCGACTTTATGGAAAATCTTTCCCGCCGGGTTAATTTTTCTGACATTTCGGTAAAGGAATTGCCAATGGAAGAGATTGTTATGCAAATTTACAACACACATGCGTAATCTATCATCACGCATTGGCCCCTTCTCTTTTTATCGGGAAGCCCTTGCCATCGCCCTGCCGGTCATGATCCAGCAGCTTATTATGAGTATGGTCTCCCTCATCGACAACTTTATGGTTGCCGGCCTGGGGGACATCAGCATGGCGGCGGTCAATGTCGCCAATCAAATTAATTTTATTTATTTTATTATTCTTAATACCATCTGCCAGGCGGGCGGCATATATATCGCCCAGTTCAGGGGCGGGGGCAACCATGAAGGAATGAAACACGCCTACCGCTTTAAAATAATTTTTGCCACCCTGGCCGCCGCTCTTTACTTTACCCTGTGCTGGACCATTCCCGATAAAATGATCGCCATGATGACCATGGGAAACGCCGCTCAGGAAGAAATTGTTGTTGTGGGCGCCGGTTACATCAGGCTCATTTCATGGACTCTTTTTCCTATGGCCATTTCTTTTGCCGTTGGGTCGAGTTTTCGGGAAATTGCCCGGCCAAAAGTACCGCTGGTTTTTTCCGCGATGGCGACTTTGGTTAATACGGCGGGAAACTGGATACTCATTTACGGCAATCTCGGTGCTCCTCGGTTGGAAGTTTCCGGCGCGGCCTACGCGACGATTATTGCCCGTGTTTTCGAAGTTACCGCCTTTTTAATATATACCTCCAGGGTTAAAGCTCCCTTCTTTGTCGGCATTACCCGGCTTTTTTATATCCACTGGAAATTGTTGAAAGAAATATTACACAAATCGGGAATGATATTTATTTCCGAATTATCCTTTGTCAGCTCGGAAACAATCATGACCGCCATGTATAACCGCCGCGGCGGCGCGGAAGTGGTAGCGGGCATGGCGGCGGGTTTTACTATCGCCAACATTTTCTTCTTGCTCTTTGGCGGAATCTGGACCGCCGCCGGGGTACTGATCGGCGGATCGCTCGGCGCGGGCAAACTTGACGAAGCCCGCAGCCGCGCCGAATGGCTCAAATCAGGTTCGCTTATTGCCGCTTTTATTCTTGCCATACCCGGCGCGATTGTTTCCGTTCCGCTTATCCAGCTGGTTTATTCAAATCTTAGCGCCGCGGCCAGGGCAAACTGTATCGGCCTTGTATTTGTGATTCTTGCCTATCTCCCCTTATGGTGCTTTCTGAATGTCCAGTTTGCCATTTCCCGCGCCGGCGGTGATACCGCTACGGGAATGTACGCCGACCTTTCGGTTAATACCCTGCTCTTTGTACCTGGCGCGATCCTCGTTTCATTGTTGACTTCCATACCACCGGTTCCGATGCTGGCTCTGCTTAAAATTACCGACTTCGTTAAATTGTTTATCTGCCGCCATTTTTTGAAGAAGGAACGCTGGGTAAAGAATTTGGCGGTGAATCATACATAGGTTTCATTCAAAAAAATTTCACACAAAGATCACGAAAGAAGAGAAGAACACAAAGAAGGAAAATTGATATTCGCTTTGCTCTCTGCTCTTTTCCCTTTTCCTCCGGTGCCTGACACTGGGCGCCACCCCGTTTGCGTTATCCTGACTTATTTAAGCAATCCAGCGAGATACAAGATTTCTTTCTTAAGTTTGTTTGTTACATCAGGTTGTTTTATTCTTCTTAAATCCAAAGTTATTGCTTCAATATTCTGATTGTCCTGTCCAATCTCAGGATTAAGAGCAACAGCAATCCTCATAACACCTTCTCTCAATGTTTCAACTTCATTCATTTTCAAAACCTCCAAAATATATTTACAAGAGCATACGCCCTTGTTTTAACCTATGTATTTTGTGTACCAGACACTTATGCGTTTACTTATTCGTCCAATAATCATAAGTTCTATCTACCATCGTATATGTTCCAGCCTTTTTACCGTTATTCTCGTAGAATGCCGTAAATCCACCACTGCTACGCTTATAATAAGAAAAAACACCAACCCCAATATTAACATTCGCGCTAATGGTAACGCTCATTAGGGGGTTTTCAGAAAACGCCAGATCGCCGATAGAAGTAACGCTGTTAGGAATGGTAACGCTCTTTAGGTAGTTACCAGAAAACGCCCCATTGCCGATAGAAGTAACGCTGCTAGGAATGGTAACGCTGGTTATTAGTCTGTTACCAGAAAACGCCCCATTGCCGATAGAAGTAACGCTGTTAGGAATGGTAACGCTGGTCATTGAGTAGTTGTCTTCAAAACCAGAAAGCGAAGTAACGCTGTTGGGTATAGTAACGCTGGTTAGATTGTTACCAGAAAACGCCCCATTGCCGATAGAAGTAACGCTGTTAGGAATGATTACGCTGGTCAGTTCGTTGCGTGCAAATGCAGCTTGCCCAATAGAAGTAACTGGATCATCCCAGATAGTGTCAGGAATAATAAGTCTAGGATTACGAGCAGCTTGCCCAATAGAAGTAACTGGATCATCCCAGATAGTGTCAGGAATAATAAGATTAGGATTACGAGCTTTTTTAATAACAACTTCACCGATTAAAGCACTAAGATTTAAACCTTGTATCTTACACTTGATAAACTTAAAACTGCTATTTATATCAAATTCTGGCTTAGATAACGACTTTATTTGAAGAACCCCGTTTCTTGCCGCAGTCTCGGCATTCACTCCGTTGACGGTTACAAACCGTATAGTCAGGTTGTCGGTTATTTTATTTGCATCGACGTTCTGAAAACTTAGTGTTTTTCTGTCATCTGCGGAAACAGTAACCTCTGGGCGACTGATTGGCTTATTATAATTGTCACGAATTCGTGTGAATTCCCATGAACCACCTGTCTGTAGGGTATGCCTGCCTATTATCTCGTTCCGGTTATTAACCAGTTCGGCAACTACGGAAAAGTCTTTACTTAGCTTGGTAAAAGGGTTCAGGTTGGTTACACCTTTCCATGGCCATTCGGCCAGTCCCCAATCATTTTTTCTATTGGTAGCGTCCAAACCGTCATATACCGCCTGTAACGCGCGCTCGACAGAAAGAGCCCAAATACCATTTCCGTGTA
>Ga0268262_10006208_pt1 | contig 11546 bp, 9 predicted proteins | sample TergutNc150P3_FD_190354 | JGI IMG/M metagenome (GOLD analysis project Ga0268262, IMG submission 190354) | Nasutitermes corniger P3 segment gut microbial community from laboratory colony in Florida, USA - Nc150 P3 (SPAdes) (version 2) | ecosystem: Host-associated > Arthropoda: Insects > Digestive... | reverse complement strand
ATGGCGAGAAACCTTGAACACCGAGTAGAGATTTTATTCCCCATTCAGGATGAAAAAATTCGCGCGGAATTGTATGATATACTTAATGATTATTTCCGTGATAACTGTCAGGCTTCGGTTTTGGACAACGAAGGCAAGTGGACGCTGTTATCTCCTCCTGCGGGAGAAAAGCAGTTCCGTGTTCAGAAAGAAATGCTTTTCCGCGCGGAAAGGGACAGTGAAAACACGAGTCCCGTAAAACCTGAATATACAGTGCGGCGCAGTCCGCCTGCGGATAGGAGTTAATATGTTCAATATGTTTTTTGATCAATACTATTTATTGTTGGTAGTGCCAACGCTGATTTTGTCGCTTTGGGCGCAGATTACGGTTAAATCGACTTTCGCCAGATATTCAAGAATCCCGTCTTCACGGGGAATTACAGGTGTTGACGCTGCGTCTATTTTGTTAAGGTCAAATAATATCAGGGATGTAAAAGTTGAACGTATCGCAGGCTCACTTACCGATCATTATTCCCCTATGGAAAAAAAATTGCGTCTTTCCCAGCCCGTGTTCGGCTCAACATCAATTGCCGCCGTAGGGGTTGCTGCGCATGAAGCCGGACACGCCATTCAACACGCCGTACACTGGAGTCCTCTTGCCATGAGAAGCACGCTTGTACCTGTGGCTAATATAGGCTCAAGAATCGGTCCTTGGCTTGCGATAATCGGACTTGCTATTCCTGCCGATTCGTCTTATTCAGGACTTGCTTCGCTCATGTTCAAGATTGGAATTATGCTTTTCAGTGGGGCGGTGCTTTTTTATCTTATTACCTTGCCGGTAGAAATAAACGCTTCACAGAGGGCAATAGCCGTATTACGCGCCAATAATGTTTTGAACGAAAAGGAACTAAACGGCGTTAAAAAGGTGCTAACAGCCGCCGCTTTAACCTATATCGCTTCCGCCCTTACCGCCATAGCAAGCTTATTGCGCATTATTTTGCTGTCACGCAAGAGAAGATAGAAGTTTATTATCATTTATAAACACAAAACGGAAAATTTATACAAATAATTATTAATTTATTACAAATTATTGATATTTTACCTTGTTTTAATGTCTATTATAATGGTATAATTTAAAAGGATTTTAATTATAATTTCCCATTCGGAATTTAAAGGGTTAAAGATATGCGTCTGGAAACAATATATTACAGTTTTTTTACTTTAATTTGTATTATTGTATTGACGTTTCTGGTAGTCGCTCTTTTTATAATTTTATTTTTAAGACGAGCAAACGAAAAGAAAAAACTCGAAATAATGGTGCAATCGCAGACAGAAGAGCTAACCAAGCGTTTACAAGAAACAACAGCAGAACTTGAATCTTTAAAATCCGCAGGCAAGTCAAAATCGGCTTTTTATATAAATATAAGCAACGAGATGTTGATGATATTAAACAGCATTGTAGGTTATTTGGTAACAGCTTTGGATGTTAACGCTTCTCAAAAGACCAATGAATCTTTGTCCAATATCCGTATAAACGCTGAAAAGGTTATGCGCATTATTAATGACATTCTGGATATTTCAAAAATTGAATCGGGCGAATTGTCTTTAAAGAAAAATCCTTTTGATATGCATGAGCTTTTTGCCGGATGCAGAACGCTTGTAATGCCCAAAGCGGTGGAAAAAGGATTGCTGCTTCATTTTTATGCCGAACCGAGCGTCGGCAAAAAGCCTGTCGGCGATATTTCAAGGCTTCGCCAGATATTTGTTAATTTGCTTTCCAACGCCGTAAAATATACAAATACCGGTATGATTAAACTTGTGTCCGATATTCTCAGTATCAGTGATAAATCAATTACGATACATTTTGAGGTAAAAGACAGCGGCATTGGTATGACGCAGGAACAAATAGCGAATATTTTTAAACCGTTCTCGCAAGTGGAAAAATCATATAAAAACGGTTCTACGGGGCTTAGTTTGCCGATTACCAAAAACATTATCGAAATGATGGGAGGTACTCTCTCTGTGGACAGCACCCCCGGTATTGGAAGCAGATTCAGTTTCGATCTTACATTTGATACGATTGATGTAACTATAGATGACATGATTCAAGAAAGAAGTTTATATAAAGAAGTTGAAAAACCTATATTTGAGGGTGAAATTCTTATATGCGAAGACAATTTTATGAAACAGGAAGTTATACGTGAACATCTTGTAAATGTCGGCTTGAAAACAGAAGTTGCGGAAAACGGGTTAATCGGCATAGAAATGGTTAAGAATCGCTTGAATAAAGGCGAGAAATTATACGATTTGATTTTTATGGATATGCATATGCCTGTAATGGACGGACTTGAGGCAGCTATTGAAATGGTTAAAATGGGCGTTAAGATACCTATTGTAGCTCTTACCGCAAACATAATGGTTGACGATTTGGATATGTATAAAACTCATGGCATAATAGACTGTATGGGTAAGCCGTTTACATCGCAGGAGTTGTGGCGTTGTTTGCTGAAGCATCTTACGCCGACAAATAAATCCGAGTCGTATAATGAAATACAAAAAGAAAAAAAGCCAGGATTTGATACGGAAGTTCAAGAGTCGCTTGAAAAACATTTTGTTAAAGCCAATATAAACAGATACAGTGAAATTTGCAAATGTATGGAAAAAGGAGATATAACGCAAGCGCATGAACTGGTAAATTCTTTAAAAGGGAACGCAATTCAAGTCGGAAAAACCCGTCTGCAATCAGCCGCCGCCGCTGTGGAACATCAGCTTGTCGACGGTAAAAACTCTGTTACTCCCGAACAGATGAACACTCTTAAAACTGAATTGGATTCAGCATTAGCGGAATTTGAGTCGCTAATAGAAAATAATAATTAATTTTCACGGAGGAATATATGCCGGAAAATCAACCTGACAACGAAGTAATTGAATTATTTAATAAAGGAAACGCCGCAGGAATGCTTAATAACTTTGCGGAAGCTTTTGACTGTTATCTGAAGGCGGCTGAAAAAGGATACGCTCCCGCTCAATGCAATCTTGCTTTTTGCTATGAAAAAGGACACGGCGTACCGCAGAATTTTCAAAAAGCGGTTGAGTATTATCAGAAAGCGGCAAAGCAAGGATACGCAGCCGCTTTAAGTAATCTTGGTTGGTGTTTTGAAAGCGGAAACGGAGTAGAGCAGAATATTGATAAAGCTGTCGCTTGTTACACTAAAGCGGCGGAGCAGGGATACGCTCCGGCTCAAGGTAATTTGGGTTTTTGCTGTGAAAACGGCAACGGCGTACCCAAAGACGAAAAAAAAGCTTTTGGTTGGTATAAAATAGCCGCAGGTCAAGGAAATGTTTTTGCTCAATATAATTTGGGCGCATGTTATGAAAAAGGTAAGGGTGTGGAAGCGGATATAAATAAAGCGGTAGAGTGGTATAATAAATCAGCGGAACACGGATACGCTCCCGCTCAAAATTGTCTGGGTGTTTGCTATGAACACGGTAACGGCGTAGTCAAAAATCTGCAAAAGGCTTTAGACTGGTATAGTTATGCTGCGGCTCAAGGATATTCGGCTGCGCAAAAAAACATGGACAACATTAATAATATTTTCAGAAAAAAATAAACAATTGCTTACGCTCTTGCCACGCCGCTTTTTTTCGCAGCCTGCGCCGCGGCGTTAGCCACTGCGTCTTTTACTCTTGGGTCAAACGCCGCCGGAATAATGTAATCGCTGCGTATTTCATTTTCGTTTACAAGACCGGCAAGCGCATACGCCGCCGCAATTTTCATTTCATCGTTAATGTCGCTTGCCCGCACGTCTAACGCTCCGCGGAAAATGCCGGGGAAGGCAAGGACATTGTTAATTTGATTGGCAAAATCGCTCCTGCCTGTTCCCACTACCGCCGCTCCCGCGGCAAGAGCCTCATCCGGCATGATTTCAGGCGTCGGGTTGGACATCGGAAATAAAATTGCATTAGACGCCATAGATTTTACCATTTCCTGCGTTACCATGCCGGGCGCTGAGACGCCGATAAAAACATCCGCTCCCCGAAGCACATCGGCAAGGCTTCCCTTTTTCATTTGTTTGTTTGATATTTCCGCCATTTCCGCCTTTTCGCTGTTAAGCCCCGCTCTGCCTTTATAAATCGCTCCCTGACGGTCGCATAGAACAACATCGTTTAATCCTGCGGTCTGCAGCAGTCTTATAACGGCTATCCCCGCCGCTCCCGCTCCCAAAGTAACCACGCTGACATTTTCAAGTTTTTTCCCCGTAAATTTTAATGCGTTAATCAACGCAGCAAGCGTTACAATCGCCGTGCCGTGTTGGTCATCGTGAAAGATGGGAATATCACATCGAGCTTTCAATTTGCGTTCAATTTCAAAACAGCGAGGGGCGGAAATATCTTCCAGATTAATGCCGCCGAAACTTCCCGCAAGAAGGGCTACTGTGTCTACGATAACATCAACTTCTTTTGAGCGTATACAAAGCGGAACGGCGTCAACTCCGCCGAAGGCTTTAAACAAAACGCATTTCCCTTCCATTACGGGCATACCCGCCTCGGGACCAATGTCGCCGAGACCAAGAACGGCGGTTCCGTCGGTTACGACGGCGACCGTATTCCAGCGCCCTGTAAGCTCCCAGCCTTTATCTGGATTTTTTTGTATCTCAAGGCAGGGTTGGGCGACACCCGGAGTATAGGCAAGCGAAAGGTCTTCCCTTGTTGATACCGGCATCTTGGGAACGGTTTCAAGTTTGCCTCGCCATTGGTAATGCTTTTTTAACGATTCTTCAGCGTAATTCATAATAAAATTAATATATTAGAAAATCGCCGTATTTGCAATAAGTAATATTAAAGATTAGGCGATTATAGAATAATTTGTTTTTTTATGTTAGAATAATAATTAAATAATTGGAGAATATTTTGATAATAGGAATTGATATAGGCAGTACGATAACTAAAGCTGTTTCCATAGAAGACGGGAAAGTAACAAGAAAAATAAAAACAAAAGCATTAGACGCTGTAACCGCCGCTACAGGCGCTTTTGGAAAAATAGTCCTTGAGAACGGAATAAAAATAAGCTCTGTAGAAAGAATCGAAATTACAGGAGCGGGAGCGTCAAAAATCAAGGACGACATTTTCGGTATTCCCACAGGCAGGGTGAACGAGATTGAAGCTATCGGCGTCGGCGGAATGTTCCTTTCGGGCATGAACAATATTATTATTACAAACATAGGAACGGGAACAGTAATACTCGAAGCCGGCGACAAAGGCATTTCCCACTTCGGCGGTTCAGGCGTCGGCGGCGGAACAATTTTGGGGTTGGGGAAAAAACTTCTGTCCGTCGCCGAGTTCCCCGATATCATGGATTTGGCAAAAGACGGAAAATTGAATCAGGTTGATCTTTTGTTGGGCGATATTACGGATACAAGCATCAGTTTTTTAAACGGCGAAAGCACCGCTTCCAATTTCGGGAAAATGCTTGATACCGCAACCCACAGCGATATTGCCCTTGCGATTATCAACATGGTGTATCAGGTAATAGGCGTTCTTTCCATTTTTGCTGCAAGGGCGAAAAATTACAGCCGTATTATTATTACCGGAAACGGCAGTAAAAACCCGCTTGGAAAGAAAGTGCTTGACGCTGTTTCCGAAATGTACGGAATTGAATTTGTTTATCCTGAATATGCCGAGTATACCACAGCGATTGGCGCAGGATTGTCAAACAGGAAGTGAAACAAAGAATATTGTTCCCTTGTCCGGTTCCGATTTAAGCTTGATATTGCCTTTTATTTCTTTTATCCTGTCTCGTACAAGATTTAAGCCGATACCTCTTCCGCCGTGAACGGTTTCTGTATCCGCCGTGCTGAAGCCGGGCATGAAAATTACTTTCATTAACATATCGTTATTGGTAGCGTCTTCTTTCTTTATTAATCCTTTTTCCAACGCTCTATCGGCAATTTTCTTGTAGTTAAGACCTCTTCCGTCATCGGTAAGTTTTACATGGACATTCTTGTGATCTTCCGCCATCTTGATGGAAAGTTTTATTGTGCCTACTTCGTTTTTGCCTTTGGCTTTTCGTTCTTCCGGCATTTCTATTCCATGCAACGCGGAGTTGCGGATAAGCTGCATCAGTATTTCTTTTATAACACGCCTTGGACCTTTATCTATCGCTTCCGAATCAATGTCAGTAGAAACAAATTTAATTTGTTTTTCCAAATCTTCGGCGACTCTGGATGTTGTCTTTGCAAGGGATTCAATAAGAACTTTGACATTTTGTTTTTCGCCGCCTTCTTTACCTTTGCCGTCTCCTGCGTAACTTTGAATTTTGCTGATAATATCTTTAAATTTGTTCTTTTCTTGTACGATTTTATCGATTTCCATTGTAAGATTTAACATTTCGCCGAAAGGCACGGATTTCATCTCTCTTAATTTCTTTATTTTCGATTCCAAGTTGTGTACTTTGTTGCCGAATACATTCAATCCAAGAATAACGGCGTTTGATTTGATTGCATGAACAGATTGATAAATTTTTACAAGAATATCATGCGCTGAAAGCGAGTCGTTTTTTTGCACAGCAATGATTTGATCAAGTTCGTGTTCCATGTCCGCCATGAAATCGGAGAATACATCCGGGTCTACCTGAATAAGTTCAAAGACGGACTGCATTTCTTCCTGGCGTCTTGCTTCTTCTTCCGCCAATCTTTCCTGCAATTCCACTCTGGTTGTAATATCGTATATTGTTACCAGAAGGAAAACTTCGCCGTGCCCTCGTTCTACCGTCGCAAAAGCGAATTGAAATACTTTTCTGTCTCCCGTCGTTTGGTTTATGTAACGAAGCTCATTTAACGGGTTTATGTCATCAAGCATTTCCTGATCATAAGTACGCTCAATAACCATGTTAAAGTAATCTTTTATCGCTTCCGATTCGCTCGGTGTGACTGAATCGGCGATTATGTCCATCAGGTTTTTTCCGAAAAGCTTTGTGTCGGCTAGCAATTCTTCCAAATATCTTGAATAGTGATCCTGAATAATATAGTTCTTATCCATGAAGAAAAGACCAATTTTCATGCTGTCTTTCATGACGGCGATTTCATCACGCTCTGCAAGATGAGTCATGTCATACAAACTGATAAGAGTGCCGCCGCCTCCCGGTAAACTGTGAGAAGCCGCTTTAAAGTAGCGTTTTTGTCCGTTTAATGAAAATTCCCAGTCTTCTGCGTATTCGTCTTTTTCTTTTAACAATTTTCCCGCGTGATTCTTTAAACTTCGTCCCGGGAAAAGATCGATGAGCGGGCGACCTTGAACCAATGTAGGATCATCGGTATTTGCCAAATCGGATAATGTTTTACTTGCGTAGACAATTTCATTGCGTTCGTCTATCATGGCGACGATATTTTCCGTAGAAGCAAGAAGATCCATAAATGAATTTTGGTGTTCAAGCGCTTTGTTAAGAACGATAGTCGCCGACCTTGTGAGCAGAAGCATAATTACACTGCTGAATAAACAAATAAGCCAAATAACCAGAACCGTAAAAAGAGGCACTTGCCCGCTTATCGGGTAACCTTCGAAAATTAGAAAGCCGGTAAAAAGGTTTTGAACAATTATGTAAACAAGAGTTCTGTTAAAATGCGAGTAAATACAGCTTATCGCGCACAAGAAAAGACAGATAACCATATAATGGGAATCATACCATTTGTTGAGCATCATAAGCGCTGTATAGAACAATAAAAGAATAAATGGAACATTAAACGCCATTTTATAATGATTTATCGAATTTCTGATAATTGCGATAATGATCAGAAATGTCAATATCATTACAAGTCCGGCTAAACTGTAATTGACTTTAACTTGGGCTATGTATGTTTCAATAATATAGGCGGCGCTTAAAAAGAAAATCATTGCAATGGAAGAAAAATCCGCAATGCTTTTTAATCTGTTTTTCTCTGTTTTTTTTATTGCCATGCATTAATTCCTTAAAGAGCAGCCATCGACGCTAACGGATATGATAAATTGTTTACCGTTACCATTTGTACTGCGTGATTAACCACGCTTACAGTGATACTGTGATCCTGTATATATTCATTATCAAGCTGAATCCACATATTATTCGCAGAATGAATTGTAATTTTTTTACCCTGAAGATGAACGCAATTTTTTGGGCGTTTCCCTTTTGAGTATTTGTTAATTGACGCAAGCGTCCCCATAGGATGAGATGATCTTATCAACGCAATATCCAAAAGCCCGTCATCAGGCGTAGCGTCGGAAATCCCTGTCAATTTTCCCGCGTGATACGGACCGTTTGCGATATGGATAAGACAATAGCTTCCCGAATAATCAGCGTCGTCTACGGTTATTTTATATTCCCGTGCGGCGATATTTTTATCAAACGAACTTAATATCTTGCTTAAAAAAACCGACAGTTTTGAGAATAAAATAAAACTGGTTTTGTTCATGCTTGATTTTAAGTCTTTTATTTTTTTTGATATTATTGAATTCATTCCTATATAGCAGGAATTTAAAGCGTAATTTACTCCCCATCTGATTGCGTCTGTGGGAATCGCTTCGCCTTGAACGAGAGCCGGAACGTCTCTGAATAATTCAATATTGTTTTCACCGAATATTTTTAAAAAGTCATAAGATTCGCCGTGAGGAACCGCCGCAATCTGCATATTCGGATAATGAGCTACGGCGTTAACGCAATCAAACAGGATTTCTTCCCCGCCGATTGCGTAAATTCTTATAATATCGCCTGATTGCGCTTTTTCAGCTTCATCTTGAACGATACTCATAGCGTTTCTTCTGTAACGTGAAAACTGAATAGAGAAATCGGGAGATTCTTGTGTTCTGAAAAACTGCCCTATACTGTCCAGAATGTTATCCATCTTCCATTGTTGGCTATAGAACGCTTTAGGATCGAACACAAAAACATGCTTCATTATGCTCTCTCCCGCTTATTTTTCAACATCAAGTTCAATAGCGACCATTAAATGAAAAATATCATTATCAAACACTTTGTTAGGGATGCAAAGAATACGAGTTTGCTTACTGGGCCAAGCAATTGAATGTTCTTTTCCTTTAATAATTGTAGGAATTGAAATTACAATTTTTTCGCCGTTAGGCACTTTTGGTTTGATGTTGCCGGCAATAATGTTGTTTATTTCGCCGATAGCGTCGAGTACATCAGCATCAACTTCCGTGTGCTTTGAACCAACAAGTATATCGGTTAATTTAATTGCCAAGTCGGCTTTCATAGAGACTATTACAGCTCCTTTAACCGCTCCCGAAAGTCCAATTACCGCCGAAATGTCCCACTCAAATGCTTTGTCGGGATCCAGAAAGTGCGGATTTTTCGGACTTATGTCGATACCGACAAATTCCTTAAATGTACTGACCGTAACTTCAACAAATGGTTCTACATAATCTTGTAATTCTACTGTCATTTTCTTACATCCTGAATAAACGTAGTTTAGACAATTTTTGCTTGAATAAATCAAGTTTAATTGGCTTTGTAATATAATCAGTGGCTCCATGTTTTAACGCTTCAATAACGTTAAACTTTGCAGCCTCACTGGTTACCATAATAATCGGCAGATCTTTGTATTGATCCATAGCCCTAACTTGCTTTAAAAAATCAATTCCTGATAATCTTGGCATATTCCAGTCAAGTAAAATTAGATCGCAGGATTGTGTTTCTAACAGAGCAAGCGCTTCTTCACCGTCTTTTGCTTCGATGAAGTTACACGAAGACTCTACACCTGAAAAGACACCTTTTACAGTGTTTCTCATAATTCTGGAGTCATCGACAATCATAATTGTCACACCGGCAGGCATAATACCTCCTTGAATTAAGTATTTATTTAATAATACTATATAATTATCGTAAAAACAATGTTTTTTATGTATCTTTTTTTACAGTTTTCTTTGAATTTCCATCCTCCATGATACAGTCCAATTCCATTTTTTTGGAAAATCCGGCGAAGCCGCTTTAAAACTCAATCTGCCATGTTTAAGACGCATAGCGGCGCTAAAAGATAAGTCCCATTTTTCGTCTTTTTCGGGGAAAAAGGTATATCCGCCTTTTGATCTGAACTGAAAAACTCCGACCGACCATAAAAATTCACAATCTAACCCGACCGATTCCCACGACCAGTCTTTATCAGGTACGGGGTAAATCGATTTTCCGCTGTCCGCCCCCGCCAACCCCTTTATTGAGCTTGAAAAATTGACCCCAATCGGGTTTTTTATCCCGATTTTTCGCATATTCAGCGAAATTCCGATATTACTTGAAAAACTGTCGTTTATTTTTAACGGATTAACAGCGTTTCTGTCCGCAGAAAGGGAAATTCTTGTCAACCTGAGCGTGTTATTGCGGAGAGCCGCCGAAGCGGGAAACCGCCAATAAAAACCTGAAGAACTGCGGTTAAAATCTTCATTTATATCGGGCGCTCTTAATACCGTACTTATTTTGATGAGTGAGCCGTATCTGCCCGACCATTCAATTTTTGCCGCTCCTCTAAAACCGCTCCCGTGACTTGCGCCGTCTCTGTAAACAAACCGTTTTCCTGCGCCGTCCGCTGATAATGATAATAATAGAGGTCTTTGTTTGTACCCGAACGGCAAGGACGGCGAAAGGGAAACCCCCAGATTGGCGTAAATATCCTTACCTACGGCAAAAGTCTCTGATACGGCATAATCCGAGCTTACGGAAAAAGCGGGATTTGTAAAAAGAAGCCCTGCGGCAAAGAGCCGGAATTCCCTTTCGGGGAGAGGCGGCGAATCAGAAAACCATGCGCTTGGTTTTGTTGGCGGAAGTGTTGCGCCCGTGTAAAAAGTTTCTATTAATAGCTCCGTGTTTTTAGCAAAGACAAAATCCAGTCCGCCCGAAAATGCCGCCTTATACTCGTCGATTTCCGTCTGCGCGGAAGTAAAGCCCCGCATTTTCAAGTTCGGAGAAAACTCCAAATACGGACTGGAAAGGTACAGATACGCTTCATCCTCTTTGGTTGCGGAAGCGGCGGTTTTTAAGTCGGCAATGAGCGGCTTGTGGTTTTCCGCATAGGGCGGCGAACGTATCCACGGGTTGCGGATTCTTGCGGACAGCCCCCATTCGTCAAGCGTTCCGTAAAGAAGCCGTGAGCCTGTCGTTTTGTGATACAGTCCGCCGTTGTAATTGGTAACCCATTTTTCGGGATCGCCCCACGGCGGCTCTAAAGAAAAGTTCAACGGACGCTTATCCAGAACTTGACCTCGAAGAACAAGCTGAGGGGGAATAAAGTGCAATTTCAATTCCCCTCGGTTATGAAGAGTCCCCGATACTTCAGGTTCGTCCTGAAAAGTAAAAGTTTTCTCTTCCCATGAGCCGCTCCAAAGCAGACTCCAGTCTAAGACGGGCGCGGCTTTAACGTCAGCCGAGGGATTTTCCGCAAAAAGCCCCGTGCCGCACAAAAGAACGGCAGCCAGAAAAGATAATTTTTTCATACATATATATGGCGCGGACTCGTCATTTTGCTTGACTGAAAATGAAAATATTTTTATTTTTTTATTATTGCGATATATTATTATAGTACAATGAATAC
>Ga0268262_10006207_pt1 | contig 11548 bp, 10 predicted proteins | sample TergutNc150P3_FD_190354 | JGI IMG/M metagenome (GOLD analysis project Ga0268262, IMG submission 190354) | Nasutitermes corniger P3 segment gut microbial community from laboratory colony in Florida, USA - Nc150 P3 (SPAdes) (version 2) | ecosystem: Host-associated > Arthropoda: Insects >... | reverse complement strand
CCCCCCATGAAGAAAACTGGATTTGGCGTGGGAGCCACCAATTATGGATTGATGTATTCTCTAGATAAATCTCGCGGCAACGTGGATTATGATTATGTTGCGTGGCCATCACCCGGAGTGTTTCCTACAAATCTATTCGGTTATGACATTGCATGGAACATATCTGTAAATATACTGAAATATGGAAGTCCGGATATAAACAAAATAAAAGTTACATTGGAACACACCAATAGCAGTAAGGTTTGGACTTTTTCAAACAGCATAGCTTCTTCAACAAGCACAGGAAAGGCTTATTTTAATGTTAACAAAGATGGTTATGGTATCAGTAATGTTATAATATTTCGTCCCGAATTGGAAAGTTCATTTAAATATCAGGATGGCGATGTATTTAAGGTTACTGTTTCAGGGCTTGATAAAGATTTAAGTTATACGGTTAAAATGTTTGATATTGGAAATTGATTGAACCTTCACCAAAAGGCGTAAATCTAAACTCCGACTTTAGATTTACGCCTTTTTATATTTCTATATTACCCAAATGGCTAACGGAAAATACCTTAAACGAACCTTAACCCCAGAGATTTTGCGGGTATCCTGGAGCGATAAAGTATTGCTCATAAATGGACCCCGGCAAGTAGGCAAAACAACTCTCTTAAAACACACCAAAACTGCGGAACGCAAATATGTGACTATGGACAATAAAGCTGACCTCGCTTTTGCAAAAACCGACCCAAGAGGCTTTTTGGAAACACATTCCCCTCCGGTTATTATTGATGAAATTCAATACGCCAAGGAACTATTCCCTTATGTCAAAATGCTCGCAGATGCTTCAGATGAACGTGGACAAGTTTGGATGACCGGCTCCCAGCAATACAATATGATGGAAAATATTACCGAATCTCTAGCTGGCAGGGTAGTAATTATAGATATGCTCGGTTTATCAATTTATGAACGTGAAGGAATAGGGCTAAAACAAAAGCCTTTTTTACCTTCGGAACATCCACCCGCTAAACTTAAAAGCCACAATATACCAAATACATTCAAGATTATATGGCAAGGCTCATATCCAGATGTTGTTTATAGAGATGTAAAAAGCCGGAGGGATTTTTATGATTCATATATTCGCACATATTTGGAACGCGATGTTAAACAACTCATAAATGTAGGGGATGAAGTTGCGTTTTTAACTTTCCTAAAAGTTGCCGCCGCAAGAACTGGGCAGGAATTGAATGTTGCAGATATAGCAAAAGATGTTGGAATTTCGCAGCCATCGGCAAAAAAGTGGCTATCCGTTTTGCAGACTTCTGGAATAATTTACTTTTTGCAACCCTATTTTAGAAATATAACCAAAAGGCTAATCAAAAGCCCAAAGATGTATTTTTTGGATACAGGCATTGCCGCATATCTCGCTGGCTGGACTACGCCGGAAGCCTTGGAATCTGGAATATCATCGGGGGCTTTTTTTGAGACATTCGTGGTCAGTGAAATTATAAAATCATATTGGCACAATGGGGAAAAGCCGAATTTATATTTTTTCCGAGATGAAAAAGGGCACGAGATAGATTTGCTCATTTATCAAGACGGAAAATATTATCCTATTGAAATAAAAAAACACGCGACTCCTAGCAGAGGTGATATTTCCTCATTCAAAATTTTCACCAAATTGGAAAAACTCGGATACGGCTGCGAAATATGCCTCGTTCCCAAACCACAACCTCTATCTCCAGAAGCTATGGCTATTTCCGTGTGGGATATATGAAATTCTTTTTTATTTGCTATATTTGCACTTGGATACGACCATCAATCGAAGCTAATCAAAGGAGCATAATATGAACTCTTCCACCTCAACCACCAAATCCATTCTGATAATTCTGGGAATTCTGGTTCAGACATTGCTCTCCTGCGGCAAAGGCGATAGCAACACCCTCACCGACTCCCGTGATGGCAAAACCTATAAAACCGTGAAAATCGGCGAGCAGATTTGGATGGCGGAAAATTTGAACATCGATTTGCCTGGTTCAAAATGCTATGGCAACAACCCTGACAACTGTAAGATATATGGGCGGCTTTATGACTGGGAAACGGCTATGAAGGCTTGTCCCCAAGGTTGGTATTTGCCTAGCAATACGGACTGGGCCGAGCTGGTAAGCTACGTTGAAAGCAATAATGGGAACAGTAATTGTATTAGTTACAGTAATTGTGCGGGAAAATATCTGAAAGCGAAAAGCGGCTGGAACGATGACGAAGGAAAATCCAACAATGGTATAGACAGTTACGGATTTGCAGCTCTGCCGGGCGGCAGAGGCTTGCCATCTGGCTATTTTGACGATGGCGCTGGCTACTGGTGGAGTGCTAGCGGGTACAATAGCGAAACCTCCCATCATATGAGCTATAACTACGATTACCTTATGCCATTCGGCCACGGCAAGGACGGTTTGTTCAGTGTTCGTTGCGTGAAGGAAACAGAAGCGGCAAAAGCGTTAAACGCGGCGGCAGAGGCAGAAGCAGAGAAAGCCGCACAGGAAGCAGAGGCAGAGAAAATAGCGCGGGAAGTGGCGGTAGCAGAGGCAGCCAAAATTGCAGAAGCAATAGAAAAGGCTAATGGATGTGCCGTCAGCAACGCAAAGCTGCTCGAAAGAATAACTGATGAAAACGGAAGATTGCTGCGAAAGTTTGTGTACGACAAGCAAAACCGTATCGTTAAAATTGTCTCAAAAGATTATTCGACAGTTGAGGGTGAGCCAGTGGTTTGGAATGCCGATGCAGTAACTATAACTTACGAAACCGATGATAAAATTACGGTAGAAACAATTATCACCAAACAATACGCACGGGACGAAGGAAGCCGCAGCACCAAAAATTTTCTTAGAAACGGAAATAAAATAATCGCAGGAACGGATACATCAACCATAAACAATGAAAGTGTCAATAATGACGGTTATGAAAGCGTATATAATGACGGAAACCTAATGCGAGAAACGGAACCGAATGGAGTGAATGACACAGAATATTCATACGACGATAAGAAATCACCGTTTTCCAACTCCAAAACTCCGAAATGGCTTTTGCCGTATATAGGCGTAAGCACAAACAAAAATAATATTCTTAGACAGGAGACTTCTGGAGGAGAAATAAGTTTTAGCAAGACATACGAATATCAATATGACAGTGACGGATTTCCAACCAAAGAGAAGGAAGAGGTTTATGTTGAGGGTGAAGAGCAGACAGGGATAATGCATTACAAGTATTGCGGCGGAGCTAAAAATTAACCACCTCATGAGTAACCCCAACTTTTGTGCAGTAACCGGAGTTTTACTATTTTATTCATTACATGAATCCAATCACGTACTCCTTTCTAAAACTACTGCCAAAAAACGCTGTTAGTAGGGCGTTTGGAGGGTTTTCCAGAGCTAAAATTCCTCTGATAAGCAAGTTTTTTATGAATTGGTTTGCAAAGCATTACAAAATAAATCTTAAAGAATCGGAAATTCCAGAAAATGGCTTTGCAAATATTCACGAGCTTTTTACAAGAAAACTGAAAAAAGATGCGAGAATTATAGAAGATAACGCAGAGGTTGTTTGCCCTGTGGATGGAACTTTAACGGCATTCGGGCTTCTTACGGGCGAGCATCCCGAATATATGCAGGCAAAGGGAAAGTTTTACAGCCTGGAAAGCCTGCTCCGCAACAAGGAACTGGCTAAAAGATTCAGCGGCGGAATTTGGGCTACCGTATATCTCTCCCCATATAATTATCACCGCATACACTCGCCTGTTTCTGGAAACGTAATTGCCGCATATTACTGCCCAGGAATGCTTTGGCCCGTAAATGCCGGAAGCGTAGAAAGAATAGAAGGGCTTTTTTCAATAAACGAAAGACTTATAACGCAAATCAACACCTACGGAGATGGAGAAATTTTGCTCGTTAAAGTTGGAGCCACAAATGTAGGGCGTATTGCCGTTGACTACAAAAAGGACTGGTTCACAAATTCCATGCCGCCACCTGCAAGCCGTAAAGCTCTCTTCACAAAATGGGAACCTGAGCAAACTTATGCTTACACAAAAGGGCAAGAAATTGCCCGCTTTGAAATGGGAAGCACCGTTATATTGGTTTGCAACAGAACCGTGATGCAAAGAACAAAACACCTATTCGCCAAGCTAGAGGGTAAAAAGGTTCTTATGGGGCAAGCACTGATGGTGTAACTACGGTGCGAGAATTTCAGCCGCTCTTTGGAATTCGTTGCTCGTTGTGCAGTGCTCTGTTCCTAAAAGTTTTTGCAAATATGCCTTTTGCCCTTGCTTGTTGCCAGATTCTTCCGCCATGTTTGCTAGTTTGAAATTAACCGTGCAAACCTTTACGCTTTTAGGATAATTATCCAAAAGGCTTTTGAAAAGGATTGTAGCATTCTCTTTTTTACCTGCATCAAGCATACACATACCCATCCAGTAAAGGGAATTTTCCGCCATTTCGCCAGTTTTAAGCGACTCGTAAATTTGCTTAAAACCATTATAAGCAACGGCATATTCGCCGCGCAAATAATCGGAACGGGAAGCGTTGTAAAGGCTTTCCATTTCTTGGCTTTTTCGCTCTTGCTCTGCGTTCTTTTCGCCAGCGCCGGATTTTGTAACCAAGCTCTTTTGCTGCACAATTCCAAGAATGCGGTCAAGGCGGTATGTTATCTCTTCCATACGCACATCGGACTTATCTTCCTGAGCAGATATTCTGGAACTTAGCTCCGCAAAATCCGCGCTTGAGCGAGACATATTTCTGTTTTGCAGGGAATCTACAACTCGTATCAGCGAATCCAAACGAGCATTGATATTATCAGTTGATTCCCTGATTTCCTTTGTACGCATCGCTGTTATGCTTCCGCACGAAGAAAGCAATAAGCACAGCATAAAACCAATTAGCGAAAAAAGAATTTTCATAGCTAGTTGTTTATCTTAACCTTAAACGCTGCACGGCGGTTTTGCGCATGGTCGCTTTCCGTACCGCCAGTAGCCTTGGGGCTTTCTTCGCCAAAACTCACTTTTTCCATGCGGTTTTTAACGCCGTAATTGACTAAAAATTTAACAACAGCATCTGCCCTGCGCATTCCAAGCCCCATATTGTACGTTTCGGTCCCACGTTCATCCGTGTGACCTTCCGTTAAAATGGAAAAACGAGGCTCGCGTTTTAAAATCTCGCCGACTTCAGTTAAAAGCTCTTTGGCTTGCGAAGTTAAAGTTGCCTGGTCAAATTCAAAATAAACCTCATCATTCATTATTTTATTCATAAGCGCTTCTAGGCGGCGGCGCTCTGCTTCAAGAGGGTCTTCTTGAGAAGCAGAAGGCGCAGAGGGTTTTACGGATTTAACCGGAGGTGGTGGTTCCACCTCTACGGGCTCTGGCTTTTTGGCGCAAGCAAACAGGATGAGCATTGCTCCGGCGGCGAGAATTGGGACTATTGTTTTCATGGGACTCCTTTGTTGAGGTTTGACCACGTGGGCGAAGTGTTTTCACCCGCGTTTGTTATACGAGTTACACCGCTACCATCTCGGCGCATGATGTAAATTTGGTAAGTTCCTGTGCGATTGCTAGAAAAGGCTATGGACATTCCATCCGGCGACCATGTAGGTTTTTCATTGTTGCCTTCAAATGTCAGTTTGCGAACATCGCTGCCATCTATAGCACTTGTGTAAATGTTCAGTTTTCCGTTATCCATAGAGCAGTAGGCTATGCGTTCTCCGTCTGGGGACCAAACCGCACTTTCGTTGTATTTGCCCACAAAAGAAATCCTCTGAACATCGCTGCCATCTCTTAAAGCCATGTAAATTTGCGGCTGCCCGCCTTTATCGCTTGAAAACAGAAAAGCTGTCCCTTGCGGGCTCCAAGAAGGGCTAACCTCTATATCCTTTGAAAATATCAGGCGAGATGCTTTGCCTGTCTGAGGGTCACCGTGCCAAATATCCGTGCCGTTCTGCCCTATAATTGAAAAAAGCAAAGTTCCATCTTTTGGATTCACAGAAGGGCTAAATGCTTGGTCTATTTGAGGAAAGAGAAGTTTCTCCGAGTTGAGTATCAAATTTTTTTCAAAAATCTGAGATTTGCCATTCCTCATACTTGTAAAATATATCTTTGAATTATCTACGCTCCACGCTGGCATAAAATTGATGCTGCTATGCTTGGTCAATTGCTTTCTACGAAAACCATCGTAATCGGCGACCATAATTTGTTTGTTGCCATCTATTTTGCTAACCCATGCCATTTGAGTAGAAGCAAAACCCTTGGCTCCCCAAAGCTGATATACCACGTTGTCTGTGCATTTGTGTAGCGAAGCGCGAACATGGTCAACGGAACTTGTGTAGGCAAAACTGGCTACCACTTCTCTGGAAGTTGTTGCATACAGTTTACATTCCACTTTTGCCTGCCCAACGCTCATAGAAAGTTTGCCGGACACGTAATGCTTTGCCTGTGCGCGGGAAAGCGTGAGCAGGTTGTATTGCTCCAACTCAACAGCGGAGAAACGTCCGCTCAAATTAAAATCTCTGGCGATGGTTTTCTGAGGCAATTCTTCCAGCTTGCTCCAATCGCTATTGTCAACTTCAAAATTGACAACTCCTATGGGCAAGGTTTTATCCGTTGAAACCGCTATATCCATAGTAATAGTATCCTGTTGCGCATAGAGATATGAGCAAAAGAATAAAAATATGGGGAAAGCAATTTGCATTACGTGGAATGAATATAGAAACTTCGTCAGAATATCATCTTGCTCTTAACCTCGGTAGATACCTTAAAACCTACAAGCAGCGATAATAGGCAAAAGCCAAATTCCGCAGCGGTTCCTGCTCCCCTTGATGTTATTATGTTTTCGCTAACAACAACTGGAACATCCAAGTATTTTTTGCAATGAGGTTCAACATCCGACCTGTTGTCTGGATGGCTTGTCGCTGAATGATTGTGGAGAATCCCAAAGCTCGCTAGAACCTTGGGGGCTGCGCATATAGCAGCTATTTGCTTACCCGCATCACAGCTTTTTAAAAGCAGATTTTTTACCGGATCGCTCTCCCGCAAATTTTGAGTTCCGGAACTTCCGCCCGGCAAAACGAGCAAATCAAAAGACAAATCTTCAAATTCGTGCAAAAGCGAATCTGCCAAAACAGTCACTCCATGAGCACCTACAACTTCCTTTTTGGAAGTTATGGAGGCAGATTTGACAGTAACCCCTCCCCTATGAAAAATGTCATAAGGAGCAATAAATTCTAGCTCCTCAAAACCATTTGCCAAAAGAAAAACCGCTGTAGCCATTATATTCCCCCTAACCAGAAAACTGGCAATAATATAGTAAATTTTTAGTGCTGATAACACGATTTTCTATCTTCCCTCCATGCCTATAAAAGATATAAACCCGCAAATTCTTTCCGAAATACGGGGCAACTTTGCCGAAGATGCCCTTCTATCCCCAAATGCGGCAAAAAATTCAGATGCCAAAAGGTATATCCCCGAAAACCGCGAGAACGAAATTCGCCCTCCTTTTTTTCACGACACCGACCGCATAATACATTCAAAAGCCTACACCAGATACATAGACAAAACGCAGGTCTTCTACCTATGCAAAAACGACCACCTTACGCACAGGGTGCTGCATGTCCAACTCGTTGCGAAAGTCGCAAGAACTCTGGGGCGTGTTTTGAAATACAACGAAGATTTGATAGAAGCCATAGCCCTTGGGCACGACGTTGGGCATACCCCGTTTGGGCACGCGGGCGAAAGGTTTGTCTCCGCCTTTTTGAAAGAGAAAAAAGAGGGCTGTTTCTGCCACAACGCACAGAGTTTTAGGCAATTGCACGAAATTGAAAAAAACGATGCGAAAGAGCACGTTAATTTGTGCATTCAAACACTGGACGGCATACTTTGCCACAACGGGGAGTGGCTTGTTGAAAAATACATAAACAATCCAGAAAAAACCGGAGAAATGCTTTTTGCGGAATACAAAAAATGCCTTGCAGAGGAGGAGACGAGAAATCTGCGTAGCATGACGGTTGAGGGCTGCATAGTGCGCGTCTCCGACGTGATAGCCTATATAGGAAGGGACATAGAAGATTCAATTGCTGTGAGTTTGATAAAGAGGGAGGATATTCCTGCTGATATCTGCGAGGTTCTCGGAAATTCAAACAAGCAAATAGTCAATTCCCTTGTTTTGGATATAATAAACAATAGCTATGGCAAAGGTTACATATCTTTTTCAAAAGATGTTTTCAACGCTTTGGATAAACTGAAAAGTTGGAATTACGAAAACATATACAACAACCCAAAAAAAATGTCTGAAGACAGCAAAATACAGGCGATGTTCAACTATGTGCTGAATTCTCTTATTAGCGAAAATCTGCGCGGGAACATCAAACTGCAATACGAAAAATGGAAAAGCGGGCAAAGCGAGTGGTACTTCAAGGAAAACGGTCCTGCGCGCATTGCCGCAGACTATCTCTCCGGCATGACGGACGATTTTCTGATGAGCTCCTATACCGAGCTTGTGGTGCCGAAGTCGTTCGGGTTCGGCTTTGAGTAACCGCGCTACCTTTTCTTGTCGTTGAGCATCACGTGCAAAACGTCTGCCACTTTTTTCACAGCCTGCTCGCTGAGTTGCTTGGGTTGCGCTTGGCTTGAAGGCTTTTTGAACTGCGGATTGAATTGGTTGTTTGCCATAGTGGTAATATAGAAACAATGAACCCCTATTTGAAGGGTGAAATTGCCTGAACCCCGATAATCCCAAGGAGGCAAACGAACGGGATATATCTTAGACGTAGACAATCGGGGTTCAGACAATACGTAAAAATATACATATTTATATCGTAAAAATGACTAAAAACGTGAATTTTTATTTAGAATTAGTTCGGTTTAGTTCGGTTGCAAAAGTTGAAGTATTTCTTCTACATCTGCTCTAATTTGGATGGGTCTTCTTTTGTTGAATAATTCCTTGCCGCCGTTTAATGCCCGTTCTATGCCATCGCAGGCTATTCTTGCCGTGTCTTCGCTTCTACCGAGTTTTTTCCCCACCTCGTCAAAAGCCATACCCCTATTTGTGTTCTTTATAAAATACATAGCAATAGACCTTTCATAAGCTAATTTTCTCTCTTCGTTTACCAACGTTTTGAGGTCTATCTTGAAACGCGTGCATATAACGTCTAATATTTTCTTCGCGGAGTCTTTCGCTTCAAAAATCTGTTCCATTGTTCTCTCGGTTATTATCCCACCTTCCGCCTCGCAAACAAGGCGGTTTAACTTGCTCACCAAATGCTTTAGCGAATACTTCTCCGTGTTTTTTGCCCAAATATCCCTAAACTGCTGCTCTTCCAATCTTAGATTTTCTCTTTTCAAAAAATCTTCCAGCATTTTAAGGCGGTCTTCGGCATCTGGCAGTGAAATTTTAATGTACTCAAAATTCTCAAAACACTCGGAAAGCTCAGGGATTAACCCGGTTTTGTCAATGCCAATTTTCTGCGATGTCATCACCATTTGTTTGCTTATGGATTCCATAAACTTTATCACTTCAAGCACCAAATTCATAGCTTTCTTGCCTTCTAGATATTGTATTTCATCCACAAACACCATATCTATGCCTTTGATTCTCTCTACTATTTTCACAAATACAGCCTTCCTTTCTTCATCGTTGAAGCTCTCATACAGAGCAGCCATCGGGTCGTGAATAGGTGTAATCTGCGAGTAAAGAACCATTGGTTCTCCTTCCCCTCTTTTCAGTTTTTCTTTTAGCAATGAGTTCCACATTGCGTGAAGCAGGTGATTTTTGCAAGAGTCAACTTCGCCAACGAAAATCAAGGGGTTAATTGGAAGAGGTTGCTTTTTTACAACCTTATCTACGGTTTCCCTTGCATAAGCCACGGCTTTTTTCAGGCATTTATAATCGCCTTTGAAAAGGAAATCGGAATCCAAAGTATAGTCGGAAGCGCTTTTGTTCAAAAGGACTATTCCATCAACAAAAGAATCTACTGTTGTTTCGCCGCCTACGTTCATTACTGGGAAACAAATATAGAAAAAATTTCTACATTATCCCCGTGCGTTTTGTTTTTTATTCATTTTTTGCAGTTTTTTCAATAGTTTGCGCAAGTTACGGAGCTTCGCTCATAGGCGTGGATGCTTTGGGTATGGCTCAGATGCCTCAAAATGCCACCGTTATAAAGAGCGGATTTGCGCCTCAAAATCCCGCTATAAATGCTTTTGAAACCAAAACGAAATTTGGGGTCACAATACTCTATGAACACGCAGAAGCGCAAAAAGACAATTACGCTATACCTTCAAATTTTTTCTTTGTGCCTTCGCTCTCCATGATTTTGCCGATGGGTTTTTTGGGAACCTTTGGAATTGGCTTGGAGCAGAAATATTTTTCGAGCAACCGTTTGGAGCTTATAGACGAAACTCTTGACGCAAATATGCTGTATTCCGCGAGAACCGGCATTTATGAACTTGCTCCCACCTACTCAATAAGGCTTCCGTTCTTTTTGAGCGATTTTGCAATTGGCGCATCTTACAGAATTTTCTTTGGGAATTTCAATTCTTCCCTGGAACGCAGAAGCAGCGATGATTCATGGATGGCAGAAAGAGTTACAATATCTAAAAAAGAATCTGGGAATTTCAAAACCGTTGATGATTGGTGGCGTAATTTTGGCGGCAGTTTGCATTTTCACAGCAAAACAGCGGATTATTTTTTCTCTTACTTCCCCTCGGTTCAGATTCATAAGAACATAAAGGAAAGCGTTCAGTATAGCAATTCGGAAAATATGGAGGCAGTAGATAAAACCGAAGTTTTCAAACTGCCCAAACATTTTGCCAGCGGAGTTCATTTTAGATTTTTGCAAAACAAGAATTTGAGCCTCGTCTATGAGTTGCAAAATTTTGAAGAAACAGAACTCGCCGCAGAAACGCAAAAATCTGTTTCCTATTTTGCCGAATATAAAATCATAGGGACCGGGCTTTCTTACAGCCCTTTTTTAGCGAGAAACAACTTTGGCGCAAACGTTTGGTATGCTGAAAAATATTTAAAAGACGTGAGGGAATTCGGAGGCTCTTTACTATCCGATTTATGGCTTGGGTACAGAGGAACTTCCATTGGCTTGGCGTTGTTCGGTGGCTATAGATTTGCAAAAGAGCCTTATTGGGACGAGCCTTTCTATGGAATTAGGCTGAACTTGACAGGCGTTGGCAACTGGGGAACAAGCGCACGCCGCAAATGAAACGGCAAATATTATGAAAAAATTCGCACAAAATTTTGAATCCCTTAAAACGCAATTCATGCAAAACGCAGAATTGGAGAAAAAATTCTCAAAGCAAATGCTTTTGGAAGCGCAAAAATTTTCCAAAGAAGATTTTACAAAAGATAGAAGAGAGGATTTTAGCAGGCTGCATATCGTGTGCATAGACCCTGATGGCGCAAAAGACCATGATGATGCGATAAGCGTGGAAGAGACAAAAGACGGCTACGTTCTGGGAGTGCATATAGCGGATGTGAGCCATTTTGTTAAAGCCGGTTCCGCACTGGACGCAGAAGCGAAAGAGCGA
>Ga0268262_10006206_pt1 | contig 11548 bp, 7 predicted proteins | sample TergutNc150P3_FD_190354 | JGI IMG/M metagenome (GOLD analysis project Ga0268262, IMG submission 190354) | Nasutitermes corniger P3 segment gut microbial community from laboratory colony in Florida, USA - Nc150 P3 (SPAdes) (version 2) | ecosystem: Host-associated > Arthropoda: Insects > Digestive... | reverse complement strand
TGCGTAATATAGTTCGTAAACCTCACGCTCAGTATTTTGCCCAACGTCTCAGGCAGCGACGCGTTTACCATGCGTTGCAAGTCTTTGCTTATTTTGTCGCGCTCCGACGGGTCGGTGATCTCGGTAAGCGATAGGCTCGACATGTGTTTTATCATCATGTCTTTGTACATGGTGGGGGCCCTCTTCGTCAGCTCCGCGCCGAGTTTGTCGTTCTTCTCGTCGTACTCGAATATGATCGCCGTTTTGAGAAAATGGTCGTCCGTGCCCGCTATGTTCACGGTGATCTCTATCGGGTCGGTAAAGGCCCCAACGGTGGTCGCTTTAGCCGCCTCCTGCTTCAGCGAGTCGGCCTTCTTCTTCTCGGCGATCTCGTCCGGGGTCCTCTGGGCTTCGCGTATGCCGGGCAGCACGATCAAAAACGTGACCGCCGCGACAAGCAGCGCCTCGATAAGCACGACGATGCCTATGACGATAACCAAATTGCTCTTCTTCTTCTTGCCGTCCGCGCCGTCCGCGCTTGCGGCGGGGGCCGCGCCCTTCTTGTCGTCCGCCATAAATCGCTCCCTCTCGTATAAAAAGTAAAACAGTTAAAATCGATATCCGCCGCTACTCTTCGTACCGCCCGTCCGACCCCTTGGGCATCGCTCCGTCCTTCTTCTGCACGTAGTCCACATACACCTCTATCCGCCTGTTCGTCTTCCTGTTCTCCGGCGTATTGTTCGGGGCTATCGGCCTGTACTCGCCGTAGCCTATGGCGCTCATGCGCGACGGATCCACGTCGCCGTTATTCGCCATGTACCGCACCACGTTGAGCGCCCTCGCCGACGAGAGCTCCCAGTTCGACGGGTACTTCGCGCTGTGTATCGGCACGTTGTCGGTGTGCCCCTCCACCCGTATCAGACTGGTCGGCGCGGCGTTTATGACGTTGGCCAAATCCTTCAGCACCCCGTAGAGCTTAGGGTTCACGTCGGCGCTCCCCGACTCGAAGCCGATCGGGTCGGCGATCTGTATCGCTATCCCCGTCTCCGTCACCTGCACCTTCACAGCATCTTCCAAACCCTCTTCTTTTATCTTCTCCTTCATCTTGGTCGCCGCGTCCACGGCCATGCGCTTGTTCTGCGCGTCGCCCCCCATCCTCGGGATGAATACGTCCTTCGTGATGAGGATTGTCGGGAACGACTCCAAAACGCCGCTCAAGGCGTTCTGGAACGAACTCGCCGCGACCCTGAACTTGGTCGGGTCTATGGTGGACATGGCTAAGAGCATAACGAAGAAGCAGAGCAGCAGCGTGCACATGTCGCCCCACGTGTTCATGTACGCCGGCGCCCCTTTGGGGCCCTCCTTCGGCTTCTTCTGACGCGCCACCGCCGCCCCCTACTTCTTGTCTTTCAAGACAATCGCCCGCTGCGCCGGCTCAAGGAAGACGCTCAGCTTCTGCGCCACGATGCGCGGGTTGTCGCCGGATTGCAGCGCCATTATCCCCTCCAGCATAAGCTCCTTAACCATAATCTCCTTGGCGGAATAGGCCTTCAGCTTCTCCGCGAAGGGTATACAGACGATGTTCGCCATAATCGACCCGTATAGCGTGGTGATGAGCGCCACAGCCATGTTCGGGCCGATGGAGGCCACGTCGCTCATGTTGCCCAACATAAGCACGAGCCCGACCAGAGTTCCTATCATACCGAACGAGGGCGCCGCCGCCCCCAGAAAGTCGAATATCTTCGCGCCGTCTTCGTGGCGGCTCTCCATGCGCCCTATCTCGGTCTCGAGAATCTCCCTGATGAGGTCGGGCTCCGTGCCGTCCACCGCCAGACCGATCCCCTGCTTCATGAACTCGTCGGTGATCTCCAAAGCCCGCGACTCCAAAGCCAAAATACCCTCGCGGCGCGCCTGCTCCGCGAACTCTATGATCTGCGATATAACCGCCACCGGCGACTGGCTCTTGACGAAGAGGACGTTCTTGGCGACCGCTATCGTGTTCATAAGACGGGCCGCCGGAAACGACGCGATCGTAGACGCGATGGAACCGCCCACCGTGATGAATACGGACGGCATGTCGATGAACGCGTTCAGCTGGTCGATGCCCATACCGTACAGCACCAGCCCGAACGCCGCCGCAAGGCCTACTATAGTAGCCAGATCCATCAAAACTCTCCTAACCGATATGTCGTTTTTCTACCCGGACGACGCAGCCTCCGACCCCTTGCCCGCGCCCGCAACTTGCAAAGCCTGACCGCATAACTGCTTGTATTTTATAGACTTACGCACAATATCCTCTATGCCGTTGCCCACTATGTACTTCTTGCCGTTGCTGAGCGTGACAACCACGTCCGGCGTAGACTCTATGGTCTCGATATGGTCGGAATTCAGGACGAACTGATCGCCGTTCAGCTTCTGCAAGGCTATCATTTTACGCGCTTTTTCCTTGTTTAGGGTCTTTTTGGTACCATTACATCAACATAAATATATATAATGATATGCGATAAAGTCAAAAAATAAAAACATTAAAATTAAAATCAAATTCAACTAAGGGGAGGGCTGCGCCCTCCCTCGCTACATAAAAAACGGGCTTTGCCCGTTTTTTATTCCGCTACCCACCCTGCGGGGAACACCCCGCAACGCCCCGCTATATAAGCCCCCTCCACCTTCAATCCCTCCCCCCACAAAAAGGGGGGAGGGACTTTTTTTAAACATGCGCCGCTTCGCGTCGCAACGTCAAAAGAAAGGTTTTTGACGTTGATTTTTAATCCTATAATCTGTTTTTTTATCCTATCATCCTAATTCAGACAACGTCTTCCCCGCAACGACCCAGCCCCAACAACCCAGCCCATACCGTAAAAAAAACGCCGCAGGGTCTTATGGAGTCCATTCCGGCCTGCGGCGTTCTTATATGTTCATTCTCCAAAAATAGGGCGGGCACGTGGGCCCGCCCCTACATCATTACCTCACCAACTGCACCAGTTCCTGCAGCATCTGGTCGCTGGTCGTGATTACCCTGGCGCTGGCTTGGTAGCCGCGCTGGAGGGTGATCATGTTCGTGAACTCCGTCTCCAACTCGACGTTCGACATCTCTATCGCGCCGGGTTTAATCTTGGTCGTGGAACCCACGCCGGGCTGGTACAGAGCGGCCTCGCCGGAGTTGTTCGATATGCCGAACATGCTGTCGCCCATCTTCAAAAGACCCGCCGGGTTGTTGAACTCGGCCACGTAGATGCGGGCGATCGCCTTGCTTATGCCGTTGGAGTAGAGGCCGGAAATCTCGCCGTCCTCACCGATGGTTATCTCGGTCAGCTTGCCCATGGGGTAGCCGTCCTGACCCTTGATGGCCGTGGTGTTCTCGGACTCGAACTGGGTGATGCCCAATAATGAGCCGGGACCGCCGATGTCCAACCTCACGTCCACCTCGCTCGCGCCGTTGCGCGGGTCGAAACGGAACTGGTTGGTGCCGTCGTCGAAGGTGAAGGAAGAGGGCGAACCGTCCAAGGCGAAGGTCAGCTTGCCCATGTTGCCGCCGAGAATCACCTCGTCGCCGCCGGCGAGGGTGAGCTCCCATAACCACTCGCCCGGAGTGCCGGTGTGGGTAAACGTCATAAGAACGTTGTGCTGGGCGCCCGTTTCGTCGTAAATGATGTGACCGGTGGTCCATACGCCGGTGTTGCGGGCGGGCTGGATCTCTTGGAACACCATGTTGCTGTTGAAACGCACCGGTGAGCTCGGCTGATTGGGGTCGGCCTGCTTGCCTATTACGGAAAGGCCGGTTAGGGCGAACGCTACCTCCTGCTGGCCGCGCAATACGATGGATCCGGGGGGGATGCCGTCGCTCACGAGGTCGTTAGACTTCTTCACGGCGACGGAGGGGCGCTTGTAGATCGTGCCGTCGTTGGACGGGAGACCGAGGGCGTCTTGGAGGTAGTCGAGAAGTTCCTGCATCGTCGTCTGCACATGATACGGGCCGTTGGCGGGATTAGGATTGAGCGGATCGGCGGCATCCAACCAATAATCTTTATAGGTAAACGTAAGGTTCTTGTTCCTGCCGCCGACCTGGCCGTTTATGGTGACGGTGTCGCCGTTCGTGAAACCCAGCGTCCTGCCGACCGTGTCAAAAAGTTGGCCCAAGTTATCGTTATACGCGGCCTGTATCGCATACTCATCATCGGTAGGCGTGCTCGGTACTAAGGCGTTAAGAGTGGCGGCCGACGCCGGAATCAAAATGAGCGGGGTCTTTGTGGCCACGTATGGATTAGACGCATCATATAAAGGGATGCTTGATCCCGGAGGATTTTCACGCCCTTCAAAATCTATCGTAGGCGGGAACAGGAACGTGTTGGCGACGTAAGCCTTGGAACCGGGACGGGAGGACGAAACCTGCAATCCGTTGATAGGGCCGCCGCCTGCGTTCCATACATTAAGCCGGCCGTTAGGCTGACCTGAATCGTCTAGAAGAGAAACTCTTATCGGATTAGTAGCAGCGCCTGCCAGACCGGAAGGGTTGCCGCTGCCGTCGTCCGGCAAGGCCGCGTTATTATATTTTTGAATGAAATTTTTCAGATAATCTCTCTTAGCGCTGGCGTCATTGGCCGAGTCGGTCAAGAAATCGTACGACGCCGTTCCCGGATTTATCGCGTTCAAATACCCCTCAAGCTGGTTGACGAAATCCTGCAACGTCGGAACCTGCTGTATCTGATCGCCGTTCTCGTCGTATATCGGCCCCCAAACGCTGTTGGTCGGAACGTCCGTCCAACCGTAGAGATCATACTTCTCCACAACAAAACCAAACGTCGGCAGTCCCCTGTCGCCTGTAGAGAACGTAATGGTGTCGCCCTCTCTAATGCCGAGGTTGTTCCCGTACTCGTCAACAAGGTCCGTAAGTTTGCCTCGGCTCGGCCCGCTCGGCCCGTCGTACATATTGATTTCGTTGAGCACGCCCGAACTCGCCAAGAACCTATTAGTATGCGTAACCGTCCCCAGCGCCGCCGAGTCGCTGTTCAAGTTACACCCGAACGTCATATTCTCCGTCGCTTTCGCCGGCGACTTCTCCCCCCACGGTATTCTGATGTCTCCGATCATCTCTTTCCCCGTGAACGTCCCGTCCGCCTGCGCCATCTTCCCTTGCAGTCTGAACCCGTTCGTCGGCGAGCACAGCCGTCCCAAATTGTCCAACTGGAGACCGCCGTTGCGGCTGTAGTATGTGCCGCTGCCGTTGGAGAAAGCCAAATAAGCGCGGCCTTCAAGGGCCACGTCCGTGATCTGTCCTGTGGTTTGCAGGTTGCCCTGTCTCAGCATCGTGTCGATAGAGCCTACCGCCACGCCGAGCCCGATTTGCAGCGGGTTTCTGCCGCCCTGGTTCCCTGCGGGGCGCGAGGGGCCTTGCAGCATTTGCACCATAGATTCCTTAAACGTCGCGCGGCCGGCTTTGAAGGCCACGGTGTTGACGTTGGAGATGTTGTTGGCCGTTACGTCCATACCGACCTGGTGCGTGCGGAGTCCGCTGATTCCTGAGTAAAGTGACCGTACCATAATACCTCTCCTTTGGTTTTGACGCCTCGGATCGGCAAGCATTGAACCGCTTCATTCGGTCGGCGGTTCGGCGCATCCTCCCTCCGCATTCGCGAGAGGGCAGGGCCTGCGGGTTGTCAGCTTGCTATCACCGTGCTGTCGATGTTTGTAAAGATATTGTCTTTAATGCTGTCGCCGTCCATGGCGGTAATCACCGTCCTGTTCGGGATGTTGACAATGAACGCAAGGTCTTTCACTATCACTAATGAATCCTTTGAGCCCTTGTCTTCCGCCCCGGCCACCGCTTTCTCAAGTTTTCCCATCACGTCCGGCGTTACTTCTATGCCTCGGCTTTTGAGCCTTGAAGAGGCGTGCGCCGAAAACTTGAGTTCCTCCGTTTTTGACTTCAGGAGGTCGCCGAACGACTTCCTCCCTGCTGTCCCCGCCCCCTCCGCCTGTTTCTGCGGAACGGCCTTCGCATCCGTACTTCGGCCCACTCCTCCGGCAAGCCCGGCCCGGCTCGCCAAAATGCGGCTTTGGATGTCATTCGGGTCTATCGTATTCATAGCGCCTCCTTTCTTATGCCGTGCTAGAATACGTTGATTGTACGCTTTCTCCGATACTGTTGAATGCCGACACTTTGTAATAGTAAGTCGCGCCGGACGTCAGATTGCTGTCCGAGAACGACAGTGACGAGGTGCTTCCCACCAAGCTGTATCCGTCGGTCGGGCTCGTGCTGCGGTACACGCGGTATCCGGTCGCGCCGGAGACCATGTCCCAGTTCACTTCGGCCGTGCTCGACGACCTTTGAACGACGGTCACGCTGAGCGGGACCTTGGGTATGGAGAGCGTGTTCTCCGTTGAGATGCTCAGCACGTCGCCTATCGCGATTTCCGCGCCGTTGACTTTCAGTTTGAAGTCTCCGGTCAGGCTCGTGAGTCCGTCGACCACGCCTTCGGTGTACGCGTACAGCGACGGGTTTTTGTCCGAGCCCACCACTTTGATCTTGTAACCTCCGGGGGGGCACATTTCGCCGTCGTTGTCGGAGCCGTCCCAGAAGAGCTGGGCGGATCCGAATTCGCTCGCGGTTCCCTTGATCGTCTTCACCACGTCGCCGCGTCCGTTTCGGATTTCCACGGTTACGGCCGCGCCGCGTCCGGCGTTCACTTTGATCTCGTGTTCGGCGCCTTCGACGGCGCGGTGCTGTATGCTGTCGTAGCGCGCCCTCACGGTCTTGCCCATCAGTCCGAGCGCGCTCGACTGGCTCATGTAGCCGCCGTTCGTGCTCACCGAGACGTCGAGAACGCCGTTTATGTTGATCTCGCGCCCGCCTATCTTGACCATCACGCCGTCGTTCGTAAAGCGCACGCCCTCCACAACCTCCTGCACGTATGTGTAGAGCGACAGGTCTTTGTCCTGCCCGGCCACGCCTATGGTGTATGTGCCGACTTTGGCTTTCTCGCCGTCGTCCGTCTTGCCGTCCCAATACACGGTAACGGAATTCTGCGCGTCTTTTCCCGTAGCGGCTATCGTTCTGATGACTTTTCCGTCCTCGTCCTTCACCTCCACCTTTCCGCTTGCCGCGTTGCCCAAGTGAACCCTGATGGGCACCTTCGAGTCGGCCTTGCCGTCCCACGTGATTTTGTCCTGTATCATGCGCACGTCGCGCCCGATGAGCGACATCGCCGAAGCGTTGGCCACGGATTGCGAAGAGTACATCTGCGCCGCCAAGTTCTCGTCGAACGCGCGTCCGAGCTCCCGTATCGCGGATTCGGTGTTCTCGCCCGTCTCGAGCGCCCTGAACTGGGCGAGCTGCGAAACGAACGCGGTGTTGTCCATGGGGCTGAGCGGGTCTTGGTACTTCAGCTGAATAGTCAGAAGATGCAGGAACTGGTCTTTTCCCATTTTGTTGGTCTCTTCCCACAACGGGCCGGTAGTGCTGCCGCTGTACTGGGCCGCACCCACGCCGTAACCGTTTTCGGAGTCGCCGGAAATGGACGACGTTACTTTATACGGGGCTGTTTTAGCCAACAGACTGTCCACGCTTTGACTTACGCCGCTTGTAGCCATTTTCGCGCCGCCTTTCTTATATTATTAACGTTACGTCGGTTTCGACTTCGCTCAACCGCCTGTCGCTCCGCCGAAAGGTCACTGAGCGAAGCCGAAGTGACCTGACGCAAGAACGAGCATATTGTTTTCAATCCTATAATCCTTTAAATCCTAAAAACTTGTTTATCTCGGCGAAGCCAACTTGTTTACCTCGCCGTAGGCAATCATAGTTCAGACAGTGTTTTGACTTTTAATCCTATAATCTGTTTTTTTATCCTATCATCCTAATTCAGACAGTCTTTAATCCTAATTCAGACAATCTTTCTAATTACCCCTCTTTACGCAAAGTACTCGAACGTATTGTCCCCGAACCGTCTGCCCGTATCGCCGCCTAAGCTGACGAATCTGTCCGAGGGGCCGTCTATCGGCGTTCCGTCGGGGCTTACGGCTACGTTGGGGCGGAAGCCGCGCGACTCGGAGCGGTCGGCCATCTCCTGCCACAGCTCCCTCGGCGATTTGCCGCCGTCGGATTGGGCTCCTACTTCCACGTCTATCGCGCCGAACTCTAAGTTATGCCTGTTCAGAGAATCTTTTAACGATTGGAGATTGCTCTCCACTACGGCTTTGACCTGTTTGTTCTCCACCTGCATGCGGGCGAAGACCACGTCGCCCTGGATTCTCAGGCTCATGCGCACCTCGCCCAGCGCTTCGGGGCGCAGCACCATGCGGATTTCGTTGGCTCCGGCGCGCACGGCGTTGCTCAGTTTTTCGCTGATCTGGCGGATGACCTCGAAGCGTTCGTTTTGGGAGAGCGCGGCGGCCTCGGCTTTTTCCGCGTGTTTGGCGGACGCGGCCGATTTGGAGTTCGCGGAATCGACGGGCGCGGCGGCGCCGGTCTCGGACTCGCCGCCGTTGTCGACGGAAAGGTCGGCGTCGGACTCGGCGGCGTTTATCGAAAAGCTAGACGATTCGGATTTGCCGGCAGAAGCGGAGGCCTTATCGGACGCTACGGTTTTTGACTGCGCGTCGCCGGACGCTTTGCCGACGGCTTTTATCAAGGAGCCCGCTTCAACGGTCTGCTTCAGTTTCGCGACGAAGGCCGCGTCGGCGGACTTGTTCGCGGCGGCGGTTTCGGCTTTGGCCGCGTCGGCTTCTTTCGCCGCGCCGGCGACGGCGGCCGCGACGGCTTCGGCGGCGGCCTTTACGCGCTCCGCTTTTCCGCCGATAACGCCCTTAACCGCTTGTTTCTTGTCGGAAGACTCCATAACGCTCACCGGAAGCTCGGCGGTTCCGCCGTCGGCCAACGTATTCTTCGCTTGCGTCTGCGTCTGCGGTTCGACGGTCTTGGCCTCGGCTTCGCCCTCGGCGGGCTTCGCCGGCTGCTTCTTGCCGTACGCAAGCGCCGTAACGCTCATCGGAATCTCGGCGGCGCCGGAAGAGGAGGGCATAGCCCCCATAGCGCGCTCCGCGCTCATCGAGGCGAGGCGGTTCGCCGACTCCACGCTCGAACGCACGCGGCGGCTCGCGGAGTCATGGGCGCTTATCGGAAGATCGGCGGTCGCGTTATCGGCGTCCGCGCCCTTGAACACGGCGTTCTCCGCGCGCCCGTCGTTGCGGGCCCGGCCCGCAATCTCTTTGTTCCCGTCCGTCTTAACATCCGTTTTAACGTCCGTTTTGACGTCGGTCTTGACATTCGCCTTCTTGACGTCCGCCTTGACATTCGCCGTCCCGGAGTCCGCCGTATCCGCGTCAACCTCGGCGGCGGTTTCAACCGCGGTATTAAAATCTTTGTTGACGCCGGCTTTGGCGTCAGCCGTATTTACGTCAGTCTTGACGTCCGCCGTACGGCCGGCATGAACCTCGGCGGCCTCGGTTTTAACTCCGACATTATGAACGCCGGTCTCAGTCTTTTTATTAACATTGACGTCCGCGTCTTTTTGTCCGCGTCTGTCGGCGCGGTTCGCCGTATAGACCGTTTTATCAACAGCCGCGTCGACGTCAGCCTTAGCTTTCGCCGTACCCGCGTCGGCGCGCGCGTCGGCGTGCGCGTTGACGTCGGCTTTGACTTCGGTTTTAACGCCGGATTTAACCGCCGTATCAACCTCGGCCTTGACATTCGCCGTATCGACGTCGGCCTCGGCGTTTGCGTTGACGTTTGTTTTCACTTCGGCTTTAACCGCCGTATTAACGTCGGTCTTGACATTGGCGTCAACCTTGACGTTGACATCCGCTTTGACATTTGTTTTGATGTCGGATTTTACCGCAGTATTAACGTCGGACTTGACTTTCGCCGTATCCGCGTCAATCTCGGCGTTCGCGTTGACATTTGTCTTGACATCGGTTTTTACATCCGCTTTGACATCGGATTTAACCGCCGCGTCAACATCGGTCTTGACATTCGGCGCATACGCGCTTATTTTAACATCGGCCTTCGCTTCCGCGCCCGCGTCCGTCTTAACGTCCGCTTTATTTACGGCTATATCGACATCAACGTCTTTCTCAACCGCCTGTACGACGCTTCCCGAATTGGCTTTGCTCAGCACCGCTTTGAGTATTTCCGATTTGACGGTGCCTAATTCGGCGGCCGCCCTTTCGAAACCGGTGATATCGGCTTGCACGCGGGCGGTCTTGGCGCGGTCGGCGGAGGCGGCCAGCTCTTCCTTTATAATGCTGCTGAAAGCGCTCATCGTGTCGGCCACCGACATGCTCAGATCGGCGGGGTTGACCGCCTGCGGGATGCCTGTAACCGCGCCGGTATCGCCGTGCTCGGCCATCTTCTCGGCTATCATGCCGCTCACGCCCATCAGCCTGAAGGCCATGTCCAAGCGGAACTTCTCGGTGCGCAGCGCCGCCGCGAACTCCGAAAGCTCGGCGGCGTTCTCTTCGGGCGCTATGTGGGCGGTCGGGCTCTCCATGCCGTAAGCCGCCATCGCCATGTTCGCGCTCTCGGCGTTGGCGCTGACGTCTATCCTGTCGTTGGCCATTTTGATCGTGAGGTCTAAATAGGCCATGATGGCCGCGAGCTGCTCGACGTTGGCCGGATCGAACTCGAAAGCCGCCTCCGGGCCGTCCTCTTCGGGAAGGCCGAGTATCGCGGCGATCTGCTTGAGGGCGCGGGAGATGAGCTCGTTGCCCATGCGCAGTTTGTCTTCCTGCGGGAGTTCGGCTATCTCGGCGGGTATGTCGTCGGAATCCGCGCCGCCGCCGTTTTCGGCCGGAGCGCGCAGTTTGGCGAACCACAGCATTTTTTCAAGATTTATATCGTCAGAGCCGCCGTCCTCTTCCGCGATCTTGGTATTGCCGGCAACCGCCGCCGTCTTCTCCGCGCCGACGCTCCAACCGGCCGCCGCAGTCTCAGGGGCCTTGCCGGACTCGGCGGTCTCGGCGAGCGCCAAAAGCTTCTTGACCTCAGCCGTGAACGCTCCGCCCCCGGCGGTTCCGCCGGCCTTCGCGCTGTTGTTGTCGATCTGCCGGCCGAACCCAACGAGGCCGCCGCTCAACGAGACGTTTTTTACCGGATCGCTCTGCATAATGGCACCTATTCCTTTAACAATATATGTTTTCCGCCAAACTTACTTTATCAGCTTGTTCACGCGGACGGCTTTTTCCTTTGTAAGAAGAGCGAGTATCTTGCCCTTCTGACGGTCGTCGTTCATCTTCCCCAGTATCGCGGCGACCTGCGAATCCTGAATCGTCTCCAGAATCGCGGCGGCCTCGCCCGGCTTCATGGCCTGGTATATCTTGGCCAGCTTCTTGAACCGCGCGTCCTCAAGCGCCGGAGTCTCCGCCATCTTCTTCTCAAGCTGCCCCCGCTCGCTGACCAACGCTTCGCGCCCCTTCTCTATCTCGGCCTGGAGCAGCTCGAGCCGCGAGTACTGCTCGGCGAGCCTCTCCTGCTCCCTCTTCAGATCGGCGCGCTCCTTCTGCAACGCCTCGAAAATCTTAGAGTTGGCTAAAGCCATCGAATCCCGCCGCGCCGTATGCCTGACCTCCTCAACCTTCA
>Ga0268262_10006205_pt1 | contig 11549 bp, 7 predicted proteins | sample TergutNc150P3_FD_190354 | JGI IMG/M metagenome (GOLD analysis project Ga0268262, IMG submission 190354) | Nasutitermes corniger P3 segment gut microbial community from laboratory colony in Florida, USA - Nc150 P3 (SPAdes) (version 2) | ecosystem: Host-associated > Arthropoda: Insects > Digestive... | reverse complement strand
CCCCGGCCCCACCAGGACCGGGCCTCGATTTTTTTATCCGTGAGGGTGTATTTCAAGCTCAAACGGTGTAAAATCAGTCCCAGACACAAAAAGCTCAGGCCCAGCCACACGAGGGGAGGGGCCTGGGGCGTCCGGCCGCCGACCAGGATGGCCGGTCCCAGGGCCAGGCCGAAAAACAGGAACCACAAGGAGCGGATGGCCGGCCTGAAAGTTTTGTGGCCAGGACCGGCCGGCGGCGCGGAGAGCCCGGCCCCGCCCGGGAAAGGCGCCGCCGTCGTCTTGAATGTCTTGTCCAGTTTCGCCATAAGATGTCATTACAAATGTAAAAAGGCTTTAAAAAGTCCAAACCGGCCCGCCCGCCGGTCATCATAATAGCAAGTCGCGAGGATATTTTCAAACAGGAGGGCGTGATGTTCCGTAATAATGCCTGCTTAACGGCCTTGGCCTTGGCCGCCGGCCTTTTAGGCGGGCTCCTGGGCTCCCACCTCACGGCCGCGCCGGCCCGGGCCGACCACCAGGCTGTATTGATCGCCGGGGAGATGCGCCTGGTTGACGACAACGGCCGGACCAAGCTCTTGCTGACCCTGGTTCGGGGCAAACCCCGCCTGTTCATGCTGGACGCGGCCGGCGAATACCGGCTGGAAATAGGCTTGGGGGAGGCCGGAGAGCCTCACATCTGGCTGAGGGACAAGGAGGGGGCGGCCAAAATACAGGTGGCCTTGAATGCCCAGGGTCGGCCGGCTTTCCGCCTGGCCGACCATAAGGGGCGGGAGCGGGCCGCCTTGGGCCTGAGCGCCAGCGGCCACCCGACCATGATTTTCCGCGATGACCAGGGCCGTGACCGCCTGGCCCTGTGGCGCGACCAGAAGGAAAGCGGCTTGGCCCTGGCCGCCGGCCAGAGCCGCCCCTTGGCCACCTTGAGCGCTGGCGAAGACAATCTCCCCCGCCTGACTTTTTTTGACGGCCAAGGGCGGCCCTACCGGATCCTGGACTAGAAAACAATGCCCTCCCGAACAATCCCCCGGCTTCATTGGACGGGCGAAACCGCTCCCGGAACTCTCTGGCCCTCCCTTCCCGGGGCCGGTCAAGCCTGGGGCCTCTTCGCGCCGGCCCATCCGTTCGGACGGGCGGATTTCGAACTGGCCCTGGCCCGGCTCAGGACCTGGGGCCTCGCGGTTTGCCATTCGCCCAAAATCTTCCGCCGGGCCCGCCATCTGGCCGGCTCCGATGAACACCGCCTGGAAGTCATGGCCGAGCTCATGTCCAACCCGGAGGTGGGCGGTCTGTGGGCCGTGCGGGGCGGTTCGGGCTGCCAGAGACTTCTGCCCCGCCTGGCCTCCCTCTGGCCCCTCTGGCCGCCCAAGCCCATACTCGGCTTTTCCGACCTCACGGCCCTCCACTTGGCCCGGCTCAAGGCTGCCGGAGTCATCGGCTGGCACGGCCCCATGGCCGCCGCCCTGGGGCGGCCCGGGCCGCTGACCGGAACCAGCCTGACCGACCTCAAGGCCGTCCTCTTTTCTCCGGTCCGGGCCGGCGGCTGGGAATTTTCACCCCGTGATGTGTTGCGGCCCGGGCTGGCCCGGGGAACCCTCCTGGGCGGCAATCTCTGCCTCCTGGTGCATCTCCTGGACAGCCCCTGGCTGCCTGATCCGGCCGGGGCCATCTTACTGGTCGAGGAGGTGGACGAAGCCGCCTACCGGCTGGACCGTCTCCTGACCTCCCTCCGGCAAAGCCGCCTTTGGACGGCCTTGGGCGGCCTGGTCTTCGGCCGCTTCACCCGCTGCGGCTCCCCGGCCGAAGTCCGGGGCCTCATCCGGGAGACGGCGGAAGCCTTTCCCGGCCCGGTGCTTATGAATGCCCCCTTCGGCCACGGGCGCTTCAACCGGGCATTCCCCGTCGGGGCCCTGGCCGAGCTTTCAGCCTGAGACCGAGCCCTTCCAAGGCCAAGCGGCGGGCCGGCCTTGACATTATACGGCCTATACATAATAATCATAAGATTATCATGGCGCGGAGAGACGGCGAAACGCGCCGGAGGAAGTCATGCCGACGGTGGAACATCAAGGCAAGGTTTTTCCCGTGACCGACGAAGGTTTTTTGACCGATTTCAGTCTCTGGGGGCCGGAGTGGGTGGACCATGTCCGGATTCAGGAGGATCTGGACGAACTGAATGAAGACCACTGGACGGTCATGGAGGCCCTCCAGGCCTACCACCGGGCCAACGGCCTGGCCCCCATGGTTCGCATTCTGGCCCAAGTCACCGGTTTCAAATTGAAATACATCTATGAACTCTTTCCTTCCGGCCCGGGAAAAGGCGCCTGTAAAATGGCCGGCTTGGATAAACCCGAAGGCTGCGTCTGATTTCAAGGCGCCTTCCGAATCATTAGGGCCGCCGGCCGGACACTGACCGCTGGAAACGGCCGGCCCTGGAAATCTTGGGATGGTTTGACCATGACCAGTAAAAGAGGCGCTCCCCGCCTTCTTCCGGCCGATTTGAAACGCTTCGGCCGCAAGCTCTGCCTGGATCTGGAAGCCCTGGTCCAGCCCCACGACTGCCGGATTGTGCCCCTGGACGAGTGGCCGGAGGTGGGTGACGGCCCCCAGGACGGCAACTGGGTCTGCCCCCTGAAATACAAGGGCCGGGATTTGGGCTATCTGATGGTTTTCTCCGCCGCCGGCCGGCCTTTGGCTACGGAATTGGTCCGCCTTCTGCCCCGGGCCGCGGAGCAGGCCCTGGAGGCTTTGTGGCTGCGCAAGGCCTTGTCCACCGACCGGGAGACCGGATTCTTCAGCCGGGGATATTTTCTTAGCCGGCTACCCAAAATTTTAAGGGCCCGCCCAAGGGCGGCGGCCCGCAGCTTGAGCCTGGGGCGCGAGACCGAACCGGTTTTGGCCTTGGTGTTGGCCGAAGTGGGCCGGGTGGCGGAACCGGGGACGGCCCTGTCCGCCTGGGCCGCCCGTCTGGCCGAGCGTCTGGCCCTGCGTTGCCCCGCCCGTCTTGGCCTTCGTCGGCTGGCGTTTTTGGCTGAAGTGCGGCCCGAAGATCTGCGGCAGGCTTTGGACGAGGCCTTGGCCGAGCCACAGGCGGCCGAGCCGGAAGCACGCCCGGCCGTGGCCTGGGCCGCCTACCCCGGGGATTTGGGGGCCGAGGCCACCCTCCCCAGCTTCCGCCGCCAGAGCCGGCTGCTTTTGAACCGGGCCTCGGCCGCGCTGTTTCAGGCCAGGCAAAATCGGGGGGGGGGCGTCGCCTTCACCGATCTTTTGGCGCGGCATGGCCGGGTCATTCAAGTGTTGCCCCTGGACCGGGTGGTGGTCAGTCTCGGCCGGGAAGCGGGCGCGGCCCCGGGCCAGGTCTTCCTGGTCAACGCCCCCGGCGCGACCGGCGCCGAGGCCGACTACAAAGGGGAAGTAACTCTGGCTGAAATTGCCGAAGGCTACTCCTTGGGCCGTCTTACCGGAGCCAAGGTGGGCCGGCGGGTCGCGGCCGGCGATGCCCTTATTTTTTCCCGCCTGGATGAGGCGGCCGGAGAATCCATAGCCCGGGATTTTCCGGCCGAATTGGCCGGGTTCGATGATTTCCTGGAGTCCCTGGGTTCGGCCTCCTCCGAGCCCCTGGCCCTGGTTCTGGCCCGTCTGGACGGTTTCGAGAAAAACGCCGCCATGCTGGGCCGGGAAGAAGCCGGCCGCCAGATGGCTCTGGTTTTTGAAAAAATACTCTCCGCCTGGCCCGAAGCCGGGCTTAAGAGCCGCTGGAAGGCCGATACCCTGGCCTTGGCTTGGCCGGACCTGACCCGGGCGGGGTTGACCCAGGCCGACTTGGTCAGGGCGGCCCACGACCTGGCCGATGAATTGCGGGCTTCCGAGCCTGTTTCCTTCGGTCTGCTCTTCAGTTCCGGCGGCCCCCGCCTGGGCCGGGACCTGGTCGAGGATGCCCGCAAAGCCTTGGATGAGGCCGCCTTCTCCGGCTCAGGCCAGGTTTCCGTCTTCGGCCCCTTGGCGCTGAACATCAGCGGCGACCGGCTGTTCGAAGGCGGCGACTTGAGCGGGGCTCTGCGGGAATATGAGCGCGGGCTGGCCATGGCCCCCGACCATCTCAACCTCTTGAACAGCCTCGGCGTCTGCCAGGGCCGCCTGGGCCGGGCCCGTGAAGCCTTGGCCACCTTTCACAGAATAGTCGGCCTGGACCCCGAAAATATGATGGCCCATTATAATCTCGGCTATACCCACCTTCTGGCCGGACGCCTGCCCGAAGCCGAGGAAGCCCTGGCCCGGGCCGCGGAACTGGCCCCGGACAATTTTGAAACCCTATTCCATTTAGGCCGCATTGCCCTGGAACTGGGCCACCTGGACAAAGCCTTGCCGGCCCTGAAAAAAGCCGGCGAAGTGGGGGAAAACAGGCCGGCGGTTTTTCGCCTTCTGGGTGAAGCCCTGCTTTTGGCCCATGATCACCAGGGGGCCATGGCCGCCTTTAAAAAGGCCGTCAAGGCCGCCCCGGACGACGCCTACGCCCTTTCGGCCCTGGGCACTCTCTTCGCGGACCTTTCGGGCGATCTGCCCGTGGCCCGCAGCCTTTTTCAGCGTAGCGTGGAACTGGAGCCGACCAGCAGCCTCTACCGGCAACGGCTGGGCCGGCTGCTGTTCACTTTGGGCGATTACACCGGGGCCGAGCATCATTTGAAAATGGCCATGGAATACGGCAGCCAAGCCCCGGAAGTGCATTTCCAGCTCGGTCGGGTGGCCGAGGAAACCGGCCGTCCCGGCGAGGCCCAAAATCATTTCGCCGCCGCCCTGGCCCAGGACCCGGCCTATAAACCGGCCCTGGAAAAACTGGAACCGGAAGCCTGTGCCTCCGAAACCTGAGAGGAAGCCCGCCTCCGGTTCGGCCGGAAGGAAGCCGGAAACAGCCTCTCACCGCCTCCTCCTGTCGGCCGTCTGCCTGGCTTCGGCTGTCCTGGTCACGGCACTCTATGCCGCCGCCGAGCTTCCCGGCCCCCGGGGGGCGGTGGGGCGCGCCTTAAAGGCCGCTTTCGGCTACTTCGCCTGGTGGCCCGGGCCGGTTTTGGCCGCGGCCGCTGGTCTGGCCTGGAAAAGACGTCCTTTCACCTCCGCCTTTTTTTTGAAAGCCGCCGGCGGAGTGCTCTTTTTTTTCTCCATTCTGGCCCTGGCCTCCCGTTTGCCCGGTTCGGCGGACGGGGGCCGCTTCGGGGCTTTCCTGGCCCAGGGGGCTTTCCGGGCCGGCCTTTGGGCCTGGCTATTTCTGCCCCTATCCGCCTTGGCCGGCCTGATTCTGGCCCTGCCGGCCCTGGGGCGCGGGCTTCTGGCTCTTCTGGCCCGATTCTGGGCGGCCACAGCCGGAGCCCCTGAAACGCCTGAGGAAGCCGACATTCCAGTTCCCGCTGAAATCCCGGCCGAAATCCCGGCCGAAAAAACGCCTCCGCCGCGTCCGGCCGCGCCGGTCATAACCAGCCGGAATACGCCGGCGCCGGAACCGGCGGAAAGAGCCCGCCCCTCCGAAGGAGCCTATCAACTTCCCGGCCTGGACCTTTTGGATCCCGGCCCGGCCACCCGCGGCAACGGCCACGCCTCCGGCCTGACCCAGGAAGAACTGGAGGACAACGCCCACCTTTTGGAGGACAAGCTGCGGGATTACGGCGTGGATGGCCGGGTATCGGAAGTTTCCGGCGGCCCGGTCATCACCATGTATGAATACGAGCCGGCCCCGGGCATCAAGATCGCCCGGGTGGCCGGTTTGGCTGAAGACCTGGCCATGGCCATGAAAGCCAAGTCCATCCGGGTGGCCGGGCATATACCTGGCAAAGGGGCCATCGGCATTGAAATACCTAATATGGCCCGCCTGCCCGTATCTTTCCGCCAGATGGTGGAGAGCCCGGCCTTCCGCCGCTCAACCTCTTTTCTGACCTTGAGTCTGGGGGTGGACATCCTGGGCGAACCTGTGGTGGCCGACCTGGCCGCCATGCCCCACCTCCTCGTCGCCGGGGCCACCGGCACGGGCAAGTCCGTGGCCCTGGCCGCCATCATCATGTCCATACTTTACAAGGCCCCGCCGGATAAGGTCCGCCTGTTGATGATCGACCCCAAGGTGGTGGAATTCACCCTCTACCGGGATATCCCCCACCTCATATATCCGGTTCTGACCGAACCGGCCCAAGCCACCCTGGGGTTAAAATGGGCCGTGGCCGAAATGGAAAACCGCTATCGGCTTCTGGCTGAAATGGAAGCCCGGCATATCGACGGCTACAATGAGAAGCTGCGGGCAGAACGAAAAAAAAAGCGCCGGGGGGAAGAAGAGGAAGCCCTCCGGGAACTTCCTTACCTGGTCATCATCATCGATGAACTGGCCGACCTTATGCTGGTCGCGCCCAAAGAAGTTGAAATCCATGTCACCCGTCTGGCCCAAAAAGCCCGGGCCGCCGGCATCCACCTTATCATGGCTACCCAGCGCCCCACCACGGATATCATCACCGGCACCATCAAGAGCAATCTGCCGACCCGCATTGCCTTGAAAGTGTTGTCCCAGATCGATTCCCGCACCATTTTGGACCAGAAGGGGGCGGAAAAGCTTTTGGGGCGCGGGGATATGCTTTTCCTGGCCCCCAACCAGAGCGAGCTTCAGCGCCTGCACGGACCCTACCTTTCCGATGGCGAGATTCAGCGGGTTACTGATTTCCTTCGGGCCTGGGGCCCGCCAGACTATCTGGAGGAATTGACCGTTCCCGAAGCTGAGAGCGAAGAAACCGGCGGGGCGGAAGACAACGACCCCCTTTACAACGAGGCCGTGGACTTGGTCCGCCGAACCAAGCGGGCCACAACTTCCCATATTCAGCGCCACCTGCGCGTGGGCTACAACCGGGCCGCCCGCTTTATTGAACGCATGGAACGGGAAGGCCTCATAGGCCCGCAGGACGGCACCCGGCCCCGGGAAATTTTTTTGAATTGAGAATGGCCTGTCACCCAGAGGGGGCTTTCAACGCCGGTTAAACCAAATTAACCGTTAAAAACACCGGAACGCCGGCCGCGACCGCGCCGGACGCGCCAGGAACCGCCGCTCCCCCGGCCGGCCAAATCTGTATTGAAAAATTCCCCGCATTAAAATATAATAAATAAATGAAATTTGGTTGGCGGTCCAGCCCCCGAGGTTCTCGGGGAGGTTTTGGGGCCGGTGTTTGATTTGTGCCAAGTTGCTGAATACCCTATTGAAAGCGACGCGGAGGTTTTCCGCGGACCTTGTCAATGCGCTAAAGCGGGAAAGAAGACAACTATGGGCAATATAAAAATCGGCACTAAGATTTTGCTTGGCTATCTGATGTTGGTATTGATCCTTTTGGGCTTGCTCGTAATACTCTCCGGCCTTCTCTTTTCCATCCGCCAAAACGCCGCCTATCTAACCCGGGACATCGCGCCGATGGTGGAGGACGCCGCCGCGTTCAAAGAGACTCTGGAGCGTCTGGCCCAGGAGTTGGGCGGCTATGTCCTGATTGAAAAGGGAAAGTATCAGGCGGCCATGAAAAACGTTCCGCCGGCCGAGGATGGCGCCCGAATAATCGGCGATCTAGGGCAGATCATTCAAGGGTTGTCCAAATCGGCCGAGAACGACAGCCTTCAGGTCTCCGAACGGATCAATGCCGCCATCGCCAAGACCCTGGTGGTATTTTTCATAGGACTGGCCTTGGCCGCCTTGGTGGCCATAATGGGAGGCTGGTTCATAACCCGCGGCGTCACCAGGCAAATCAAGAACGCCATAGACCGTCTTCTGCGGGGCGCCCATAGCGTGGACATAAGTGTCGAGGCCTTGAATAAATCGACCAAGAGCCTGGCTTCCGGGGCCTCGGCGAACGCGGCCAGCCTCAATACCACGGAGGAGGCGGTCAGCGAGTTGATGGGCCTGACCAAGCTCAACAGCGAGGCCGCGGCCGAGGCCGCCCAGGTCATGCGTGAAGCCCGCCAGAATTTTTTGGTGACCATGGGCGCCGTGGCCGGCCTAAGCAAGGCCATGGGCGAAATATCGGCCTCTGGAAAACAGATAGGCAAGATAATCAAATCCATTGATGAAATAGCCTTCCAGACCAATCTCCTGGCCTTGAACGCGGCGGTGGAATCCGCCCGGGCCGGCGAGGCCGGGGCGGGTTTCGCCGTGGTCGCCGACGAAGTGCGTAACTTAGCCACCCGTTCGGCCGAGGCGGCCAGAAGCACTAACGACCTTATCTCCAAAACCGTCAACGGCATAACGGTCGGTGAGGAATTGCTGAAGAAGACGGAGGAGAGCTTTAATGCCTTGGGGGAAGAACTGCGCCAGATCGGCCGCAAGGTCACTAACGTGGCTGAAACCTCAAAAAAGCAAGCCGTGGACATTGATCAGATCAAGCAGGCAATTACCGAGATAGGAAAGTTCACCAACGATAATTCAAACGCCTCCGAACATTCCGCCGCCGCCGCCTCGGATCTCCACGACCAGACCCGGGAGTTGAAGGGCAGCATCAGCCTCTTGAGCGGCTTGGTTTACTCCCAGGGGCAGCCGGCCGGGACTAAACAAGAAAATGGTCAGGGGGGAGAGCAAGTGAGGCAAATAGCCCGTTAGGGAAGGGCTGAAGTTGAAATCGCCGGGGCCTAAAGACCATTTATCAGGGTTTGTCTTTTTTCGGCCGGTCCAAAGCCGGTTCCCGGCGGGACCAGTGATCCAGGGTGGCCAGGCGGTGTTCCAGGTTTTTTTTGCCGGGGCTTGGGCGGCGCAGGCCCAAGGCCTTGTCGGTTGTCCCCGCCGGCGTCTCTTCGGTGACCGGGTTTGCCAATTCCAGGATGGGGGCTTCGTCCTCCTCGTCCGTTGTCTCTTCTTCAGTCAACCCGGCCAAACCCGCCTTACGCGCTTCGCCCGGGCCTTCCTCCAGGGCTTGGGCCGAACCTTGTCCAGGGGCCGCCTGATGAACGCCTGAATGGTCCTTCACTACTTCAGTCAGCAAGAGGGGCTCCTCGTCATCCTCCCCGTCTTCTTCTCCTTCAGGCATCATCGGGGTGACCGTCCCGGTTTCAAGGGTCAGGCCCGCCTTACTGAAATTCTCCGCCGCTTCCTCGGCCTCCTCGTCGTCACTTGGTTGGGCCGATTTTTCGTCGTTGGGGGCCGGTTTCTGGACCTGGGGGGACCAAGGCGCGGAGAGCCCGACGGCGGTAATGGTCTCCCGAGCCGATTCCAGCACTTCGGGCAATTTGGCCTCAACGGCCAAAGCCAGGGTCTCGGGTAATTTTTCCTCCACCGCCCGGTCCAGCGCTTCGGGCAGACGTTCGGCCACAGCTTGTTCCAAGGCTTCGGGCCACCGCCGTTCCAGTTCCGCCTCCAACCGCTCCGGCAAATGGTGGATCACAGCCCGTTCCAGGGCCTCTGGCAAAGCGGCGCTCACCGCCCGGATCAGGGCGGCGCCGCGGTCCTTTTCCAAGGTGGCCATGGCCTCGGGTTTTTCCTCAGCCAAAGCCGCCTCTAGGGCCTCGGGCAGGCGGGCGGCCACTTCCAAGGCCAGCCGCTGCGGCAGGCGGGCCTCCACTTCCACGGCCAAGGCCTCGGGCAGACGCGCGGATACGGCCTGGGCCAAGGCTTTCGGCAGGAGGATATCCACCTCCCGGGCCAAGGCTTCCGGCAGTTTGAGAGCCACCTCCCGGGCCAAGGCTTCCGGCAAACAGTCAGCCACGGCCGTGGCCAGGGTTTCGGGATATTTTTCAGCCACTTTCGCCCGAAGCAGGGCCGGCAATTCCTCGGCCATACGTTTTTCCAGGAGCGCCGGCAGGTCTTGGGCCAGTTTTTCAGCCAGAACTTCGGGGTATTCGGCGGCCACTTTGGCGGCCAAGGCTCCAGGAAAGGCCGCGGCCAGGGCCGGCTCCAGGGCCGCCGGCAAACGATGCTCCACTTCGGCGGCCAGGATTTCAGGCAGTTGAGCCGCCACCGCCTTGGCCAGGGCCTCCGGATACTTGGCCTTGACTTCCCGGGCCAGAGCCGCCGGCAGTTGTCCGTCCACTTCGGCCGCCAAAGCCTCGGGCAGTTTTTTATCCACCATGGCCGCCAGGGCATAGGGCAGACGGGTCTCCACTTTGACGGCCAAGGCAATGGGCAGCTTGGCCTCGACCTTGGCCGCCAACTGCCCGGGCAACTGGGCCTCAACGGCCTCGGCCAGGGCACCCGGCAGACGGGCCTCCAGTTCCCGTTTCATGGTCCCAGGGAATTCCTCGGCCAATTTTTGTTCCAGAAGCTCGGGCAGTTTTTCCTTCACCATGTTTTGAAGCAGCATCGGCAGCTTTTCCGCCGCTTCGGCGGCCAAGACGGCCGGTAGCCGGACCGCGGCCGCCTCGGACAGGCTCATGGCGGCGGCATCTTCTGGTAAGAGGTTCGATGGGACTTGGGCGGAGGGCTTAAAAAAGAAACGGCCATCATCGGCCCGCCCAAGGCTGAAAAGGCGGCCGTCCACCATCTGCTCGCGCAGATGGAGCAAAAGGCGCAGGCGGTAGGTTTCCGGAAGGTAAACCAGCTTGAAATCAAGGTTTTTATGGCCTTCCAGGGATAGGTCGCCTTTTCCTTCGGCTTCCAGGGTGACGGGGACCCCCTCGGTTTCCCGGAGCAGCCGCCGCCAAGTCTCTTCGGGCCAGGTTCCCTCGCTGACCAGGCGCCCCAAATTTTCGCGCAGTTCGGCCTGGAAGGAGATGAGGTCTTGAAACATGACTTCATCGGGCAGGTGTTTAAGATATGTTTCCGAAAGAGTCTCCAGCAGGGGATCTGTTGCCTGGCCGGAATCGCTAAGAGCGGTCAGGTATTCGCGCCAGTTGATAAGGTGGCGCGGCACCTCGGACAGCGTCTCCCCGCTCACCGATTTGATGCTGACCGTTTTCAGGCTGAATTCAAAATTCAAAAATATTATTAACTCTTCGGACATGGAGCGCTCCCCGAGGTGTTCACCGCAATTCCCCTGTTCGGGGTTTCTTTTTCCGGTCGCGGCCAGCGCTCATTATACCTGAACCGCTTGGTTTGGCCCGGCTCCGGGCAAAAAGATTATCTGGGGCCAGATGCTGGGCCGACGGCTGATGGAATGACGGAAAAGCTGGCGTACTTCCCGCTGGATGGCCCCGGAAAGTTTTTCTTCGTCAAGAACCTCCCCGGTCTCCTCCCGCCAGGCCGATACTGTGGCCGAGGCCACGGCCGCGGCTTCCTGGCTCAAGTCCAGGTCGTTTTCATAGTGTACTCCACGAATGGCCACCCGAGGTGCCAGGGCCAGTTCCCCCGCGGCCGTCAGCACCACCGTAACCACCACCAATCCGCCGTCGGCCAGTTTCAGCCGGCTCTGCAGCACCGGGTCCTCCGGTTCGCCCAGGCTGCTGCCGTCCACCAGTTTGCGTCCGCTGACCACGGGGTCTTCCACTACGGCGCCATCCCCGGCCAGACGCAAAGGCCGGCCGTTGGCCAGGACGAAAATGTTTTCTTCCGGCCACCCCAGTTCCCTGGCCAGTTCGCCGTGACGGATAAGCTGACGCGTGGCCCCGTGAATGGGCACCAGGTAACG
>Ga0268262_10006204_pt1 | contig 11549 bp, 13 predicted proteins | sample TergutNc150P3_FD_190354 | JGI IMG/M metagenome (GOLD analysis project Ga0268262, IMG submission 190354) | Nasutitermes corniger P3 segment gut microbial community from laboratory colony in Florida, USA - Nc150 P3 (SPAdes) (version 2) | ecosystem: Host-associated > Arthropoda: Insects >... | reverse complement strand
ACAAAATGCAAAAATGCCTAAGCATAATAATACCTCCGTTCTTTTCTTTCTACATATTAGACGTAAAAAAACGGAAAAAAAATCCTAAAAAGTGAATTTTGCAAACAGAAGTTTACAAAATTGTGCAGATTTTTGATTAAACATACTTTTTTAGCACATCTTTGCTGGAAACAAAGTAGTCTATGCCGCTTGTGAGGGTGACAAAAGTTATTATTGCCATTACTGAATATGGCAAATATTCCCAGATTTCTGTCCAGTTTGGGATTAAAGTGTATAGAGGGTCAAGCGCGCCTATCAAAATTAGCAATATTCCGGTGCCTTGTATAGCGGTTTTCCATTTGCCGCTTTTGCGGGCTGGCATGATTATTTTTTCGGAGGCGGCAAGGGTACGCAATGTTTCTACGCTCGCTTCTCTGAAATAGATTAATGCCACCATCCAAACCGAGGTGTAGCCAGAAGCCAAAAAGCACAAAAATACGGTCATATTGGAAATTTTATCTGAAAAGGGGTCTAAATATTTGCCAAGCGTTGAAACCTCTCCCCATTTGCGAGCCAAATATCCATCCAAAAAATCTGTTACCATAAAGGCTATAACCATAACAAGGGCGAGAATTTTGAACACCAAGCTGTTATTTTGATAATTCAAGTCTCCATCGTAAAAGAATATCCACAAAAACACAGGAGTTAAAACTATGCGGCTCATTGTTATTTGATTAGAAACAGAGAACGGTTTGCGGTGAATTGGCTCGCGGTAATAACGATAGCCAAAAGACACGGCGGCAGCGAACAGCATAAGCATGGTGGCTCCCATGCAAATTTGCTGGTAATGCTCCAAATTCAAAACATAAATCAACATCGTGACATTTATGCTTATTGTGGCTACTTTAGACCAAAAGCCGCTTGCAAGAAAAGATTTGCCTTCGCGCAACATGGAAAGCATGTAAAGCGTTCTGGCAACAGCTCGCGAAAGAAGCAGGGCGCACCCCACGGCGAGCATTTTTTCCAGTTCGTTTTCCACAATGGAATCTCTTATGAAAATGCAGAGCATAACCGCAAATGCAAAAAGTGCTTCCACAAAAGAGAGCCACAATTGGTAATAAGGTTTTTCTATGTCTTGGTGGCGAATTCTAAACTGCAAATACCAAGAAACTATTAAAATTATGCTTACGTTAACGGCTGCGAGTTTTTCGTATTCATCCCATATAAAGTAAAAAACCGGCAAAAAGGCGGATATGTACAATATCCTGAGTATTCGTACATATAATAATTTATTTACGGGTATTTGCGGCATCTATGATTAATGTAGAAAATAGTTGCAGCAAGGTAATGCGGTTCTTCCTTCATCATAGGATAGGGCCATAGCTAACAAAAATTCCGGCTTGCAGCAAGGGACTGTTTTTAGGTTTGGTCCAAATTTCATCATAGTGAAACTTTGTGCCAAAGGTAAATTTTTCCATTCTCAATAAATTCAATTTTAAGCGAGCATTCCAACCAAATTCCGTTTCGCTTGTGGAAAGCATATAGCTTTCTGCCTGTGGAGTCGCGTTTTTACCTCTAATGCCAGCCAAACTTATTCCAATGCCAGCAGAAGCATACTTGAACAATTCCTCCGAACTTTCAACCCCAGCCCTGCCTATAAACTGATACAAACCGTAAAAATCTTTATTCTCTTTCAATTTTAGATAACTGAACGCAGCTTGCAAATACAAACTGGTATAATCCGAGAGCTTATATCCCAATTCCGCCCCACCATAAGGGCTGGTTTTTATTTGCTTGTTCAGTTCGCCCGGAAAATAATTCACACCTGCATCCAGAGAAAGAGATTGAGAATAAATTACCTTGACAAGAATCATCAGCATTATAAGAATTTTCAATTTTGTGTTCTCCGTAATTTGGATATGAAGAATTTATCTATGCGCGGTGAATCTGTGAATATAGATTCTTCTTGTGCGAAAGCGGGGTTGTTTTTTATGAATTTTTCTATTACCTCGGTGCTTTCTTCTTTTTCTTGGCTGCAAACAGAATAGATTAGAACTCCGTTCTCTTTAACCGAAGCAGAGGCATATTGCAAAATTGCTATCTGTTTTTTTGATAGTTCTGAAATTTTCTCTTTTGAAAAAGTTTGAAGTGCTTCTGGCCGCCTTGAAACAACGCCCATATTTGAACAAGGGGCATCCACAATAACACAGTCAAATTTCTGCAAAAAAGGCGGATTTTCCACGTTTGCAAGAATTATTCTAACATTTTTTAAGTTCAAACGGTTTTGCAAATCCAATATTTTTCCTATTCTTTTCTCACTGCAATCAGAAGCAACAAAAAAAGCATTCGGATTTTCTTCCGCAAGCATAGCGGTTTTTCCGCCCGGAGCGGCACAAGCATCCCAAACCTTGTATCCGTTTTTTATTTCACACAAACTTGCCATAAAAAAAGAAGCTGGGTTTTGGAACGAGTAAAAGCCTTTTTTGAATAGAGGATTTTTTAGAATTTCTCTTGTGTTTGGAATTAGAATGAATTTGTTAAATAGAATTTCCGGGTTTTGCAATTCAAGTTTTGCTACGAGTTCTTCAATATTTGTTTTTTTCGTATTTACCCTTATCCATTGAGCTGGGGCTTTTGCGTTTTCGCTATCAATATTCACAAAATTTTTTCTAACGGCATTTCTCAAAACCGCATTTACAAATTTTACGCTATGCTCATTTAAGCCCATATACTTTGCCAAATTTGCCGCAGAATTGACAACGGCATAGGATGGTATGCGGGTGTGCAATAATTGGTAAAGGGAAATTTCCAGTATTGTTTTGCAAGGCTCTTTTGGGAGCTCTCGCATTAGCGTTTTTAATTTTTCATCCAATTCAGTAAGCACGCGGCAAGTTCCAAGCGCAATTTCGTAAGCCAATGCTCTGTTGTTTTGGGGCAAATTTTCGCAGGTCTGTTGCAGGTTGTTTTGAACAAAGTTCCCACTCTTTTTCCAGTTTAAAAGAGCTTGGGTAGCCGCTATGCGAGGTGAAAGTCCTTGTGAGTTCATTTATAGCCTGGGGTAATATAGTAAATAAGGGGCTTGCTAGGCTTACGGCTAGTGGGAAAAATCACCAAAAAAAGCAAAAAAACGCATTTTTTGAAATAAATTGTCATTCTTTTGTGAAAAAAATGTATATTTAAATTGTACTGTATTCCCTCGAGGTACCTTATGCTAAAGAAATTCAAACCCGCAAGCCTGCTGCCCCTCGGTTTCGCAGCGGCTGCCGCCGTCGCAATCATCATCGCCTGCGGCAACGGTGAAATAATAACCCTTGACGCCGACAAAATAAATAACTCCCGCGATAATTTGGGGAACCTGATAGACAACATGGACGGCGGCTCCAGCGGCTCCGGCGGCGAACCCGGCCCTTCGGACGGCTCAAGCTCGTCCATCGGCTCCAGCTCATCGGGCGGCGGTTCCAGTTCCTCCGGCGGCTCGGACGGCGAATCCAGTAACTCTGGCGGCGACTACAGCAGCTCGGGCGGCAACTCCAGCAGTTCTAGCTCTTCCGAGGTTCAGCCTCCTCTCCCAAGCGACTTAACCTGCCCTCCCGGCTCTACCCCCGTGACCGGCGCAGCTTGCACATGGACACCTTCCACAGTAATTTCCGGCGACCCTGCACGGGTCAGCACATCACCTGCTACCGATGGCTGTGTGAGCGTTGTGTTCGCCCAAATACAAGGTAGTCTTGGCAGAAAGGGTATAATTAAGTTTAAGGAAGGCGAAGACTATGTGACTGCCGATTCACTAGATACTGATAACTCAAATGTCAAATTTGGGTGGGCTGCAAGCGGCACCGAGAATCGCATCAAGAGCAAAATCGCCTGCGGGAATAATACTTGTAGCGAAGATGTGCCCTGCACGCTTACAATAACCGGGGCTCCAGCACCTATCGTCACTGGAGATCTGGCCTGCCCCGCTTGGGATTTGACAGGCAACCCAGGTAAACTCGCCATAGGCACGAATATATCTGCTGGCTGTAATAAAGGCGACATCGCCATAAGTAACAACGGACAGGCACAGTGCGGGGAAATAACGATTGAGAAAGATAATGGCAACACAACCGTTGCTGGTACGGTCACTTTCAAGGCGGTAGCCACTTGCAGAGGCACGAAGCATACCCTCAAAACAAAAGCATACGAAGTTGTCCCGAATCCAACCTTGACTGGAACTTGCGCGTGGAATAAAAACATTGCGGCTCTTGATGATGATGTACGGCCCAGTGGTATAACTATAAAAGATGATTACGGTCGCTGCACGAGTGGGGGTGGAGTTAAATATTCTGGTGGTAATGTAGTAGCCGCTGACTGGCCAAGTAATAATGCCGGCAACTGGCCACTGAAAATAACGACGGCTATCCGTACTAAATATAGTGGTGGGATTACAGGTGTCAAACCAAGTGCAAAGTGTGGAACTTTAGATCTGACTACCGACGACTGCCCGAAATTGCCTTTTAGCCTTACCGATGTTGGAGAAGGTGAAAATACAGGCAACTGTGCTTATAAATGGGATTGGTGCAACGGTTGGCCTATGGAAATCATAAAAAAGAATTTCACAAAGAGTGGTACTATGAGAAATGCTTGTGCCTATGTAAAGGATATTAGCAAGTTGGCAACCGGAAACTATCAAATAAACGGCACGGCTTTCAATCAATCTAGCGAAGGTAATGTTAGCGGTCTTCCCGCTAAGAAAGACGGTGGTTACTATATATGGGTACCAGATATTGCTGTGGATGGAGGTGCATCAGGTAATAAGTGGACTGTAACGTATGGAGATTGGAGAGATAATCCAACTCCGCCAAACGGTTGCCAGGAAGGTACACCGACTAACGCTGTTGCTATTTGCAAATCTCATTGCATAACAACAGATGCTGCCGTAGAGTCTGGGAATTTGAGTCTTAGCACTTCAGATGTAACTGGAAATCCCGACCATCGTCCGTATGTATTGATGGTTTACGGTAATTCTAATTGCAGCAATCTCAGGTGGATTCCTGCAAGCGGTAGTTCAAGTGCTTCATGTACGTTTAAATTAACAAGTGGAAATTCCGCCGCCGCTACCAAGGTAGCAACCACAAATCAGGACATAGGAAGTGTAAATGTAAGCAAATGGGGTGCTAAGGTAGAGACCTTAATAGAATATAAAGGAGGTAGCGGTTGTCCAAATGAAATCAAGCTGAAGTGCAACTAGAAACATCAAGTGTTTTTAGCCTACGCAAAACGCCTCCGCAAGGGGGCGTTTTTTATTAGTATAAACCCATTTTCACGTAAGATTTGCGTTTACTATTTACTATATTCCTACTTATGGCATTCGTAACCGCCGTGCTAGGTATATCTATTTTTCTTTTGCTGACATTCATATTGTCGCTCCTTAGTCGCATAAACTTACTGGAGCGGCAAATAGCGGGCATAGAGAATATGATTAGCGAATCGGAAAATCAGTTGCAGGAAGTGGGAGACCTCATTAAGAAATCCACCACGGTAGCTAAAAAGGAGTAAAGAATGCCATATATAACAACAATCTTAAAAAGAAAGGGAAAGCAAATGACAGATTACCTGATAATTTCAGTTCTGGCTCTAACGCTGCTCAATTTGGGGCTCGTAACACTAGCGCTTGTTCGTATAAACGGCTTGCGCAAAGACCTTCGCACTCCTGTGGTAAAAAAATTCAACGCAGATTTTAAGAGAAAACCCGTAGATATTCCAAGAATACAGGAAAATTTCGGCAAAACTCGCGATGACAACAAACCACAAGGCAGGGCAAACAATCAACAATCTCAGGCTCAGAATCGCCAAAAAAACAATTCTCAGCAAAACCGTCCAATGCAACGCCGTCCGGCTGCGAAAGCTCCGGATGTGTTTTCAAATGAGCTTGCACCGCAGGCTCATTCGCCTATTCCGCCACGCCCTGTTCCCGCAGAAACGGTGGCAGCCGCAGACGGCGGGCGCCGTCCTTTGCCGCCGCGTTTTAATGCAACGGCAGAGCCTGTGCCGCCAGCTCCGGTTTTCGATAATGAAGATTCCGATGCCGGAATGGAATTTGACCGCTCCAAAATGGCGCACGGTCGCAGAAATGTGGTGGCAAAACCAGTTATAGAAGACGATAACGCAGAAGCATAGGAAATATGGCAGAAGAACATTCACATAACGAACACTTTGCGGATTCTGGTGAAGAATCCGTAGTGTTTAATCATTTCAAAATTGCCATATCCAAAGACCAAATGGAAGTTATAATGTATCCGCTAACGGGAATTCTCGATGGCGGATTAACTACTTTAGAAGAAGTTCTTGATGCTTGCCATAGAGAAAACATAAAAGTAGAGATAGACGAAAGATTAGTTGAAAAACAATTGCTGGCAGCCAATCCAGTTGAAATTGCCATAGCCAAGGGCGTAAAACCAGAAGACGGCAAGAATGGCTATATTGAATTCAAGGTTGACATGAGCGCAAAGCCGCAGTTCATACCAAAAGATGACCATGCGGTGGATTATAAAAACGCAATGCAGGTTACCCTAGTTAACGTAGGTGATATTCTGGCAGATGTGATTCCGCCAACAGAAGGCAAAGACGGAATGGATGTTAGAGGCTCTCCAATAATGGCAAAAGCTGGTGAGAAAGCGAAATACTTTTTAGGCGAAGGGCTAGAAGAAAAAGACACTCATATAGTTGCTACTGCGGCTGGAACGCCAAGCGTTCAAGATGATGTTCTTATGATTCACCGCAACTATGTTTTGCAGGGCGATGTGGATTTATCAACTGGCAACATAAATTTCCCCGGTACCGTTATTATACACGGCAATGTCACAGATGGTTTTGAAGTTGTATCCGAAGAACATATTGTGGTAAACGGGCTTATATCCGGGGCAAAAATAAAAGCAAAAGGATACGTGAAATGCGCAGGCGGCATACAAGGCAATGGCAAAGCCGAGATTATCTCAGGTTCTTTTGTGGCTGCAACATTTATTAGCGCAGCCACCATTGTGGCAGAAGGCGATATTGTTATAACAAAAGATATTCTGCATTCAAACATAAGCTGCCTTGGCGAGTTGCGTTTGGGCGGTTCCATAATAGGAGGCGTTGCAACTGTGTTCAAGGGCATAGAATGCACAGAGCTTGGTTCCGAGAGCGGGGTGAAAACCGTTGTGAACATACGCACGCACTACCGTCAGGAAAAAGCAAGGGAATTGGCAAACTCTGTTATGGCAGATGTAAATACAATTTTTGAAAGATATTTAATTTGGAACAAAATAAAATCGCTAAACGAAGCAGAAGAAAAGGAATTTTTGCAAGATATATCAAAATTGCAGGATTTGATTACAAAACGGCAAATGTACGATAACAGAGTGGCAAAATTTGATGCTATGGTTTTTGAGAACAAAATCGCAAAGGTAAAATTGCTCGGAACTTTGGAAGCCGATGTTTCGGTAGCTTCTCCATTTTCAAAATACACCAGCACATCTCCAATAAAAGGGCCGCTTATCATATCGGAAAATAATTCCTCGGCAAAAATGGCTGTGGTAAGAGGTGGGATATAAATATGGCAGTACTAGAAAAAGTAAGCACTTTAGAAGATATGAAAGCCCTTATGAAGGAGCTTCATCGCCTGAGGATAAAATTGCTCTATGATTTTTACGCAGCTTTGCAAGATTTTTCATCTAAAAAAATGTTACCGCAATGGTTGCAGAAAAAAAATGTAAATGATATTATTATCAAAGACAGCGGAAAAGAAATTTTAGCAAAAGTCCTTGCTTCAAAAAGATATTCCATTATAGTTTACGATTTGGAAACTCCCGATTTAAACGGTTTGCAGTTTTTAGCCAGCCTTGAAAAAACTCCAGAGATAAGAGCCAAATGCAAGATTATTCTAGTTACCCCCAGACTTCCAATGGAGGCTCAAGATAAACTTTTGAGTCTTGGAGCCAAAGCTCTTATTTCCAAACCTTTGGTAGAAAACGAGTTGCGGGCTGCTTTTGGGAAAGTTGGGCTGGATTATTAAATTATCCTTGTCCCTCAGTTTTATTCAAAACCATATTGAACGATTTTCTGTCTGTGGAAGCCATTTCAAAATCGTGCGCCATTCTTAAGCAGCCAAATGGGCAGCTCTCTATGCAAAGCCCGCATTGAGTGCAAGTATCCATGCGGTAAAGATATTTGCCGAGAATTTTTTTGCCTGCCAAGTTTTTTGTTGTGAGTACATTTATAGAAGCATTGGGGCAGGATTTTTCGCACATTCCGCAAGCGGTGCAAGAGTGCAAGCCGTTTTCATCGTGAATTAGCTCAACTCTCCCTCTAAAACGCTCGTGCATTTTGAGGGTTGCCTTGTTTTCGGGGTATTGCTCGGTTACTATTCTTTTTGGGCTTAAAAAATATTTGAGAGTAACAGACATCCCTTTTAGCAAGCTAACAGGACCAGTTGCCACAGCGTGAAAATATTTGGAAACAGTCATAAAACCCAACCCATTGCTATGAACAATGCACCAAGCCCAAGCAAAATCAAATTTGACGGCAACAAAAATTTCCATTCAAAACTCATAAGCTGGTCAACGCGAGGTCTTAGCCAAGTCCAGCGGAACATCATATAAAGCCAAATGAGAAAATAAATTTTGGCGAACATCCAAATTAAATCTGGAACTAACAATAACTTTTCATCCACAATAGGAATGCCAATGAGAGGAGCCTGCCATCCACCCAAAAAGAAAATTGACCCAAGAGCAGAGGCACCTATTATGTTTATGTATTCGGTTAAATAAAACATTGCAAAAGCAGTTCCTGTGTATTCGGTATGGAAACCAGCGGTGAGTTCCTGTTCCGATTCCGCTATGTCAAAGGGAGCGCGGTTTAGCTCTGCGGTGCTAACGCACATAAACACCAAAAAAGCCACAAATCCAAGAAGAGGCAATTTAAAAATCCACCAATCCAGAACCGTGCCACTTTGCGCTGCTATAATATCGTTCAAAGATGCGCTGCCAGAAATCATCACCACAAAAAGCATAATCAGGGCAAGCGAAATTTCGTAGCTAATCATTTGCGCGCTGCCTCTGAGCGCGCTCAAAAGCGAGTATTTGTTGTTGGATGCCCAGCCTCCCAAAAGAATTGCAAAAAGCCCAAGACCATTTATGGCTATTATTGCAGGCACTGCAAAATTCAAATTTATCACCTGCCACTGCGCGCCAAAGGGAATTAAAGCCAGCGTGAAAAAGGGTGCGGTTAGAGAAATCATAGGTGCTAGGTAATAAACTATTCCGTCTACGCCTCTTGGCGAATAAACCTCTTTGAAAAGGAGTTTTGTGACATCGGCAACAGTTTGCAAAACTCCGTGCCAGCCGAGCCTCATAGGACCAAGCCTGCATTGCACGTGCGCGCAAACCTTGCGTTCCATATAAATCAAAATGGGAGCAGAGCCTATGCCCACGGCTAAAACGCCAATAACTGCCAAAATAACATTTACCGCAAGAGCTAACTCCGGCAAAGGCGAGTATTCCCGCACAAAGTCGCCTACAAAATTCGGAATGCCAAAAGTCATATTGAAAGTAATGTAGTAAATGTCATTGCTGTCTCATTAATTTTTCTACATTCACTTTGTGTTCAATGCCCTTGCAGACGAGCTTTACCACACAGCCATTGCCGGAGGCATTGTTATGTTGCCTATTTTGCTGGTTGGAGCTTTTGGCTTTTATTATCTCTATTGCGGATTCTCTGGAATAATGCCTGTGCACAAGGCTTTGCAGATGTCTGGCATAATGGCTAAAGTAGCTCCGCTACTCGGACTTTTAGGCACAGTAACAGGCATGGTTCAAACATTCAAGGTGATAACCATTTACGGAAATCAGAACCCCGTGCTTATGGCAGATGGCATTTCAGAGGCTTTAATAACAACGCAAAGCGGGCTTGTGATAGCATTCCCCCTGCTTTTGCTAAATCATAGGCTGGCAGAAAAATATGGCAAGCGATAACTCAGATTTTTTGGAATTTAAACCGCGGCAAAAAAGAGAAGCCACTATAGATATTGGTCCGTTGATGGATATGGTATTCATTCTGTTGATATTCTTTGTAGTTACAAGCACATTCACAAGGGAAACGGGAGTAGAGGTTACCAAGCCGCAAGCACAAACCGCAAGCCAACTGGAAAAGGAAAACATTCTAATAGCCATAACCAGAGACGGCACAATACACATAGACGAACGTCAAGTGGATTTAGCTGGGTTAAGCGATATTCTAAAAGGGATTATGGCAAAGAACCCAGAGAGAGAGGCTGTGCTAATAGCCGACAAAGAAGCAGTGACAGGAAAACTTGTTTCTGTTATAGATGCCTGCACTCTTGCCGGAGTAAAAAAAGTATCCATAGCCGCGTTGAATAAATAACCTTTAACTCACTTGTTAAACTCAATCTCGGTTAACCCAAGCACTTTGCATATAACTTCTACCGGCAAACCCTCTGCCTTCATTTTCTTGGCAGCTTCAACCGCTATGGATTTCGCCTGATTCGCAAATTCTCGTTCCTCGCCCTTAACTTCTTCTTGCATGGCTTGTATATTTTCCGTTTTGCCAACCAATTCTTCTTCTATATTGAAAACTTTTCCCTCTTCATTGAAAAAACGCATTATAAGCTCTTCGGCTTTATCTAAAACGTCATTGGAAAAAGGTCCAACGCGAAGCAGAGTTTCGTCTGTATAGCTGGCATTTCTTGTGCCGAGCTTGAAATAGAATAACATATCAAAGCGGCTATAATACCTATCTTTGCACAAAGATACGGATAAAACCCTGTTTAAATTTATAAAATCCCTAAAAACCACGCCATTCATTGAAAAGCGGTTTGCAGATGAAGTTATAGCAATAGACATAGTTACCTCGGGTTTTACAATAATATAGTAAGTACAGTTTAGGCTATACTTTATCGGAGTAGCCGGATTCGAACCGACGACATGCAGCTCCCAAAGCTGCCGCTCTACCAGACTGAGCTACACTCCGTTGCGCAAACTTATGCCTTGCCAAAAACCAAAACGCTGTTATGCCCGCCAAATCCGAATGAATTTGAAAGGGCATACTCAAATTTATGCTCCACCGTGCTGCCTTTGCAGCAATCAAAAGGAATTTCAGGGTCTTGGTTTTCCAAATTCAGCGTTTGATGCAATTTCTGGTCTATTAAAGACTTAATAACAACAATGGCTTCCATGCCGCTGGCTGCCCCTAGCATGTGGCCGGTCATGGATTTTGAGCTATTTATCTTCACGTTGTCTATTTTGCCGTCAAAAGCTTTTAAAATGGCTTTGCATTCGGCAACATCTCCCCTTGGGGTGCTTGTGCCGTGTGTGTTTACATAGCCAATTTGCGAAATATTTATGCCAGCATCTTTAAGTGCCATGGAAATTGCCAAATTAACACCTTCTCCGTCTTCCCTTGGTGCGCTCATGTGATGGGCATCGCCGCTCATGCCGTATCCGGCAAGCCTAGCTAAAATTTTTGCGCCTCTTTTTTTTGCGTGGCTAAGGGATTCCAAAATCAAAATTCCAGCACCCTCAGAAAGCACAAATCCG
>Ga0268262_10006203_pt1 | contig 11549 bp, 10 predicted proteins | sample TergutNc150P3_FD_190354 | JGI IMG/M metagenome (GOLD analysis project Ga0268262, IMG submission 190354) | Nasutitermes corniger P3 segment gut microbial community from laboratory colony in Florida, USA - Nc150 P3 (SPAdes) (version 2) | ecosystem: Host-associated > Arthropoda: Insects >... | reverse complement strand
TCAAGGTCAAAGAGCCGGCCGGACAAGGCTGCGAATTCATTCTCAAATTGATCGCGGTAATTGCGCATACCGGGGTTTGACAATACTGTCTCCCCTTTTTTAGAGACTGTCCTGAAAACAGACTGGTCAAACGCCGCGTCCGTGTTTATAAGGCCGTTAAAACGGTTCTGACGGCGCAGCCTTGTCAAATGGCCCGGCGTGGATCTGGCGTGGGTTAAATCCATGTTAAAAGAAAAATCCAGGCCAGCCGTTATTATAAGGCCCTGGGTAAGCCGCGTGGAAACAGCCACGGCGCTAAGGCCCACGGAACCAAGGGGAACCATGCCCGGCGGCAGGAGGCCGGTCGCCTCAAGTCTTTTAAAAATGTTAAGCTGTGTCCAGGGCGTAAAAAACAAAAAAAGCCTGTTTCCCAGAGCGGAGGCTGACCGTGGCAGGGCCGAAAGGTCAAAAGCCGCCGGAACATCCCAGCCTGAGAGCCCGGAAAAATCATCGAGGTTCCAGTGCTGGCTTTCAAGGATTATCGCTAGATCGGGTTTAACGCCCCGTTGGCTTAACGCTGGAAGGCAGGTGTCAGCGCATATTATTCTGAATGGCCGGGTTTCAGGCAGGAGGCAGGTGTCTCCAAAACGCGCTACAAGGGCATCCAGCAAAGGATCAAGGGAAGGGCCGGCTCCAAGAACCAGCGCCGGCTGGGCGCCAAAGGATAGCTCGGCGATTGTGGGGTTGTTGGGGATTAAGCTTAAATTCCGTATAGCGTTACGTATATAGCGGCGGCCCAGCCTGGCCAGAGTCATGGCGTTGCCCCAGTCAAGGGCGATCTCGCGGCGCAGGGTGTCAAGCAGCTCGTTTAAGGCTGGATATAATTGCCAGCCGCCGTTAAGACGCAGCAGCTCAAGCCCACGGAAAACCCTGGAACCCCATTTTTTTCTTATAAGGGTACATAGCTCGGCGGCCTCACAGGAATCCGTAAGGCATAATTTGGGGCTTTGTTTAAGGGCTTCGCCGAACCGAGCGTTCGAAACGGCGAATAACTCCGGCTCCGGTTCAATACACAGCACCGCGGAATTCGGCGCTTGTTCTTCAAGGCGGGAAAGCAGGCGTTCGAGCCCGTAGCCGTAAAGGGGGGAAGGACAAAGGTAAAGGGTCGCGTCGGTGATTGGAACAGAATCTGCGATACGATCCGCTTTACCGGCGGGATCAATCCGGGAAAGCAGGGTCTTTCCCTTGTAGGAAAAACCCTCTTCCATCAGTTGTTGCCGACAAAATAACGGAGATAGACGTCTATGAATTTGTCTTCCATTTTGGGGCTGTTAAGAAAACTCTTCTGCATGGATTGTCCGAGTATGCCGTTCAGCCACGCGCTATAATTGGAAGCGACGGTCTCCCGTCTGGAAGGATCGGCCTCAATTTCATCAACCGGGAAAAGCACAAGCACGTTGTTGCCCTGCACTATCGGCGTTGAAGGAGAGCCGACGGGGGTGGAGAAGGCCGTCTTCCAGAAATTTTCATTTTCCGCTGTTCCGGAAAGCCCGGGGACCGACTGAACCGGAAGCTCGGTAAAGAGTTCAAAATTGCCGTAGTTTATCGGAACAGGGCCGAAGCTCTTGCTTTGAAGGGCCTTTATTGAAAGGGCGTTATCAAAACCGCGTTCCTTCGCCATGGTGACAAATTCATTCGCCTTAGCTATCGTCCAATCCTCCATGCGGCCTCTTTCAAAATTTCGCAGATAGGCTTTTACTTTTTCCATAACCGCAATATCAGTCAGATCGGCTTCCTGTACGGCTTCTTCACAGCGGAAGAAAGACCAGCCGGCAGCGGTTTTTATTACGCCGCTGTAATCGCCCTTCGCGAGGGAGAGCACGGTTTCGCGCGCGGATTCTTCGGGGATATCCAGGCTAAGCTCATGGATCATTTTCATCCCCATGTCCCCTCCCCTGTCCGCGTAGGGATCTTTGGAATGGGCCCTGGCCGCGTCTTCAAAAGTGGTCTCGCCGTTCTTGATCGTTTCAAGAATCTGCTTCGCTTCCCTTTCGCCGGAACCAACCGTCACAATTGAAAGCTTTACGTTGCGAAACAGGTCCGAATGATCGCGCGCGTAGGCCTCATATTCCGCGTCAGGATAGGCGTCCACGTCAAAAAGAGTAACTTTAAAATTCCGCTGCGGCGATTCCATCCTGCCGATGAATTCAACCTCGGCTTCGGGCCTGAGAAGCCCGGTTACATCGGAACTGAATTTTTTCTCGGCGATTTCTTCCTGCACCTGCCGCCAGAGCGACAGGCGGGCGTTGTTATCCATGCGGTTGTAAAGGGCCGGTGAGAAACGCCCGTTTTCCTGGAACTGCGGAAGGGCGGCGACATCCCTGTCGACCTTTTTAGCGGGCGCGGTATAACCGGAATTTTTCATTTCCTGGAGAATGGCGGTATGGACGGCGGCGGCCTCGTAAGCCTCGCGCCAAATTTGGTAACCCATATTGTTGAAATTCTCGCTGTTTCTGTTCTGGTTGTAGCGGGCGATCATTTCGTAATACTGCGCGAAATAGTTGCCGGGCACATAGGCGACGGGAATCTTGTCGTAATACCCGAAGGTCAGATCTACGTTGGCCCTTCTGCTGGCCTCAGGCACTATAGCCGGAACCAGAACAAAGGCCACAATTATTATTATAAGCACGATAAAAGTACCAATAAAAAGAAACGGATGCGTTCTAAAGCGCCGGACCATCTCCGAATCGCTGTCATCGTGTGTCTTTTTCTCTTTGGAAGCCATAAACCCTACCTCTCGATTATGTTTTCAACCCAGTATAGCTTTTTTTTGAGGCTTGGTCTAGAGGTTTCCTCGCCCTGACCGCCATTACATCGCCGGTACCAAGAATTTTTACAGCCTTGTCCGCGATTTTCTTCAGGGGCAGAGGGGCTGTCCCTGAGGCAAGCCCTCCCCAGGTTGAAATTTTTTCTACGCTAAAGCCAATATTGCCAAGAAAGGTTTTAATAGTCTTTTTTGAAAAAAGAAAAAGATGGTCGAAAATAACCGAACGCCAGCGGCTTCCAAAGAGGCGCGCCTGAAAACCGCTTATATTGGGTGTTATTAAAACAATGTATCCTCCGGGACGCAGCAGCCTCATCGCCTCAAGCAGGAATATATCAGGGCTGTTAAGGTGTTCCAAAAAGTGCGACGCGTAGATGACATCGAACAAGCGCGAAGAAAAATTGCAGCTCTCCAGATTAATGCTGTAAACATCCAGGCCGCGTTTTTGCCTGGCGTATTCGGCGGCCGGTGAAATTTCCACACCCACAGCCTGCCAGCCCCTGTTTTTAAACACTTCCAGCATGGCCCCTGTCGCGCAGCCGGCGTCCAGAATAATGGGCTTATCCGGGTTCCTGCCGGCGAATATCTGCTTTTCAATTTTTTCAAAGCCAAGATCTTTTAGCGCGAGTTTCTGCAGTTCAAGGAAAGACGCCTCATTTTCAATCTCATAGGCCAGATAGTCATTCCCGTGGAGTTCTTTATAGCGGCTTTCTACGTCAATAATGAAGGGCTGGGGGTTTATCTGCACAAGTTCGCAGTTAAGGCAGCGGACATATGAAAAACCTCCGCATGAGAGGGCAGGCTCAAATATCTCGCCGCCGCAAAGGGCGCATGGAACAAAAGCCTGCCCTTCTTTACGCTCCGGCGTTGACCAGGTTTTTATGACAGCCATTTAATCAACGATAATACGGGTAAGCGTACTGCGTGAATTACCGGCTATATCCCGCACGATAATCTCCAGATTGGCCTGGCCCCTGTTAAGCTGAACTTCGCCTATTTCAAAAGCCGGATAAGGGGCGTATACCCGTTTCGCCGGAACAGGGCCGTTTCTGTTAACCATTAACACGCCGTCTTTGGCGCTCATTGTGTCAAAAGAAAGCGAGCCGATTTCCTCGCCGTTTACAGAGCAGAGTATCCTGTGGGGGGCAAGCTGCGGGCCTTTCGGCGCAAGCAGGGCGTCGGTCGCGTTAACAACGATAAAGTACCTGCCCTGGCTTATATTTCTTATTACGCCGCTGTCCAGCGTCCTGTTATTTGCCCTGTTATTCATGTTTTGAAGCTGCGCTGAAAGAATATGCGGCTCAGAAGTATCCTGCGGCAGCGTGGTAACCATCAACGCGTTTACCCAACGCCTTTCCCTGCGGTCATATAAAATATAATAAACGCCGTTATTTCTGGACCAGCCTGAAACGCCGGACGCGGCTAATTGATTTCCGGATTCCATGTAACCGGGCTTATTTCCTCTGCCCTCGTCCTTGTAACGGCTGTATACGCTTACCAGCCCGTCGCTGTGGGCGACGGCGGACCAGGCTCCCAGGGGAGAAGGCAGACGGGAAGCGGTGTCATTAACGGAAGCGCTGAATATCAACTCGCCTGAGCCGGTGGCTGACACAGGTCCCTCGCCCGTAAGCATGGTTCCAATAATAGGCGTTCTCTGATCATTAAAACCAAAGTTTTTTATTACCACGGCGTCAGGCAGCGGCCAGTCCATGGCGAATAAGAGGCCGTTAGCCGCTAAAAGAAAAGTTATTACGCTTATCGTTAAATTCTTTCTAAACATCTAGTTTACCTCCCAATAGGGTATATGGGTATGGGGTCATCTTTTCTCCAATTCAAACGCGATTATTGTCTGGCCGCCGCCTATTAAGAGCCGCGAGTCCGATCTGCCAAGAAAAACCTCATCACTTTTGAAAGGAGCCGCGAGCATTACCCTGTCAGGAAGCATAATACCGGCAAGTTCCTTCATGCCATCGGGCCGGGATATAATTGTAAACACAAGACCCTGTCCGCCTGATTGATCGATAACCTTGATCTCACCTTCAAGATCGACTTTCGCCGTCTGCCTTGAACCGGACTCGTAAAAACCAAGCCCGCCTACACGTTCAAAAATTACCCAACTGTCATTCTCGATAAAGGAGATAAATACAGGACGGCGGAAACCGTCATTTAAGAATTCATGGTAAACGACTTTGTAATCACCGGAGCTGGCCCCAAAATGCTCCAGATACAGGAAGCGCTGCTTGTCAACGCCGGATATGAGACAAAGCCTGGAACCGTCGCGGGACAGGGCGCAGCCCAGAATTACAGGGTAGCGCGAACCGCCCGGCTCAAAAGAAAACACTTTCCTGCCGGCTGAGTCAATTATCACGATTGACCCGTCAAGACAGCCGGCGAGCAGCAGGCCCGCGGCAGCGTCCACACAGGTAAGCTGGGCGGCGAACTCGTAGGTCCATGAGACAGAGCCTGAAACATCAATTTCTGAAATTGAGTTTTGCTCGCTGCCCACGATAAACATCCTTCCGTTAAGGAAAAACGGATAACCATGAGGGGTATCAATTTCGGCATATGTTTCACCTGTGTTGTCGTATACCGCAAGACGTGTTGGTTCCGCCTCGTACTCGGCCCAGTGATTCTCTGAAAGCGAGACATTGGATTTCGCTATTTTGTTTATGGAAAAGCGGCCGTCTTCCTGCCCGATAAAACCAAAACGGCTGCCCATGCTGAAAGGAAGAAGACGTCCTATATTAGCTCCAGAATCAGAAGCTCTATCCATTCGCGCGGTCTCTCCGGATTCCAGGGAGCTAACCCAGCGCGGCACCAGAACCATCTGCCTGGGAATTTGACGCGCGGATATGAAGAAATAACCTATGAAAAATAAAATAACCGCTACAATCCAGATATTCTTTTTCAAATTTCCTCCCCCGCCCTATTATCATGATATCTTAATTCTTCTGGTATTACCTTCATGAGTTTTTTATCCAAAGTCCAAATCCTTGATTTGCTTTTTATACCATACAATAATATTACCGCGTCTATCAAACCTATGCCATGATCCAATAATTTGTTTTTGGATGAATACTCGCCGGCCTGGATTATTATATTTTCATAATTTTCTTTTGACAAATACGTCCAGAAGTTTAAGATTATTTCTCTTTCCGCCTTGTTTTTAACCCCCTGCAGTAATTCACCGAAAATACAATCTACCGCGAGGATTTCCCCTTCTTCCAACAGCTTGCTGATTTCAGGGAAGAAAGCGGGATTATTCCTCAAAAATTCTATCCAGACGGAAGTGTCGAGTATAATCATAATTATACAGAACGGTTTATTTCACGGATTTTATTTCCGTTTTTTATGTCTATTGGCTTTTGAATAATTTTATTATTCAATTCCTTGATTTTACGCATAGACACCCATTCCTTTAAGGCCGTATTTATAGCCTCAGTTACAGTGTAACTTTGTGTACATTCTTTTACACAGTATACCAGATCATCGGATATGATAGCAGTTACTTTCATAGGATAGAGTATACGATAATGTATCGTATATGTCAATAGCGCACGAAAGAATTGGGAAAAGCCGGCTACGCTCTTCCTCTCTTCTCTCTTCTCTCTTCTCTTTTCTCTTTTCTCTCGTTATCTTGACATTTATTGCGGTTTTGTGCTATAATTATCATTATGGTTGAAGATTCCATACTTACAATTGAAGAAGTCGCAAAATACCTGAGGGTATCTGAACGCACAGTATACGACTGGGCCCAAAAGGGAGAAATACCTTCCGGAAAAATAGGGACAGTATGGCGTTTTAAGAAAACAGAAATAGAACAATGGGTAAATGAAAGGCTTTCCACAGGCAGACTCAGCCAGGCCAAGACCATACAGACACAGGCCATACTTTCACCTCAGCGCGTACTGTTCCTGAATTGCGCTTCCAAGCATGAGGCGCTTCTGGTACTGTCAAAAAACCTCGCTACAGCGCCGCAGGTTAAAAACAGCCAGGAACTTACCACCGAGATCCTCAAGCGCGAAGAGCTTATGAGCACGGCGATTGGCAGAGGCATAGCGATACCTCATATACGGCTTCAGTCAATAACCGATATTGTAGTTTCCGTAGGGGTAAGCCGCGTTGACATTACCGATTTTAACCCTCTGGATGATGAGCCTGTGAGGCTGATTTTAATGATCGCCGCAGCTTACAACCAGCATACAGCCTATCTGCAGACACTCTCTTATTTCAGCACAAGGCTGAAAAATCCCGTTCTTCGCAGCTCTCTGACAAGCGCCCAAACGGAAGACGAGGTTTACAAGCTGCTTGCTGATACAGGTGAAACCAAATGAAAGCCGGCATCATAGGAGCTACAGGTTACGCCGGCGCGGAGCTTGTCAGGCTTTTATCAGGACATCCCCGCGTTGAAGACCTGATACTGTCATCAGTCAGCTTTGAAGGCGGAAAAATCGAGGAAGTATACCCCAATTTTATTGGCCGCGTATCCAAGCCTCTTGTAAACGCTGAAACCGTTGTCAATGAAGCCGACCTGGTCTTCTCCGCCCTGCCCCACGGTGTCGGAGAACAGTTCGCTAAAACCTGCGTTGAAAAGGGAAAATCTTTTATTGATTTCTCGGCCGATTTTCGTTTTGATGATGACGAACAGGTTTACACCGCTTGGTACGGCAAATCCTATAAAAACCCTGAATTGCACAAAAACTCGATTTACGGCCTTGTTGAGTTAAACAGGCAAAAAATAAAGGCTATTGCGGCGAAGGGGCCTGTTGTCATAGGCAACCCCGGCTGTTATCCCACAGGCGGCTCTCTGGGCGCGTTTCCGGCCATAGCAAAAGGGCTTAACCGCGAAGGAATGCCCGTCATTATTGACGCGGTTACAGGCGTTACAGGCGGAGGCAGGGAGCCGTCACGGTCTTTCCATTACGCGGAGTGCGCCGATTCCGTATCGCCGTACAAAGTCGCGTCTCACCGCCATTCGCCTGAAATATCGCGCAACCTGGCGGCGATGGCGGGTTCAAACCCCGCGCCGAGCCTTATTTTCACGCCGCGCCTGGCTCCGGTAAACAGGGGGATTCTCAGCGTTATTTACATTCCCTTGAAAGAACAATGGCATGTAAAGGTTAACAACGCCAATCTGCCCCCGTCAAATGAAATTGAAGCCAAGACTAACGAAATACGCCGGCTTTACGTTGATTTTTACAAGGATGAACCCTTTATCCGGATACTGCCGGCGGGCCTTACTGCCGCTACCAACCGGGTTCGCCAGTCAAATTTCTGCGATATTTCCGTTCATCTGGATATAAACGGCTCTACCTTGATAATTACCAGCGCCATAGACAATATGGTAAAGGGAGCGGCCGGACAGGCTATCCAGAACATGAATATTATCTTCGGTTTTGACGAAAAAACCGGCCTTGAAGCAATCCCGGCCCTGTTTTAAGGCATTTTTAAGAATTTCATCACGCAGAGGCGCAGAGGACGCAGAGAGGGAAGAAGGATGTTGCTATTCCCAAGTCCCCAATATGTGATATAATACTGGTAGAGCGGCATGGATAGTAAAACAATTACCAGAGCACAGGAAAAAGCCGTTGAAAGGATAAAGGAGCCGGATGAATTTCTGGTTATCCTTCTAAATGACGACTATACTACGATGGATTTTGTAGTCGAGGTTCTTGTGGAAATATTCCATAAAAACCTGACAGACGCGAACAGAATCATGCTGGATGTGCATGAAAAAGGCAGGGGTATTGTTGGGAAGTACTCCTGGGACATCGCCGCCACAAAAGTAGAGCAGGTTCACGCATTGGCAAGGGATAATGAATTTCCCCTTAAGTGTATTGTGGAGCCGGCCTAAATCGGAGATAATGGGTATATGAAAGTTTCAAGCCATGTACAGGCGATTATCAACGCGGCGTATAATGAGGCGCGGCTGCGAAACCACGGCTACCTCACGCCGGAGCATATACTCTACGCCGCGCTCGCCCTTGATGAAGTTCAGGGGGCCCTCGCCTCATGCGGCGCAAATACCGAACAAATCAAACATGGAATAGAAAACTACTTTGAACAAAAAATACCTGTCGCAAGCCCCATGGAAGAACCTACACAGACCGTCGGCTTCCAGAGCGTTATTGAGCGCGCAGTCCTTCAAAGCCGTTCCGCGCAAAAAGAAATGATAGACGTGGCGGACATACTGGTGTCGTTATACGATGAGGAAAGAAACCACAGCGCTTTTTACCTTCGCAAGGCCGGCGTAAAGCGGCTTAACCTGCTTGAGGTGCTTTCCCACGGTTATGGCGGAAGCGCCCCTTCCAAAAACATGGAAATTGAAGACGGCGGATACAGGCACATGCCTGATGAAGATATTGCGGAGCCGGGGCAGAAAACAAAAAGCACGAAGAAATCCGCGCTGGAACGTTTTACAACTGATCTTACAGTCCTGGCGCGTGACAATAAACTGGAACCCTTCATTGGCAGGGAAGAAGAGCTTGACCGCACAATACAGGTACTGTGCCGCAGAATGAAAAACAACCCGGTTCATGTAGGTGATTCCGGCGTGGGGAAAACAGCCGTTACAGAGGGGCTCGCCCAGCGGATAATTGCCGGCGATGTGCCTGACACGCTTAAAGAATTCAGCATACTCTCACTTGATATGGGCGCGCTGATCGCCGGCACCAAGTACAGAGGCGATTATGAGGATCGTGTCAAACGGGTTATTGACGAGCTTTTGAAAAAAGAAAAAGTAATTCTTTTTATTGACGAGATTCATACCTTGATTGGGGCCGGGGCCGTTTCAGGCGGCGCGATGGATATGTCCAATATGCTAAAACCGGCGCTCACGTCCGGAAGGCTGCGCTGCATAGGCTCCACAACACATGAGGAATACGGAAAATTTTTTGACAAGGATCGCGCCCTTTCCAGGCGTTTCCAGAAAATAGACATCAATGAACCATCCGAGGCCGATTCTATCGCCATACTTAACGGCCTTAAAGCGAAATATGAGGAATTCCACAAGGTGCGCTACAGCGACAGCGCGATAGAATCAGCTGTGCGCCTGTCCGCCCAATTCATCACCGAGCGCCGCTTGCCGGACAAGGCCATTGACGTTATCGACGAGGCCGGCGCCTTCGCGCGAATAAGGGCCGGGAAAACGGCGCTTGAGACTGCTGCGCTTGAAGCGGCGGAAGCGACGGCGGCGGCGGCAGAGGCAGCTGCGTCTGCAGATGCAGCCGTTGATCTCAATGATGACGAGATCGTTTTAGACGCTGATTTTATTATTGATGAAAAGGCCAAGACCGAGAAAGTCATTGAGATAGTCGATATTGGCCCGCCGCTTATTGAGACGGTAATCTCGAAAATAGCGCGCATACCGGAACGCTCCGTCGGGGAAAGCGAGAAAGACAGACTGCGTCTGCTGGACGGCAAGCTCAGGGAAAAAATATTCGGGCAGGACAGCGCGGTTGAGGCGGTGGTAAAGGCCGTTAAACGATCGCGCGCCGGGTTCCGGGCCGAGGGCAAGCCCGTGGCTAATTTCCTTTTCGCGGGGCCCACGGGCGTAGGCAAAACGGAACTCGCCAAACAGTTAGCCGACATTATGGGAATCGCCATGTTCCGTTTTGACATGAGCGAGTATCAGGAAAAATACACAATATCCCGGCTTATAGGCTCGTCTCCCGGATACGTCGGCTATGACGACGGAGGCCAGCTCACAGACTCTGTGCGCAAACAGCCCCACGCGGTCGTGCTGCTGGACGAAATAGAAAAAGCCCATCCGGATATTTTTAACATTCTTTTGCAGATAATGGACTACGCCACGCTAACGGACAACCAGGGACGCAAAGCCGATTTCCGCAACGTTATACTGATAATGACCAGCAACGCCGGCGCCAGGGAAATTGGCAAGGAGTTAATCGGCTTCGGCGAGCGCGTGCAGGACGAGAGCGCGGTTGACAGCGAGGTGGAAAGGATATTTACCCCCGAATTCCGCAACCGCCTTGACGCGATAGTGCGCTTCGGGCATCTCTCAAAAGAAATTATGCTTTCCATTGTCCGCAAGGAAATCGGCCTCTTTGCCGAACAGCTAGCCGGGAAAAAAGTAACGCTTACCGTAACGGACGCCTGCTATGAGAAACTCGCGGAAGAAGGCTACTCAAAAGAATTCGGAGCCCGCAACGCCAGCCGCGTAATAGAGGAAAAAATAAAGAGCTTCTTTGTCGATGAAGTCCTCTTCGGAAAACTTTCCGAAGGCGGCAGCGCGACAGTAGACTGGAAAGACGAATACATAATTACAATTCAATGAAACTTAAACCCGGGCCTGATCCTGGTTTTCCTTACCTCGATGAAACCACCCGCTTCCGCTTCCCCCCGCCTGAAACATGGACCGACAGCATAATCTCGGTCGGAGGAAACCTCTCGCCGGGCATGCTGCTCTCAGCCTATGAGCAGGGGATCTTCCCCTGGTACGGCCCCGATGACCCGATTATCTGGCAATCCCCTGATCCCCGCATGATAATTTTTCCGGAAAAACTACACATCTCGCGCTCAATGAAGAAAATTCTTGAAAAGGGCGAATTTGAGGTAAGAATAAACGGTGATTTCGAAGCCGTTATACGGGGCTGTTCCGCGATTGAAAGGCCCGGCCAGGGCGGGACATGGATCACCTCTGACATAATTGAGGCCTACACCGAGATGAACCGCCTTGGCTGGATGCTTTCCGCGGAAGCCTGGCTTGATGGGGAACTCGCCGGCG
>Ga0268262_10006202_pt1 | contig 11550 bp, 7 predicted proteins | sample TergutNc150P3_FD_190354 | JGI IMG/M metagenome (GOLD analysis project Ga0268262, IMG submission 190354) | Nasutitermes corniger P3 segment gut microbial community from laboratory colony in Florida, USA - Nc150 P3 (SPAdes) (version 2) | ecosystem: Host-associated > Arthropoda: Insects > Digestive... | reverse complement strand
GCATCCGCAAAACGCAGCAGATCACACCGACGCTCGCCCGAAGGACCGGGCGGCCTGTAAAATGCCTGCAGGGACGCGCCGATCAGTACGATTTCAGCCTGAACGACCGTTATGTACACATGAAAATCGGGTATAAGAACAACGGCCTGATTACGGCCATCGAAGATTATTCCATAGCCGACAACGGAGCTACTGGAAGCTCCTCTTTCGGAACCACGGTTGACCAGTCATTCGGCCCCTACTACACGACCAAATGCAAGAACATCAAGCAGAACATGGAGCTTGTTGACAGCAACCGCGGCAAAATGTATTCCAGCGGCCAGCACAACCCGATGGGCTGGGATACCCTGATGGCCGGCATACATTTAATAGCGGAAAAACTGGGCAAGGACCCGATAGAGATCGCGACGCTTAACCTTCACGGGCCGACATCCCAGGATGATCCGAATCCGCTGCCGAGCTACGAGTCCTGTGTCTCCACTTTGAAAAATGAGTTGAAGTGGAACTGGCACGCCACGGGCGCGGGAAAACTGCCCGACGGCCGTATGCACGGAATCAGCTTCCGTTACAACCAGTGCCCGCGCCATTCCGTGGGGGGATACAACCCGAAACTCGAACTGCGCAGCGGCACCGTCTACCTGCCGTCGTCCGGAACGCATATCGGCCATTACGGCCTTGAGTGCAACGCCATGGTCGTCGCGGAGGAACTCGGCATCGCGTATGAGAACGTCCGCATCGTATTCGATCACCACGAAGCCTACAGACCATTCGGCGGAGGGAGCGACGGATCGACGGCTTCTTCATGGGCGATGAAGGAATGCGCCAACAAACTTAAAAAGATGATCCTGGAAGCCGTTATCGAGGCGGCCGAAAATCCTCCGGCGGCCGGCGGCATGGGCGCTCCAGGCGCAAAACCCGACTCAAATCCGTTCAAGGGCTTGAAACCCGAAGCTCTCGACATTGTGGACGGCAGGGTCGTCGTTAAGGCTAATCCCGCGCAGGGACTTCCGCTCGCGCAGGCGTGCCGCGCCAACCTGTTCGCCACATGCGACGGTATCAGGCCGCCGGCGGCGTTATGGACGTCGCTGGGCAAAGAGCTTGACACAATGAATGTGGCGGTATGCGAAGTCGCCGTTGACACGGAAACCGGAGAGGTTGAAGTTCTGCGGTTTGCCGTGGTCGCCGACCCCGGCAAGATTTTGCGCCGCACGTCGCTCGAAGGTCAAATTCACCAGGTGCTGGATTTTACCGTCGGCTGCCAGCTCAAGGAGGAATTTATCTACGACAAAAACACCGGGGTGAAACTCAGCGCGAATATGCTTGAGTACAAAAAAGTCGGTATGCTTGACATGCCCCAGGTGGATTTGAGGCTTCTGGAAACGCGGGCGGGCAACGCCTGTTACGGCGGAAACGGCATCAGCCATTCGCTGGCAAATACGCACCTGGTGATTATGGCCATCCATAACGCGATAGGTAAATGGGTGGAATCGCCGGCTTCTCCGGACAGGATTCTCAGAGCCTTGGGCAAGGCATAGTGAAGCGCCGTCCATAAAAATGTACAAATCGCAGCGGGTTCCCGTGAAAATCGGAAACCCGCTTTTTGTATGTGCGCACCCGAAACCGTTTTTTGTTGACATGCGGGAACATTAAACTTAGGATGGGAAACGCGGGTTAATCCAAAACAAGGGTACTGGTTTCATTGTATAAAAGGTTGCTTTTAAGAGAGAATGGCCTTAAAAGCGTTTCGCGGATAATCTTTTTTCGTCCTGGCCGGAAAAAGTCATTGATTTTGAGGAGATAGAGCGAATGTTCAAAAAAAGCGTACCGGGAGGTAATGCTGCTGCCTTGATTACCCCCACCCCCCGAAAGCGTGTAAATCAGCGTCTTTTTAAAGCAGGAACATGCCTGATCGCGCTTCTGTCAGTCATGTTGCTGTCCGTGGCGGCGTTCGGCCAAACCACCGCTTCACTAAGCGGGACCGTCATGGATTCTTCAAAGGCGATTCTGCCCGGAACCGGCATTTTAGCCGTCAACGAAGACACCGGCGTGGAAACGAGAGTCACGGCGAACAATGCCGGTATTTACAATTTTCCAAGTCTTCAGCCCGGCACATACCGCGTAACCGCGGAATTAAGCGGATTCCAGAGATCCACGATGACGTCTGTCAGGATGGGCGCCGGCACACAGAATACCCTTAATTTCAACCTGGCCGTCGCCGGCACGACGACCGAGGTTGAAGTAACGGCCAGCGCCGACAGCATAGTTCTGGAAGCCGGGGCATCGACGGGCGCCGTTTTAAATGAAAACAAGGTTGTCGAACTGCCGCTGCTTTCCAGCGACACACTGGATCTTGTCAAAATCATGGGCGGCGTGGTGCAATCCGACAGCCCGCTCTTTAACGGCAACGACCAGACTTTCGCCGGCATTACCGCCAACAACATCAACGTTGTCCGCGACGGCGTTTCGGTAAACGCAAACCGGCCCGCTCCCGGATTGTCTTCACCGGCCCGTCTCAATCCGGAACTTGTCGGCGAAGTTAAAATGGTTCTGTCTCCGGTTGACGCCGAAATGGGACGCGGCGCCGGACAGATGCAGATGACCACGAAGTCGGGATCGAACGCTTTCCACGCTTCCGCCGTCTGGGACATCCAGAACACGGCGCTGGACGCTTACGATTTCAACGCCAAGCACATGAAGCCGGAAGCGATTGCTCCAAAAGCCTATCGCAACGTTAACTTTATAACGCTGTCGGCCAGCGGTCCAATCATCAGGAACAAGACGTTTTTCTTCGCGTCCTGGGATCAACAAATTGCGCGATCCCGGACTTCCAGCACTTACGGCGTTCTGACGCCCTGCGCCCGCAAGGGGATTTACCGCTGGCTTGACGGCGTCCGCAACGCCAACGCCAACGCCGACCCAACCACAACTACAGGCAGAACCCCGGGCGTTAGAACCCCGATACGTCCGGTGGTTGATTTTCAGGGCAATCCGCTGGAAACCTATACTTTTCCCGACAATCCCAGCAACTTATATCAATTCAGCGGCCAGACGGTGACCAATGAGTTGAGATATCAGAGCGTTTTGGGCCAATTGTCCCCGGCGGCGATTGCGCAAATAGAGGCCGACCCTATCAACTGTTCAAAGTACGAGTTTTTCAGCCTGCCGAACAACGGAATCGTGGCGGGTACGGCATGGGACGATTACCGGAACCGCTACGATCAGAGCGGTTTCATCACGCGCTTCAGCGAGTATATGCCTGAGGCGAACAATTATCAGTACGGCGACGGCCTGAACGTCGCGGGTATCCGCTGGACCAGAACCGACAAAGGGTATATGACGGTTTTCGGAGGCAGCGGGTACGACGACAACCGCAAGGCGATAACGTTAAAGATAGATCACAATATCAACGCCGAGCATCGCTTAAGCGGCACATATTCGTATGAAAGCGACGCAGGAGTCGCCGAAGAGGGAAGATGGCCGAACGCTTACGGCGGACTGCTTACCCGCAAGCCGCAGACTTTTACACTGGCGCTTACATCGACCCTGGCGCCGACGCTGCTGAACGAATTCCGCGTGGGCCAGTCGAAATACACCGCGACGACATGGTATCCGCCGGAGAATCCGGAAAACGGCGACATACTCAAAAACCTGCTGCTTGATCTGCTGCCGACGACGGCTGATAAATTTCCAAACTATGTGGGCTTTGAGATTGTGGCGGGTCCGGGATCAAGCGGCGGAGGCCAATCGACATTATTTCATCCGGATACGGGCATCGGTCATCCGGTCGGCAGCCGCGGCAACCTGCCTTCGACCAGCGGCCCGGGTAACGATATGCGCTGGACGGTCAACGATGCCGTTACCTGGATGAAAGACGCGCATTCCTTTAAGGCCGGCATCGAGTTTCGCCGCAACAGCTATCATTTGCGTGCCAACGGCGGGGCGCTTTTGTCGAACAGCCTGAATACGCTTGCGTCCGTCAAGGGCGGCATTCTTACCGACTACTCGCCCTTGCGCAACAACGCGTTGTCGTCATGGTCTGGAATGCCCGCGGCCGACTACGATTACGTCTCGGGCGGAACCGCCAGGAACGGCAATTACGGGTCTGCGTACAACCTGATGACTTACATAACTGGATCGATAGGAGAAATTGGTCAGTATTTCTATATGGTTGACCCAAAGAACCCTCGCTGGAACGACGTAACCAAGGGAGAGCTGTATAGAGAGGCCGACATGATTTCAAGGGACTGGAGCTTCTTTTTAAAGGATGACTGGAAGATTACCCCCAGCCTGACGCTGAACCTCGGCGTGCGCTGGGAATACTCCGGCCTGCCGTATGACGGCAACGGTCTCGGCACCAATGTGGCGGATGGTATAAAAGGCGCGATGGGCGCGTCCGGTCTTGACCGCCTTGAAGAATGGATGCCTGCAAATCCGACCGACACCGATTACAGGACGAAGCAGATATTTTCCGGTCCCAAATCACAGAATCCCGATATCAAGATACATAACAGGGATCTGAATAACTGGGCGCCGCATGTCGGCTTTGCCTGGCAGTTGCCCTGGTTTGGCAGAGGCATGACGACACTGCGCGGAGGTTACGCCATCAACTACATGACGATCAGCACTTTCGACGCCAATTCGGGATACGGATCCGTCATGCAGAACAACGTTCCCGGAACTTCCTATCCGTATTATTACACGGGTCACCAGAATTGCCTCGGCACGCCTGGCTGTTATCTCAATTTCGACAATTTCGGATCGCTGCTGCCGCTTCAAAGCGTTGAAAGAGGCTGGGTAGGTCTGCCCGCCGACAAGCAGCCCGGCATCCTGAGCATTCAGCCCATCGAAAAACGCGACCAGGCGCTGAGGCTCTACGATCCGGATATACGTACTCCGTACTCACAGAGCCTGAACATGTCTCTGACGCGCAGTCTCGGAAAGTATCTTACGGCCGATGTCCGGTATATCGGAACCCTGACGCGCAAGTCGACTTCGTCGCTGAACCTGAATACCGTCAACTTCATCAACAACGGCTTGATGGACGAGCTTATAAAGGTGCGCGCCGGCAAGGAATCCGCTATGCTGAATAATTATATTCTGCCGGGAACGCTCTACAGGGCGTCGGCAAGCGACACTACGTCCAGAACAGGATCCGATCAGATCCGGAGTATGTACAGTACGAATCTTGCCAGCGGCAACCTGATGGCCGTCGCCAGTTCTCTGGCCACCGCAAACGGCAATGCGTATAGCACGCTGGGGCAGGTGGCCGGCGTCAACGGCAGGGTGCTGAGAGCCGGCGGCGCTCCTGAAACCCTGATTTACGCCAATCCGCAGTATTCGTCGGTAACCCTTGTGCGCAACCAGGGCACGGGCAACTATCATTCGATGCAGGCGCAGTTGACGATGCGTCCCCGGCAGGGACTTAATTTCCAGGCGACCTACACATGGAGCCGCAACTTGGGAAGGCAAAACATTACCGATTACCGGAACTGGAACGACGACTACTGGCTGAACGCATCGCATCGGACCCATGCGTTTACGACCAACGGGAGCTACACGCTGCCTTTCGGGCCGCGCGGGTTACTGCTGCGCGACGCTCCGGGCGCTGTCAGGAAAGCTGTTGAAGGCTGGAGTCTCGGCTGGATTCTGAGCCTTTCCAGCGGCGCGCCGATGGGCATTACAGGGGTCAACACGCTTTGGCAGAACGGCACGATGGATAAGGTTGGTCCGTTTGACACCAAGTCCGGCAAGGCGGAATGGGTATGGGAGGACTTCGACGGCTACTATTTCGGAAAGAATTACATGCGGATTGACGATCCGCAGTGTGATACCGATCTGGTTGCCGCCACTCTGAAGGGAAGCTGCCGCAACAGTTTAAAGGCGCTCGCTCTGATTGATCACTACGACACCAACGCGCAAGGCCAGAAGGTGCCGGTTCCGGGACAGATCATCTTCCAGAACTCCACGCCCGGCAAAAAAGGCAACTTCACGGGAAATCCCCTGACCGGCCCCGGCCGCTTCTCACTGGATATGAATATGGCCAAATCGGTCGAATTCATGGAAGGCAAGAGGATTGAACTTCGCGTCGACGCTTCGAACGTCCTCAATCATCCAACCATGTCAGCCGGCGCCGGCAACATGGGCGCGCGCATCCAGAACCTCAGCGGTCCGAATCTTAACATCAACGGCGCGACGGTTAACTGGGGTCTGCTGCAAACCAAGACTCAACACCGGGTATTCCAGGCAAGGATACGGCTCAGCTTCTAACGCAAACTTCCATGGCGGGTTTTCGGAAAACCCGCCATGCCTGAAAATTCAGAATGCAAGCCAACGGGCTTCCGGCAGAATCGGAAGCCCGTTTTTGTTTTATTTTTCCCTGGTTTTGTATATTTCATGAAATAAAACGAACAGGTATATTTTACCAAATATGAACGTTCAGGAAATTGGAACGTACGCAAATGAATGTTTCAGGGATACGCCTCCGCCCTGCGCCTGCGGCTGCCCGTTCGGTCTTGACGTGCGCGAAATGGTGGAGAAGGCGCGAAAAGGACGCTGCGGGAGTGCGGCGCGCGCTTACAGCGACGCCGTGCTGTTTCCCGGCATCGTCAGCGCCCTCTGTACCGCGCCATGCATGAACGTTTGCGTACGCGGAGTAGCGCCGGGCGGAGTCTGTAATCGTTTCTTTTGTTATAATGAGATTTGGCTCCGCCGGGCTTGATGGCGGGGTTATTCCGTTGCTTTTCGTATCAAGTCCGGCTTCGAGGTTTACGACGCCTTTTTTTGATAGACGCTGATGCCGTAACCCAGACTGTCCAGAACTTTTGTTACCGTTAAAAACGATGGATTGCCGCCGCGCGAAAACGATTTATACAGCCCCTTCCGGTTCAGGTTCAACTCTTTGGAAAGCTGCGACATGCCCTTTGATCGGGCAATATCACCAATGACGGAAAGCAGGAAGTTGGGGTCTTTTTCTTCCAGGGCAACTTCGAGCATAGCTATGACATCCTCTTTTGTTTCAATGTCGTCCGCTGGATCCCATTTTTCAAATGTTATTTTTTCATCTTCCATATCTTTATTCCTCATTCCTCGTATTCATCCGGATTATAGGCCGCCGCTATGCGTTTGGCCTTTGTAATATCCGCCTGTTGCGTTGACTTGTCGCCGCCACATAACAGGATGATGATTTTATCTCCGATTTCCTTGTAATACACCCGATAACCGGGGCCGTAATGGATACGCATTTCAGAAATGCCCTCGCCGACAGGCTCCACGTCGCCGGGATTGCCGCTTGCCAGTCGCTTGAGTCGCGTGATTATTCGCGCTCTTGCTATAGAATCTCGCAGGTTCGTGAACCATTTTTTATAAACATTTGATCTGCGTATCGTTTTCATATAAATATTGCATACCGTGGTACACATATTGTCAACAGGGATATGAAATATTTCGCGGAACGGCGGGGTTCCTCCTTCTCTACTCCCCATGTCCGTTATGATTCATGCCGTTCCTCATCGGCATGAATACATGCGCGGAACGGACGTAAATCCGATCGGTTTTCCGTCCGGGTACATTCCTGATGTGGTAGGCGTTGCAGACAATTACTGGCAGCCCTTCCTGTTCAAATATGTTGTACCGCGGTTTCCAGTATGAGCCGGTACTCTCCATAGCGGCCATCTGGCAATCATTTGATTTGAGCCACGCTGCTATCTCGCGTATCTCGTGTGTTAGTGTTCCAAACTCCCGTATCTCCGGCGATTTAGCCCATTCTTCAATTTGCGCCTTCGTGAATACGGGAAGCGGGTTCCTGAGCAAAGGCGCCGCATGTTCCGGTTCAGGATTTTCCATAACCGGCAAAACGAGTATTTACACAGACCCCCGACGAAATTCTCCTGGAATATCGATAACCATCCGTGGTGTCGCCGGTGTAAGAATTTTCCTGTAAACAGTGGCAACGTTCATATTTTTTAGTTCCTGTAAAACCTTATCATTTTACAAGAAAATAATCGTATCGGAAACTCATAGATAGTTCGGGGGTGCGCCGCCGCAGTAGAAACCCTATGAAATATCCGGGCTAATAGGTATATTTTACCAAATATGAACTTTCAGGAAATTGGAACGTACGCAAATGAATGTTTCAGGGACACGCCTCCGCCCTGCGCCTGCGGCTGCCCGTTCGGTCTTGACGTCCGCGACATGGTGGAGAAGGCGCGAAAGGGACGCTGCGGGAGTGCGGCGCGCGCTTACAGCGACGCCGTGCTGTTCCCCGGCATCGTCAGCGCCCTCTGTACCGCGCCATGCATGAACGTTTGCGTACGCGGAGTAGTGCCGGGCGGAGGCGGAGCGGTCGATCTCAGGAAGATCGAACAGGGTCTGGTCGCCGGGACCGAACGCCGCGCCGCCGTCAGGTACGCGACTTCACCAAAACCTGAGAAAATCGCCGTCATTGGAGCGGGGCTTTCCGGCCTTGCCTGCGCGTGGCGTCTCGGCTCAAAGGGCTACCGTGTGACATTGTACGAGGCCTCGAACCGCATCGGTGGAAGGGTTCGCAACAGCACGCTTTCCGGCGATGTTATCGACGCCGACATCAACAATCTCATGGGGGTGATAAATTACGGTTTGCGGACTGGAGAACGTATAACGGATATCGAGCCCCTGGTTTCCGGAAACTCCGCCGTTTACGTGGCGACGGGGAAAGGCGGGGCGGATTTCGGTCTTCTCGACGGATGGGACGCCCGGACGCTTGCGTCAGCGGCGCCGGGCGTTTTTATCGGAGGATCGGCGACAATACCCGCGGCGGATCCGAACGTCGCGGACAGCATCGAAAACGGGCTGCGGGCGGCAAGCGCGATTGAGGAATTTCTGAAAACCGGCCGCAGCGAGGGGATAGGGCCACTTTTCAACAGGCCGCGGATCAATGAGAAGTTCTACTCGCTCGAATATAATTTTGACGCGGAAAAGCCGGATGAATCCGCGGACGCCTGCGCCGCCGAAGCTCTCCGCTGCCCCGGATGCAACTGTTCCAGATGTATCGACGCCTGCACGATGATTCGCCATTTCAGGCAGAATCCCAAGCGCATAGCCGCCGATCTCGGCGTCAGCGTGCTGCCGGTCGATGAAAAAATCAAACATGTCGCTTCGCGTATGCTCAATAGCTGCAACCTTTGCGGTTTGTGCGCCGCCGTCTGCCCGGCCGGGGTTGATACCTGCGCCGCCATGCGTGAAAGCCGGAATATCCTGAATGAAAGCGGACACCTGCCCGCCGCCTATCACGATTTCTGGATGGCCGATATGGAATTTTCCATGTCGGATGAAGCGTATACGATCGTGCCGTCCGGCTGCGCGGAGACCGGTCTGCTGTTTTTCCCCGGTTGCCAGTTGGCGGCATCACTGCCGGATGTTGTAGAAAAGACATTTTCATACATACGGCACGCCGAACCGGGCGCGGCCATGATTCTTTCCTGCTGCGGCGTCCCGGCGGACTGGGCGGGAGAAAAGGCGGCGCTCGCAAAAGCCCTCGCGAAAATCCGCGCGGACTGGGAAAGCGTCGGCCGGCCGATGTTTCTGTACGCCTGCGGCGCCTGCCGGAAAACTTTCGAAAAATATATGCCGGAAGCCGGGGGAATGCTGGTTTACGAGTGGCTGGCCGCGCGGTGGATCGCAGGGAAAAATGCCCGGCCCGTGGCAGAAAAAGATCGGCGCGCCTGTGTTTACGATCCGTGCAACTGCCGCGGCGACGCGGAGGGAAGATCGGCGGTGCGGCGGCTCGCGCGCGCGGCCGGATATGAAATTGAGGAAATGGTGGACGGCGGAGAAAAGGCTGCCTGCTGCGGATTCGGCGGGCAGATATATCCGGCGAATCCCGGCCTGCTGGAAAAGATTTTGCTGGAACGCACGGGCGCGGCTGAACCGCCTTACATAACGTACTGCGCGAACTGCCGGGATCTTTTCCTGTCAAAAGAAAAGGAGAGCCGTCACATCCTGGAAATCCTTTTCCCTTCCGAACCGGATTCCGCAAAACGTCTGCCGTCTTTGACGGAACGCCGTGAAAACCGCCGGATTCTCAAGGCTAAATACACGGGCGGAAAAAGCGTACCGCGTGAAAATCATGAATTGAAATACGATCTGGAGATTTCGCCTGAACTTGAAGCCAAGATGAACCGCCTGCTCCTGCTGCGCGAGGATGTCAGGGCGGCGGTTGAGCACTGCGAGCGCGAAGGGGCGAGGATGTTCAATCCGGCGAACGGGCATTTTACGGGCTGCCGCCGCGGCCGCGTCGTTACAATCTGGGTTGAATACGTTCCGGCGCCTGCCGCCGGCCGCGCAACGGTGTATAATGTTTATTCGCATCGCATGAAAATCATGGAGTAACGGCAGTGGACGAAGCGGTTGTGCGCGCTGAAGACGAAAACAGGCTGATGTGCGCGCGCTGCAACGCGCCGCTCGAAAAAACCGAGACGAAGTTTGATTATCTCGGTCATAAATTCACGCACCGTGCCCCGAAATGTCCTGTATGCGGCATGGTTTATGTTCCGGAAGAACTTGCCGCCGGCCGAATGGCCGAAGTCGAAACCATGCTTGAAGACAAATAAAATTAAAACTCATATTTGAACCGGAAGATACCGCTTACGCCATTGCGTACGCCGGTATGTCCCTGTCCGCCGAGGTCGAAGGCCAGGGATTTTGTTTTCGACGGTTTGATGGTAAAGCCGATTTCGCCGAGACCGCTGTCGCCTTTCAGAGACGAAGCGGCAATGGCCTTGCCGTTGATAGAAGCTCCGACCTGGCCGCTAAGTTCACGCTCGAAATACGCGCCCAGGTACGGCCGTATGTATCCGCCGGCCTGGAAAGCGAGCCGTCCGCCCGAGCGCCAGCGCTGCGAATTTGCCGCGTCAAATCTGATACTGTCGCCGGAAATAACGGCGGAATCGTCGTCCAGGCGCAGCACGATGTATTTGGTGGACAGGTCGAGGATGGTTCTGTCCGTAATCTTCCACGCATAGCCGGCGCCGGCATGTACGCCAAAATAGACGGAAGTCAGGCCGTATTTTGTTTCGCCGCCGCTGCTGTTCAGAATGTCCCGGCTGGAGAAATTAACGTCCGCAAAGCCGCCGCGCAGAGAGCCTTCGGCATACAGGCCGCCGGAACCGGCGGAGGCTTCATAGCGAGCCAGGAAGCCGCCGCCGTAATAAGAGAGGTCGCCCGTGCTGTGAACCGCAGGCAGGGAATCAAAGACGGTGTTGGAAGAGTAATTTCCCCAGCCGGTTTCAACGAAAATACCGGTTACTGTTAAACCGTCTTGCGCCTCATTCGGCGTGCGCCAGGCCATGCCCGCAATGAGTGAATATCCGTCTACGTTAATATGCGAGGGCGCATCGTAACGGAGAGCATCGCCGGAAAACGCGGCGAAGGGGACAAAGCCGACCTTCCGGCGTTCCGTTTCAAGGATGGCGGCGTACATGGCGGGTCCCAGTATCAGGTCGGAACCGCGGTTGGCAAAAGCCAGCCCTGCTATCCGGCCGTCAGGCACTACCACAACCTGCTTGTTGTCCTCTT
>Ga0268262_10006201_pt1 | contig 11550 bp, 11 predicted proteins | sample TergutNc150P3_FD_190354 | JGI IMG/M metagenome (GOLD analysis project Ga0268262, IMG submission 190354) | Nasutitermes corniger P3 segment gut microbial community from laboratory colony in Florida, USA - Nc150 P3 (SPAdes) (version 2) | ecosystem: Host-associated > Arthropoda: Insects >... | reverse complement strand
TTTAACTTCAAACGGGAAAGAAATAATTATTCTTCAACTTCCGGAGAGCAGTAATTTTTCAAGGGCAGGCGAACCCGCAATAATCAAGGCTGCCGATTATACACGGAGAAACCAGTAAATGAAGCGTATATTTTACCTGTTCGGTATTTTCAATTTATTTATTTTAATTATTCCTGTTAGCGCCCAAAGCAGCCAGTTTAGCGGAACAAGGATGCAGGAAAACAGAAGACAGGCGCTGGTTTTAGATATAACTTCAAGCGTACTGGAAAACGGAAAAAATGTCTGGAGTCAAATTAACCGCAGAACATCAATATCCGGCATTCCCGTAGGCGTTCAATTAACAGGTTCAAATGTAGTGGTTGTTGTACAATTTACACCATATATACGCCGTGACGGTAATGTTTTAGTAGTGCAAGGACAAATTTGGGTCGCTGATCCGGATAAGGGCCTTACTTACTTCACATCCATTCAAACTATTCCAATGGAATTCAACGAACCGGTTTATTTCTTTCCTCTTGGCGAGTCGCAATACTTGACCCCGTCAATAGAAATTATTATTACGGTAAATCCATATAACGGACCGGGACCTTCTACGAAACCAGATACCAATTCCGGAAATGACAAACAATGAGTTATCAAGGGCTGTGCTGACAGCCCTTTTTTCTTTTTTGTTGTTTTTTTCATGTGATTCCAAAATTCCCGTAATATCATCAATCGATCCGAAAATAGGCAGAATGGGCGATGTTATTACAATTACAGGGAAAAATTTCGGCGCCTCACAGGAAGAATCTCATGTGACTGTCGCGGGAATATCACCGACCAATTCATCTTATTATTTGTGGGAAGACAACCTCATTATGGTCAGAATTCCGGAATTCGGCGAATCAGGACTTCTTTATGTACATACAAAGGGAAGGAAAAGCAACGGCGTTTTATTTTCAAATTCAGCTTCGGTTCCAAAACCTGTTGACGGTGAAGAATTGGGACTTAACCCCAAAATTTTATCCATAAATCCGCAGACAGGCGCTCCGGGAACAATAATTACAATTACAGGCAGTAATTTCGGCGTATCACAGGAAAACTCGCTTGCAAGTATAGTAAATGACGGAGGCGTCTTTTTTTCATGGGATTATAAATCGTCTTCTGTAAACCCTTATATAGTAAGGGAACCTGAATATATTGAGGTTTCAAAAACAGAATTCGGTTATGTATCATGGAATACGCGTGAAATACAGGTACGTGTGCCTGACGGAGCGGCAAGCGGAAATATTGAAGTAAGAACGCCTCATGGCAGATCCCGTCCTGTTTCTTTTGAGATGAGCGGAAAAACGGGTGTAAAAAATTTTAAAGACAAACGAAGTTACACAGTAAGTTATTCAGTTGACATAATGGTTCTTGAAGCGACAAGACCGAATACCTTGTACCTGTGGATACCGATGCCCGTCAACTCTCCGTCACAGCGCAACGTTACTCTTGTTTCGCATAACACAGAGCCGTTTCTGGAAAATTATAAAGGGGTAATCCTTTACAAACTGGAAAACCTCGGAACAGGAACAAAGCAACTTGTGAATTTATCCTTTAATGTTGATGTATATTCGATAGAAACGGAAATAAATCCCCTTTCCGTTAAACAGGAAAAAACTCCCCTTTCCGCCGCTTATACTCAAAATTCAACGTTAATCCAGGCGGCAATCCCTCAAGTCAGGACAACGGTTAACACTGTTACAGGAAAAGAACAGAATCCGTATATCAAGGCAAGGCTGTTGTACAACTGGATTATCGAAAATATTCAAATATCGGAAACTCCCATTTTTAATTCGGGAAATATCGCGACGGCAATCGAAGAAAAACGGGCGGATCCCTACACAGCGGCCCTGCTCTACACTGCAATGGCGCGTACCGCTTCTATTCCCTGTATTCCGGCTGCCGGAGTATTGATAGATCGTTTCGGACAAACAACGCGCCATTATTGGGCGGAATTCTGGATCGATGATTTCGGCTGGATACCGGTTGATCCCGCAATGGGAGCGGGGATAATCAGTACATCGGTAAGCAGGGAAAACGCGATTGATTTTTATTTTGGTAACATGGATAATCAGCGTATAATTTTTTCCAGAGGCGAAATCGCTCTTTCTCAAATGGAAAGCCGCGGAAGGACTGTTTCTCACACTCAATCATATTCGCTTCAAAATTTATGGGAAGAAGCATCAGGCGGTCTTGACTCGTACACAAGTCTTTGGGGAGATGTTACAATTTCGGGAATTTATGTACAATAAGGTTGTAAGCAAATTCAGTTTCAAGTTCATTTTCTATCTGAGGTATATATGGTAACGGTAATTTCATTGGGCGGTTCAATTGTCGCTCCCGACGGCGTTGATGTAGATTTTTTAAAAAATTTTGTAAACCTTATCAAATCATTCATAGAGACAGATTCCGGCAGAAAATTTATTTTTGTCGTCGGCGGAGGAGGCCCTGCGCGGCGCTGGCAAAACGCCTGCCGTGAAATTAACGCTCAGGTCAGAGATGAAGAAGCCGACTGGATTGGAATCATGGCTACGCGCTTAAACGCGCAGCTTATTAAAGCGGTAATGGGCGAATGGTGCGCTCAGGAAGTTGTAACAAACCCGGCGGAAGTAGCTCCTCTTACAGATCGTGTTCTTGTTGCCGCAGGCTGGAAGCCTGGCTTTTCAACAGATTACGACGCGGTATTGCTGGCGGAACGTTTCCGCGCCGACAGTGTTATTAACCTTTCCAACATTGAAAAAGTTTATACGGCGGATCCTAAAATTGACAGCAATGCCCGCCCGATAGACAAAATTTCATGGGCGGATTTTCGTTTAATGATTGGCGATGAATGGTTTCCCGGTAAAAACGTTCCGTTTGATCCTGTCGCAAGCCGCCACGCTGAAAAAATCGGCCTTAAGGTGATTTGCGCTTCAGGGAAAAATCTTGAAAACTTAAAAAAAATACTTTCCGGTGAAGATTTTTCAGGGACTACAATTTATCCAAGTTGAGGTTTTTCCCTCTTTTTCGGCGTTGCTTCCAGCGGCTCAACATGAATTGTCGCTATCATGCCGTATTTTTCTTCAATTCTTTTTTCTATCTCAACTGTAACGTTATGCGCTTCTCCGATTGTTAAATTACCTTTCAGCCTGATATGAAATGTTATTTCCTTATGGGTAGTATAATTATGCAAATGAACATGATGAATATTTAAATCATCATTGTAAATTTCTTTTATTTCATTTGTGATTATGCCTATTAATTCATTGCCCGGCTCCTCTCCTAAAATCTTGGTTATACAATCTTTTAATATCTCAAAAACGGCGTAGAACAGCATAAAGGCAATTATTACGCCCAATACGCTGTCAATCCACCAAAACTGTTTCGCAAACAGAATACCTGCCAATACTACTACGGAAGAAAGAGCGTCCGATCTGTGATGCCAGCCGTCGGCTTTTATATTGGAATTATCTGTTTTTCGCCCTATATAAAAAGCGTATTGCGCAAGTAATTCTTTTAAAACAATTGATATAACCGTTACGATTATCGCAAGCATTCCATATTCAATTTTTTCTTTGTTAATAAAATGTCTGATAGAGCTTTCCATAAAACCAAATGCGATAATTGCAAGTATTATCGCAATAAAGAGAGAAGCAATTTGTTCCCAGCGTCCGTGTCCGAAAGGATGTTCCTTATCGGCTTTTTTTCCTGCTAATTTAGCGGCAATAATAACAATTATTGAACTTATTGAATCGGAGAGCGTATGCCATGCGTCTGCGGCAAGGGCTATTGAGCCTGTTACCAGACTTGCCCACATTTTCAGAACAAACAGCAATGTATTCACTATAATTGATACTGTACCTTCCAAATATGCCGCTTTTGTTTTATTCATATGAACCCCGTAATTTATAGTATATCATATTATGCAAATAATGACGAATTTGATTTTTAAAGGACACCGCCTTTTTGATTTGGAATCTTTTGTTTTCATGAAATAGGTATTCGTACGGAAAAAGCAGAAAAATATTGTCAAATGCTCTAAACATTTTCTTTAAATTTTGCAATAATATCAATATATACCAAAAAGAACAAACATAGAGTATTATTCAAGAGGCAGAAAATGAGCGGGAGCGCTATGACAAAATATGTATTTGTAACAGGCGGAGTTGTTTCCGGCCTTGGCAAGGGAATCACCGCAGCGTCTTTGGGGCGGCTGCTAAAACAGCGCGGGTTGAAGGTGGCGGCGCAAAAACTTGATCCATATATGAACATTGATCCCGGGACAATGAGCCCGTTTCAACACGGCGAAGTCTTCGTAACTGACGACGGCGCTGAGACTGACCTTGATCTCGGTCATTACGAGCGTTTTATCGACGAAAACCTGACAAAGTTAAGCAATTTAACCTCAGGTAAGGTGTACTGGAACGTACTTGAACGCGAGCGGGCCGGCGGCTATCTCGGCGGAACGGTTCAGGTTATACCGCATGTTACCGAGACGATAAAAAATTTCATATACGCTGGAGCCGAAAACAGCGGAGCGGACGTACTGATTACCGAGATAGGCGGCACGACGGGCGACATTGAAAGCCAGCCGTTTCTGGAAGCAATCCGCCAGATTTCGCTTGAGAAGGGCGGCTCAAACTGTCTTTTTATTCACGTAACGCTTGTCCCGTATTTAAAATGTTCAGGCGAACATAAATCAAAACCTACACAGCACTCCGTAAAGGAGCTCCGCGCTATTGGTATTTCACCTAACATCATTATTGCCCGCGCGGACGAACCGTTAAGCGGAGGTATTAAGGATAAAATCGCCCTTTTCTGTAACGTAAAACCTGACTGCGTCATAGAAAACATGACTCTTTCCTCTTTGTATGAAGCGCCTCTTATGCTTCACAAAAACGGACTGGATATAGTCGCTTGCCGCGAGTTGGGAATAAACGCTCCCGAAGCTGACCTTAACGAATGGCGGAACATGACACAAAAAATAACTGCAAAGAAAAGAAATGTTAACATAGCTATTGTCGGTAAATACATCAAACTCCATGACGCATACCTTTCCATTATAGAAAGCCTCAATCATGCCGGGTTTGAAACCGCATCGAGCGTAAATATTCTGTGGATCGACAGCGAAGACATAACAAACGAAAACGCGGCGGAAGAATTAAAGCTCGCAGAAGGCATTATTATTCCCGGCGGTTTCGGCGACAGGGGAATCGAAGGAAAGATTGCCGCTTGCAGGTACGCGAGGGAAAACAATATCCCGTATCTCGGTATCTGCCTTGGAATGCAGATCGCCGTGATAGAATTTGCGCGGAATGTCTGCGGACTGGAGCGCGCCAATTCAAGCGAATTTGACGAAACTTCGCCCTATCCCGTAATCGACATTATGCCTGATCAGGCGGGCAAAGTGGGAAGCGGCGGCACTATGCGGTTGGGCGCATATCCGTGCAAAACTACGCAGGGATCGCTTTTACGTAAATTGTATAACGCTGACGAAATCAGTGAACGGCACCGCCACCGCTTTGAATTTAACAACGATTACCGGGATAAAATGATCGGTAACGGACTTGTAATTTGCGGAACTTCTCCCGACAGCAGGCTTGTTGAAGCAATTGAAATACCGTCCAACCGTTTCTTTACAGGCGTTCAGTTTCACCCTGAATTCAAAAGCCGCCCCAATAAGCCGCATCCTCTGTTCACAGGGCTTCTGGAGGCCGCTATTAAATAAAAATAATGAAAAATGTTAATTTTTTGTCTTCTTAAGATGCTACTTTTTTAGTATGTGATTTATTTCAAATGATACGGGGATAATTATTAAAATGATTACTGAAAGACTAAAAATACGGCAATTTACGGAAGATGATTATGCTGATCTTTATGAATATTTATCAGATAAACAAACGTATAAATATGAACCCGGAAAACCGATAACGACAGAAGAAGCAAAAAAAATGTGTATTGAAAGATCAAAAAACCGCATATTTTTTGCTGTAGAATTGAGATCTGAAAAAAAAATCATTGGGCATATTTATTTTAATACAATAGAACCAAAAAATTTATTGACATATGAAATAGGATTTATTTTTAATAAAAAGTATCAAGGAAAAGGCTTTGCTACAGAAGCAATAAAGAGTTTTATTAATCATCAATTTTCCGAATTGAATATTCATAAGATTGTTGCGCATTGTAATCCTAAAAACATAAAATCATGGAAATTACTGGAAAGGTTAAAATTTAAACGGGAAGGTAAATTAAGGGAAAACATATTCTTTAATAAAGATGGAAATAATAATCCTATATGGCTTGATACCTATGAATACGGATTATTAAAAGAAAAACAAGCCGGTACTGCATCTTAGTGGTTAATTCAGGCGTGTTGGTTTAATTTCTGTTTTTATAACAAATGACTATATTACCATATAGCAATAGGATGGAATACTATGAAAATATTGGTTCATGACTTAAACGAACAGGATTTTTCACAACTGAAAAATATTAAAAATGAATATAAAGTGATTGACGCAAATGGTACTTCCGCTCCCTGCGTAGGCTGTTTAAATTGCTGGTTTGTAACTCCGGGTAATTGTAAAATAAATGATCGTCTGCAAAACATCAGTTCATTATTGGGAAACAGCGAAGAAACAATAATAATCAGCCAAAATTGTTACGGCGGATACAGTGAGCAGATAAAGAAAATACTTGACCGCAGCGTTTCAGCAAGCACTCCGTTCTTTACATACCGCTCATGGAAAGTAAGACATGTAAAAAGATACAGAATAAAACGAAAACAGCTTACGGTAGTTCTATACGGCAATTTTCTTGAAACAGAAGTAAAAACCGCTGAAAAGATAATTGAATTAAACCGCAGCACTATGGGTTTTAAAAAAGCAAACCTTTACATGATAAATAATGCTAATGAAATAGGGCAGGTATTAAAATGAATATAATGATAATTAACGGCAGTCCAAAGAAAAAAGGCGGAGCTTCGGCTTTATTCGCAAAAGTGCTGCGTTTTATGCTTTTCCCGCACAAGGTTACGGCAATAAGCCTTGGCATATCCAAAGATTACCGGGAAATATTTAATAATCTTCAAAATACCGATGTTGTTGTAATAACGGTTCCGCTGTATTTTGACAGTATTCCGGCTCATTTTATTCATCTCCTGAAAGAGATGGAACAGTATTGCAAAAACAATAAATGCAAATTTGTGCTCTATGTAATTTCAAACGCCGGTTTTGTAGGCGGTCATCATAATCAGGCGCATCTGGAACAGTATCAATGCTGGTGCGAAAGATCCGGCATTACATGGGGCGGCGGACTTGGCATAGGCGGCGGCGTAATGCTTCATGTTTTATACAAAATAATGCTTATATGGACAAGTATAGAAATTGTTATTTCCATAATCTACAACATTTTTGCCGGTATACCGGTTATGGAAAGCGTAAATAATATTTTATTGCCGGGCCTTTCCGGCTGCTTAATCAGGATGTTGTTTTTCTACTGCGGAATGTTACTTTTTGAATTTATCCTTGCGTGGGCAATAAGAAATAAAAAGAGCATAAAAAATAAATACACAAGAGTAATGCTGCCTTCGTTTATTTTTATTATAGTCGCAAATATTTTTATGGCTTTAACAGGGATGCTTCATGGCAGGTTTGTATTTTCATTATTTAAAAAAGTGAAGTATACATAAAATATATAAGTAACTTCATATATAAAGATTAAGGAGTTATAATGAAACTTTTGATACATGATTTGGAAAATTTTAATGAAAACAATCTGTTAAATAAATTTAATGATGATATAACCGTTATTTCGGACAACGGTAAAATAAATCCTTGTATGTGTTGTTTTGGTTGTTGGATAAAAACACCCGGACAATGTGTAATTAAAGACGGTTATGAAAATTTGGGGACGCTTTTATCAAAATGTGATCAAATGATTATCATAAGTAGATGTTTTTACGGAAGTTACAGCCCCTTTATTAAAAATGTTATCGACAGAATCGTATGTCCTTATCAATTGCCGTATTTGAAAACAATAAACGGAAAAACCCGACACCCTAAAAGATATAATAACAAGTATACGTTTAATGTTTACTTCTACGGAAATATTACAGAAACAGAAAAAGAAACAGCGCAGCATGTAGTAAAAGCGTATCGGGAAAATGTAAATATGTATTTTTTTGATTCATTTGAAGAAATTAAAGAGGTTCATAATGAAAATCAGTATGATTAACGGAAGCCAGAAAAGAGGCGCATCAAATTCCGGAATAATTTTGGATAGATTAAATGATCTTTTAAAAGAAAAACATGACATTAAATTTTACGACTCCGGTTTAAAACAATTCACAAATAAAATATTTGAAGAAATAATCTCAGGGGATGTGATTGTTTTGGCATTTCCTCTTTTTGTTTATTCTATACCGTCAAATACATTAAGAATGTTAATCGAATTGGAAAATATTATTAAACAGAAACAAGATAAAAAATTAATTCTTTATGCTTTAATTAATTGCGGTTTTTATGAAGGGATACAAAATGTTACCGCATTTGAAATAATAATGAATTGGTGTAAACGTTCCGGAGTAATATTTGGCGGCGGAATTGGACAAGGCGCGGGAGAAATGTTAGGGTTTTTTAAAAATACTCCTTTAAATAAAAGCCCATTTGCAAATCTTGGGCGAGCTTTAGAAACAATGGCAGAGAGAATAGAAATAAAGAACCCATTTGAAATAACGTATTTAAACCCTTATTTTCCTCGATTTTTATGGAAAATTATGGCGGTTCGTAATTGGAATACTCTTGCAAGTAAAAATGGATTAAAGAAAAAGGAAATTAAAAAGAAATTATAAATCTTCTTTTTCCTAATAGATCCTAATGATTAAAAATATTAATCTTTTGTTCTTAGTATGTTGTTCTTTATATAAAGAGATAAATTATTTCGGACAAAATTGAGCATTTTTGGACATAACTTTCCGGTATTAATTATGTATATTGATTAGTATAGGAGAAATCACCATGAACTGGCAAAGCTTGACAAAAGCAATCCAATTTATTGAAAGCAACCTGACCAATGGAATCACTCTGGATGACGTAGCTAATCATGTATACGCTTCCGGCGCTCATTATCAACGTGTGTTTTCCTTAACAACAGGTATCACTATAGGCGACTATATCCGGAACAGGCGCTTGAGTTTAGCCGGACAGGACTTACTTCTTTCAAAAAATAAAATTATTGATGTTGCCATGAAATATCAATATGATTCACAGGAGAGTTTTACAAAGGCCTTTACACGATTTCATGGAATAACTCCTAATAGCGCAAGGAAACAAAGCCATCGGTTGAAATACTTCCGTCCGCTGACCATCAATATTATTATTCAAGGAGGATTTGAAATGTCAGGTTACCGTGAAATTTTATCATTAGCGCAATACTCATCTTATGAGTCGGATTCCATCACAAGATTGCTTGCGGGAGCGGAATCACCCCGTGAAGCAAACAAAATAAAAGAATACAAAAGAATTGAGCCATGGCAAAATTATTTTCTTTGTTCTGCCATATGTTCTATAGGTTTAAAACTGGGCTCGGACATTCATGACTTCAAATTTTACGCAAATTTAACCGGAGACAATTTCACTTATATGTATTCCGAAAAAGCCGGTAACCCTGATAATATTCAAACCGATAGCGGTGTAACCAACTATTTCTTCGCCCCGCAGTTTGTTAAGAAAGCATTTGCCGCTTTTGGTTATGACTGCATCTATATTTCAAACAGTGAAATCAAAAAAGATTTTCGCGCGGTGATGAACGCTATCAAAACATCGGTTGATAAAGATATACCTGTTCTGGCTTGGGGTATGGGCAATGTAACAACAAAGTCGGGTAACCGCTGTAACCCTATGCCGGAAGGCTGCTTAATTGGCGGCTATGATATAAATGATGTGTTGTACGTTAATCTCTATCCCGGACCGGAACGTCTGCCGGAAGGTTCATTGGATGAGTTTGGTTATTCAGCAATCACAAACGGATTGGATACCACATATGGATTATTTTTCGCAGGTGAAAAACTACCGCCGGTAAATATGCGCCAAATTTATCAAGGTGTGATTGATTCCATTCCCACGTTTTTGACTCTGCCTCCGACTGAAGGCGATAAAGGGATGTTCGCGTTCGGTAAAACGGCGTTTGAAACCTGGGCGATGACTCTTGAAACCGACTCCTGGTTTGAAAACCAAACCGATGAAAAACTTGAAGGTATTTGCTGGAATTTACATTGCTCTCCCTATTGTTGTGTTTGTACAAGTTCGGCATATGACTTTTTCAGGAACGCAGTTGAACAATATCCTGATTTATCTATGGCTGCGGCATTATTACCGCTGTATAAGAAAATGCAGGATTACAAGGATGAAATTTGGACGATTCAAGGAGGCTTCAACCCGCCTAATGATAAGTTCAGAACACATGAATTTAGAGCTAAGATCGCGGATATTCTGCGGAAAATGGGCTGTGTATGCGATGAAATTTTAAAAGAATACGGAGAAAGGTAAAATAGGCCCAATACTATTTTATTTTGATTTTCTTATAAATTCCCTATTGCATTTTTTTATTGATTTTTGCTAAAATAATAATATAAAGGCGGACGGATAACCCGCTCATTCAAACAGAGGAAAAGATGTTGAAAACAGCGGAACGGCTGAACAGATTTTATAACTTAATTCTTGGCGCTAAAAGCGTCCTTTCCTCTCTTTCTGTCATATCTGTAGTAGTAATTCTCGTAGTAATTATTAGCCGGTAAGGGCACGGAGTTCCTTTTTAGGAAAATCTGCAGCCTTTACCGGGTTTCTCAAGTTCTGGAGTGGAAAAAAACCACTTACGGGATTGAAGTATATAGGAGGTTGTTTCTCCGCGTTGCGGAGAATTCGATTATAAAAACCTGACCACTTACAAGTGGTCAGGCATAAATGGAGGTTAATTTTATGGCGCACATGTATTACGAAAAAGACTGCGATTTGGGACTGCTTAAAAACAAAACCATTGCGGTAATTGGTTATGGTTCACAGGGACACGCTCACGCCCTGAACGCTAAGGAATCGGGGCTTAAAGTGATTGTCGGTCTTTATGAAGGCTCAAAATCATGGAAAAAAGCGGAAGAAGCGGGTTTTCAGGTAATGACGGCGAAAGACGCCGCGCAGGCGGCGGATTTTATTATGATCCTGATTAACGATGAAAAACAGGCGGCTCTTTACAGGGAATCAATCGCCCCTGCATTGAAAAAAGGAAAAACACTTTCCTTCGCCCACGGGTTCAATATTCACTTCGGGCAGATAGTTCCGCCGCCCGATGTCAATGTTGTAATGATCGCTCCCAAAGGACCGGGTCATACAGTACGCGAACAGTACAAACTGGGCGCAGGCGTTCCCTGCCTTATCGCCGTTCATCAGGACGCAAGCGGAGACGCTAAAAAATTGGCTCTTGCCTACGCTATGGGAATTGGCGGCGCGAGAGCGGGAGTATTGGAAACAACTTTTAAGGAAGAAACAGAGA
>Ga0268262_10006200_pt1 | contig 11551 bp, 14 predicted proteins | sample TergutNc150P3_FD_190354 | JGI IMG/M metagenome (GOLD analysis project Ga0268262, IMG submission 190354) | Nasutitermes corniger P3 segment gut microbial community from laboratory colony in Florida, USA - Nc150 P3 (SPAdes) (version 2) | ecosystem: Host-associated > Arthropoda: Insects >... | reverse complement strand
AAGAAAGCATTAAGGCTTCAAATATATTATTTACAATATTAACGCAAATAAATACGGAAACGGCTATAATGCCGTCCGGAAAACTTATAAATGTTTCTTCTTCTTTTTTATATATGTAAGTAAAAATAAGATATTCCAAACCGTTATACAAAATTGCGCTTACGGGAAATAAAAGCACATATACAAAAATACCGGAAAATACGGAAAAAACAAGTTTGGAAAAAAACAACCATACAAGAATTATTGATGAAAAAATAATGCCTAATTTAATAAACGACGGTACGTTTAAAATCGATCTTGAATTAACTATTCCCTTTATTCCAAGACCGCAGTGTAATACAATGTTTATTGTGAATCCTGAATAAATAAATAACAATAAAATTTTAATATTATCCATTACCCATTTTTCCTTTCCAATACTGGTAGAAGCAGATTAAATAACCCAATAGCAGGAGCGATCCTGCGGAAGCCGCAAATATGCCTATTGGGAAAAATGCGCCGGATTTATAATACATAATTGTTACCATCCCCTGAAAAGTTCCCGGAAATGTCAACATACAATAAGATAACGGCTCTCTTATTATGGAAAACGCTATTATTAAACTAGCCAAAGAAGCCGCTTGAGAAATTGCGTCCGACACATTATCAAAAACATCGGAATATTTGTGTTCGGCGGTAGACTGCATTTGCTGAACAACGCCGGAATTTGCACAGAATAATGGAACAAGCAGAAGAAGCAAAAAAACTTCCAAAGCCGCGAATGGGCATAACAGCCAAAACAGTAAAATATAAATACTGCCGAAAAATACAGCCAAACATGTAAAGAGCGTAACTAAGCCTTTTTCGGGCAATATTTTTTTTACTTTATCCAATGATAAAAAAGCGAATGCAAACGAGGTAAGACCGTACACCCAAAACAAAGAACCGGCAACGGTAATCGCCCATGAAAGGCGTCCGCAAGCCATAATTAAAAGACCCACGCCTGTTAATCCGCCAAGCGGCGAAAGCGAACCCCAAAATGAATGCTGCTGTCTTAAATTATTCATCTTACGCCCGCCTTCTGTGTATCAAAATTTATATATGCCGCGTCTTCTATTCTGTCAACATACATTTGCAAAACGCTTTTAGGCATTGCGTCAAATATTTGCGCAGCATGAGCGCTTAACGGCAGTATTTCACTCACGTCGCCGTCAGATGAAACTACCGCGCCAAGCGGAACAAGTATGCCGTCCTGAAATGTTGTAAATACAAAAAATTTATTTGTGGAATTAAACATTGTATACCAATATCCGAAAATTTCCGCTTTTCCGGGTTTTGTATGTAAATAAACAGATATTCTTCGCGAATCATTATTGTTAACTAACACGCTGTTTACAGTACGCATAAGATTAAACGCAAGCGCCGGTTGAACAAGAACCCAAATAACGCAGACAAGCAAAAGCAGTCCCGCAATCCAGCCAAGTAAAATTAATTTGTCTTTCATAAGGAATTCTCCCGGAAACTGCCGCGATTAATACGGAACAAAATAATTTTATCTTCTAAAAGCCTGATAATGGGCGTTATGCAATTTGTCAGAGCAAGGGCGATAAAGCACCCGTAATATTCCATGCACTTGTATCTGAAAAACCATGAAAGAAACGCTCCTAAAATAACCGTAAATATTATTCCCGGTTTTAATTTAGCGCTGCTTGCCGGTTCCGCCGCGAGAATAAACGCCGCCGCAATAGAGCCTCCTGAAAATATGCCGTATAACATATCTCCATTCCAATACATTCCCGATAAATCGCCGGCAAAACGGACAAGGAAACCGTAGACCGCAAGAAAAACCAGCGGAACCCAGCCGCGGTTAATTCCTACTGCGGTAATAATCACAGTGCCTATTAAAAGAAAAAATAAACCTCTGTCTGTAATTAACCCGGCATTGTTATTAAAAAGAAGATTAATATATCCCGACGGAAGCTGTACGCCGGCGATTGAAAATATAGAGTTATTAAAAAATTCAGTAACAGGACTGTCAAACGCGCTTATGTCGGACGTTATTATCATTTCAGAAACCGAAGGCGTTGAACCGCCAAACGCGTCTTTAAAAGCCGATGCCCATGAAAACCGGATAAACAACCAGCCGCCAAGGGCGGGGTTAAGCCAGTTTGAACCAAGTCCGCCAAAACTGTACTTTACCACAACAATCGCGAAAGCAACTCCTAAAAAAACAAGAACAGGGTGTATTTGATTTGGCAATAGTATGGAAAGAATCATAGCCGTAGCGGCGGCGCTTCCGTCTTTTATTTTAGCGGCTCCGTAATTTTTGTGAGTAAATAACAATTCAACTATTAATGCGGAAAAAAACGCCGTAAGAGCGACAATCAGCGATTTTCCGCCGTCGCTGAAAGACGATTGAATAACACAAAGAAACGCGCAAGCGCAGACAAGCCACATTCTGAGAGCGCTTGGACAGGAAATATTTATCTGCGGTTTATTAAAAAAAATTATTTTATTATCAGGCACTTACGTCCTCCTGATTATTTTCCATGATAGTTTCCAATAACGGCAAATAGGAAGGACAAACTACCTCGCAGCATCCGCATCCGTGGCATCCTGTATGATCGGGACTTTCAAGTTCGCGCAATCTAATGCGCTTGTATATATTTTGAGGATCAAGCCCCATAGGACAGACTACTCTGCACTCGCCGCAGTTAATACAATTTAACTGGGAATGAACTGAGGCTTGCGATTTTGACATGGCGACAATAGCGTAACATGATTTCCCCACAGGTTCGTCAAGGTACATTACTTCTTTGCCGGAAAGCGGCGAACCTGTTAAAATTCTTTCAGGCGTTTCAATAAAACCGCCGCATTGTTCAATAACATCGCCGATTCTTGTTCCGATTCTGATTTTCATTATCTGCGGCTTGTAAACAGCCGAACCGCCTACGGCGACATATCGATCTAAAATAGGTTTTTTATGCACTACCGCGTCAAAAGCAGCCGCAAGAACGGCGGGACCAAGTATTAAAAGCGATCCTAAATCGACGTTTTCTTTTTTTTCGTAAGTGCGAAGCGCAAGTTTAAGCTCCCTATTGTTCCTTTGCGGATAACGGGAACCTGTCAGAACAAGCGACGACGGAATTTTTAAGTTTCCCGCGGCTGATAAAAGTTTTTCTCCAAGCTCTTGTTCATGATGTGAAACGGCAAAAACAAGCTGCGTTACTTTAAGACACGCTTTTGCCACAATAGCCGCGCCTTCTATTACTGCGTTCAGTCTATCCTGACAAAGAGCGTAATCGGCGGCAAGCCAAGGGTCATCAAAAACGCAGCGGATAACAAGCGTTAGTTTGTCTAGTTTTCTTGCGGCGGAAATTATATCGGCAAGCGGTTTCTCGTCATTTTCCATCTCGACAATTCCGTAATCGGAAATTATTTTTTGTAAATCATAGCAATTTAAACTGTTCCATATTAAAACGTCTTCTTTCCTGCCCAATTTTTCAAACGCGCCTTCCATTTTAATTACAAGAGCATCATTATTGATATTATTTTTATCCTTCCACGAAACTTTTTTAATAATTTTGCCGGGAACAGTGGCATGCACATTTGCCGTGCCTGCGCCGGACGCTCTGCCAATCAGCATGCCTTCGCGGACAGTTTCTCCGATACTCACCACAGGATAAACAGGCTTTGCCTTATTCCCAAGCGAGATAACGGAAAGCGCCGGCAGAAAAGCATTCGCGGCTGATGATTTTATTGGGGAAGTCGGGTCTTCATAGAGGAACCCTCCCCTTGGAAAAGAATATATCTTCATAGTTTATGCGTCCTTACGACTGCGTAAAAGGCTCTTTTCATTATACAACAATTTTTTATTCCGGTTAATACCCGTTAGCCTTAATTTTCCCAAATATGTTTTTATCCCGTCAAAAGCTCCGCCCTGAGGGTTATCGCCGTCTTTTCTGAAAAGCAGGCTTGGAAATAAAAACAACAATAATACCAGTAAAGATAAATTTTCCCTAATTCCCCCCGTATTTTTACCGGATTTTACGAGATTACTGTTATTAACATTATCAAAAAAATCCATTAAATGTTTCAACGGAAAACCGGGATAATCGCTCATTTTAATAGACTGGCTTATACTAGTTTTATTCATGGAAACAAGCCCGTCCGTATCGTAAAAAAAGACAGGAAAAGCGGCGGAAGACGTGCTTAATTGACGCGTTGAAAACGAAGCTTGATACGTCAGATGTTCGTAATAATCCCGCTCGTCTAGTTTAATATCGAATTTTCTGCCCGGATTATAACTTCCCGACATATATGGGAGAAAAAACATGATAATAAAAGCGCCCGCGACAAAAGGCAAAATATACATTGGGAACACAAATTCAGGAAATCGTTTTCTTTTTATCAATAACGGATTAAATCTTTTGTGTTCTACTCCGGCAAACGACACTATTTTTAATGAAAAGAAAAAAACAGCGAAGGAAACCGCCGTTACGGCGATTAAAAAAATTAATTTTAACGGAGAAAAAATAATTAAAATTGAAAAAGCGGCGGCAAATAACGGAAGAAAGAGCCAGTAAAATTTATAAGGGACGATTATTTCTCTGTAAATCGAGGCAAGTTTATCCCCTTTTTCCATTGACGGCGGAGGATTGACAAGCTCATTAAGCGGTTCTTTTAACAAAATAAAAAGTCCGAAAAGCAAAGCGGCGCTGCCGATTCCAGCGGAGCCGAAAAAGCCAAGCGAAGAAAGCACCGGAACCATCGGGATAATATTAACAATACTGCGATGTATTTTTCTTTTCTTGTAGCACAAATAAAGAAGAATGATCGATGCCGCCGCGTAAACGCCGAAGAAAAGAAGCAAGGGACGGCCAATCCCGTAAAATTCAACCGAGTAAGGAATATCTCCCATTAATTCATTAAATTTTTTATGCAAAAAATTTGTTTTCCAGCTACCCGGAAAAAGCGGCACATAAACAAAACGTTTGCCGTTTTTTACAAATACTTCTCTTAATTTATCGGCATAACCGTCGTTGCGCGGATCAAACGGAAAAATCCTCGACGAGTATTGATCCAACGGCACTTTTTTTACAGAATCAAATTCATCAAGTAAAACCCATTGCGAAGATTCTGAAATAGGAGAACCGCCGAAAAATAATTCCCCTCCCTCCAAATGAGAGCGAATATCTTTGTCATCAATTGAATCATTTGTGGTTAATACTGCGTATCCGCTGCGGAATTCTTCGTAACCCATTGCGGAACCTAAAAGAAGAAGACATAAAGCCGCTAACAGTGAAATAAGGCTTGCAAGTAAAACGGAGCGGAAAAAAGACATATCATAAGCCTAAAACAACCAAAAACAAAATGTGATCACAATACCCAGACAACAACCTACCAATACTTCCAACGGAGTATGTCCGTGAATTTCCTTTACCGAACGGAATTCCATACCTGTAAATTTTGCCGACTGTCTTCCCAGATTATTTAACGCTTTTGCCTGTAAACCGGCAGTCCTCCTGACTCCTAAAGAATCGCGAAGAACTACCATAGCAAAGAAAAGACAAAAAACAAATAAATCAGATTCTATGCCTCTGTAAATTCCTGCGGATGTGGTAAGAGCGCATACAGCCGCGGAATGACTGGAAGGCATTCCGCCGGTACGCCAAATTACAGTTTCTATCATGTCCAATTTTTTCCGGCTTTTACTGGTAAATAAATAAAAAACCAGCTTTAAAATTTGAGCTATACACAAACTGGAAACAGTCGATAAAAATATCTTATTCGCTAATAAAGCCTTTATGTGTTCTGCCACTGTCATTTTATTATAATCCAATAATATGCGGAATTTGTCAATAGATGGAATTTTTCAGCATTTCAAGTGAAATAATGATAAAAATACGGTATAAATGAATATATGGAACTTGTTACGGGAGAAAACGACAGCGGACGCAGACTGGACAGAATTCTACGCAAGGCGCTTGCGGACTATCCTCTGCCGTTAATTCACCGTCTCCTGCGTCAGAAAAAAGTGCTGGTAAACGGAAAACCGGGAAAGGCGCAAGACCGCATTGACAGCGGCGTAAAGATTTCCATATCTTCCATTGAAAATACACAAATACGCAAGCCTTCAACCCCTCAATTTCCCGCCCCCGAAATTCTATGGCAAGGCTCGGGATTGATAGCGGTTAACAAACCGGCAGGGCTTGCCGTTCACGGACACAACAGCCTAGACGATATGGTTCGATCTTACCTCGCTGAAAAACTGCCCCCGTCGCTGTCGTTTAAACCCGGTCCCCTGCACAGGCTGGACAAACCGTCAAGCGGCATTGTTGTTTTTTCCGTAAGTATAGAAGGCGCGCGTCTTTTTACATCTCTCATGCGGGAACACAAGGTGCGTAAAACTTACCTCGCCATTGTAGAAGGGATTCTAAAGAGCGAAGAAACATGGCAGGATGATCTTATCCGCGACAAAGAAATGAAAAAAACTTTTGTCTCGCAAACAAATACCGCCGACGGTAAAAACGCGGTTACTAAAGCGACGCCTCTTGCGACAGACGGTAATTATACGTTAATCAAAGCGGAAATTGCCACAGGAAGGACGCATCAAATACGCGCGCAAGCGGCATTTCACGGGTATCCGCTGGCAGGCGATAAAAAATACGGCGGGAAAAAGTTCGGCAAGGAAAGCGGCTTTTTTCTTCACGCGTGGAAACTTGAGTTTTTGGAATACACGATAACGGCTCCGCTGGGCAGAAGTTATTTGCCGGAGAGCATATCCTCAAACTTGCAAAGAACGTTAAACGCACTCTGCGAATCTTTTTGAGATTGAAGTTCTATTTGGAATTTGGGAAGTTCTATAAGCTGGGCAAGATGTTTTAACAGTAAAAGATGTTCCTGCGTATCATTAACGGGAAAAATAAACATAAAAAGAAGATGTACAGGCTCTCCGTCCAAAGAATCGTACTGTACGCCTTTTTTAGAAATACCAAGCGCGCCGCAAAGTTTTTTTACCGCGTCAGTCTGACAGTGAGGAACCGCAATCCCCTTATGAATTCCCGTAGACATTTTTTCTTCGCGCTTTACTATCGCGTCAAGAATTTTACTATATGAAGTCAAATTAACCGTTTTACAATAATGGGCTGTCAGTTCCTTAAAAGCTTCGTCTTTATCTTCCGCTTTTAAATTTACCTTGATAAATTCCGGTAATAAAAAATCTTTAAGGTTCATTTGAGGGTTCATTTATTTGAGACGGATTTATCGCTTCTTCAACCCAGCTTGTTCCTTCTTCCTGAGTAATAATTTTCTTTACTTCTTCCTCTATACCTGTTCCGGCGGGAGTGCGGCTGAGTAACGCCAACCCCAAGCTGATGACAAGGAACAAAGCCCCCAAAACAGTGGTAGCGCGGGTAAGGAAATTACCCGAACGGGAACCAAAAGCCGTATTTGACCCGCCGGCAAAAATGCCGCCAAGCCCGTCCCCTTCCTCAGTCTGAAGCAAGACCAGTAATACAAGTAAAACCGCGTTAATAACGAAAAAAACCAATAAAACTACTGTCAAAACACCCATGTTCTTCTTCTCCGAATAGATATATGAATCAGTTTACCGAAAACGTAAACTTTATGCAAGTAAGCAAATATCGCTAATTTGCGCTTTTTATAACTTTTCCTTGCTAATAATCTTGTTTTGTATTATCTTTCGTACAATAAGGGTATTTTAAAATTCCTTAAAAATTGTGTCAACGGGGGAAATTTATGAGAAAACGATCTTTTTTTACAGGTTTTGTATTTGTTCTTTTTATTGGGTTATTCTTTACAGGATGCGCTAGCAATTATCATGTTTTTGACAAATCTATACCTGAGGAAAATTTATCTATTATAAAAATACCAGGTGAATTGTCAGTAGTTAAATTTGATGATACAAATGTTAAGTGGCATACTAGTTTTTGGGGACTATATGTAAATCCAGATGAATATATAGTAACTGTAAAAATACCTGCAGGTGAACATACTTTAATTGTAAATTATCTTAGTGAAGTGAATCATGGTTCATATAAAGAAATTACAAAAGCAAATGGAATTGAAGTAAAATATGATTTTCAACCGGGAATTACATACAAACTTTCTTCTCGTATGGTTGGTTATAATAAAATTGCGGTAATTGTAGAAAAAAATTAAACGAATCGCCGGCGTACATGGACATACAACAGAGTGGTATAAATGTTTTATTATAGATAAATTTTTACCACGAACCAGCACGAACCAAGAAAGATATGCGTGAAATACATATATTGGCGTAAAACAAAAACAGGGATTTATGTGGTTTTTATCCGTTATCTTACGTAAAAAAAAGTAAAAAATCTTTCAAAAATTTTCATTTTTAGTCAAGCAAAACGGCACTCTCGCGCCATATAGAGGTATGTACTTTTTATGCTGTCTTGTGACGGCTTGGTACAAACACATTTTGCGAGGTTGCTATGGTAAATGTTAACTGGAAATTTAAAAGCAGCGTTTTCTCCTTCATCTTCAGTAATCCTGACGTTTTGAGAGAACTCTACTGCGCACTGGAGGGCATAACCCTCAAGCCCGATGTCCCCGTCGTCATCAACACCCTTGAGGACATTCTTTTCATGGACATGATCAACGACATATCCTTTGAAATCGGCGGTAAACTGGTCGTTCTTATCGAACACCAGTCCACCATAAACCCGAACATGGCTTTGCGTCTGCTTATGTACATAGGCAGGGTTTATGAGAAAATCCTTAATGATGAAAAGATTTATTCATCAACGAAAATCTTAATCCCCAAGCCAGAGTTTTTTGTACTATACAACGGGGTAACGCCTTTTCCCGAAGAAAAAACAATAAAACTTTCAGAACTATTTGAGAGTACGGAAAGTTTGGGGATTTCAAAAGACGAGTTTCCGGCGTTAGAGTTGGAAGTAAGGGTACTAAACATCAATAAGGGAAAGAACGAGGAAATAGCGAAGAAGTGCCAAACCTTAGCCGAGTACAGCGCGTTTATAGCGAAGGTGAGGGAGTATCAGGAAGGGGGATTATCTTTAAAAGCGGCGGTAGAAAAAACCGTGCAATATTGTAAAAAACATGATATATTAAAAGAGTTAATAGAGAAACACGCCAAGGAGATAATGAGTATGCTTACGACAGAATGGAACTGGGACACCGCGAAAAGGGTCTGGCAGGACGAAGCTCGTGAGGAAGGTATTGGAGTAGGTTTGGCTCAAGGTCGCGAGGAAGAGCGTGAGGAAATCCTTAAACTTTTTGAACAAGGATTGTCAATTGATGAGATAAAAGGGCGGTTAAAGAATTAATGGGTATGCTTACGACAGGATGGAATTTTTCACCTGTCCGCGCGCGTTACAAGATGTATGCCTAAAAATTTGAGCCCATAAATAATTTTGTGTAAAACGCTATACTACCAAGGAGAGGAAGTATGGCAATCACGAAAGAAGTATTGGACGAACTGCTGAAAGAGTTCAAGTGTCCTGATGATTTTTACGGACCGGAAGGAATTATAAAGCAGTTGAGCAAAGCCCTCATCGAAAGGGCGATGCAGACAGAATTAACCGAACAGATCGGTTACGAAAAAAGCGAATCCGGCGAAAAACCAAACGGCAACCGCAGAAACGGAAAGTCATCAAAAACACTTAGGACTGACCAAGGACCGATGGAGATCGAAGTTCCCCGCGATCGTAAGGAACTCCGGGCAAAAACAGATACCCATGAGTTTCGGGTTGCTTATATTTTTGATCCTAAACGAAAGGGATTACTCCTTATAGGCGGAGATAAAAAAGGTAAAAACCAAAAAAAGTTTTATAAGGATCTGATAAGAGAAGCGGAAGAAATCTACGCCTCTTATCTGGAAAAATTTATTAAAGATAAGGAGAAGTAAAATGGAATTTCACCCTTTAAGCGAACTTGACGCGAAAACAAGTCCGGAAGTTTTGGCAAAAGCGCGCAAACTCTATGAACAGGATAGCTTGAATATCAAGCTTAAAGAATTACGGGGAAAATACGGTATTAAGCAAAGCGACGTATCCTCTTTTTCCCAAACAGCCATATCCAAACTGGAACGCAGGAAAGATTTAAAGATTTCAACTCTCATAGATTATCTTGAAAGCTTGGGGTTTGGACTTGAAATAACAGCTCTGCCAAAAAAGAAAAGAAACGCAAAAGAGGTTCTTTTAAGAGTATAGCGTTTGTCTTCTCATTATATTTGTAAAATTCTTACTACTTATAAATCTTACTTCCCGGCGGCACGGACTGTGTTATCCACACACTGCCGCCGATGACGCTTCCGCTGCCGATTACAGTCTCTCCGCCCAGAATTGTCGCGTTGGCGTAGATTGTTACGTCGTCTTCTATAGTCGGGTGGCGTTTGTGGTCGCTTTCCTCTTTTCTTACGGAAAGAGCGCCAAGCGTAACGCCTTGATAAAGTTTAACATTTTTCCCTATTACCGTTGTCTCTCCGATTACAACGCCGGTTCCGTGATCTATAAAAAATGACTCGTCTATTTGCGCGCCCGGGTGAATGTCAATGCCTGTTCGTCCGTGAACAAGTTCGCTCATCATTCGCGGGATTATGGGAACCTGCCGCGTCCAGAAAAAATGCGCCATTCTGTTAACGGTAATTGCCTGAAAGCCGGGATAGGAAAGAATTACTTCATTGGCGCTTTTTGCCGCTGGGTCTCCGCGCACTGCGGCTTCCAAATCCCTTTCTAAAATTACTCTGATTTTAGGCAGTTCTTCAAAAAATTCTTCAACAACAAGCGCGGCGGCAGCCCTGCAAGTTTCATGCTTGCAATTTAAGGTCTCGCGCCGCACGGAAAATACAATACTTTTTTCCACCTCGCTCCTTAAAGCCAAAGATATTTTTTTTATTTTTTTTGCCGTGTTTTTCCGCAAAGATTCTCTTTCGGTGCTTATGTTTTCCAAAAAGCCGGGGAAAAGCAATTCTTCAAGACCGTGTACTATGCTGTCAACGCTTTCTCTTCCCGGAAGATTCATTACGCCGGAATGATTAACCATGCCGTAAGCTTCATAATTTTCAAGAAACGAATCTATGCATCTTTCAAGTCTTGTCACGCGGACTCTCCCTTACTTGCCTTGTCAACTAACGTTGAAAGATCATTGCCGCCCTTAAAGCGCAATACGTTAACCATAAAAATATTTAACTTGTTGACAATATTCGGCGGCAGAAGGTTGCCGTCTACTTCCACGGAAAGTATCGGGTAATTGCGTTCGCGCGCCCACGGAGTGAACAGCCCTTCAATTACACGTCCGATAAGACAGGCAAACGGACTTATGTTCACAATGCCTGAGTATCCTTCGTCCATCGCCGCCGCCGCAGAACCGGAAGAAACGGCGATTTCCGAATTGAGTTCAAGGTTGACAAAATGCTCCTGCGTGTACTTCATTATATGACGCATATCGTGCGGAGTTTCGGGGATTAAACCTGTCGGCTCCAAAATGGCAAGAACTTTCTTTTCGATATGATGTTTCCACCATTCTTCAATCTGAAGTTTCTTAAGGTCTTTGGACGGTT
>Ga0268262_10006199_pt1 | contig 11553 bp, 8 predicted proteins | sample TergutNc150P3_FD_190354 | JGI IMG/M metagenome (GOLD analysis project Ga0268262, IMG submission 190354) | Nasutitermes corniger P3 segment gut microbial community from laboratory colony in Florida, USA - Nc150 P3 (SPAdes) (version 2) | ecosystem: Host-associated > Arthropoda: Insects > Digestive... | reverse complement strand
TACCTCTCTGTAAAGCTGATACTCTATTATAGAGAAAATTTTGTATTTTGTCAAAATATTTAGCAACTTTTTGCAAAAAAATGTGTCGTACTTTTACTTCGTTTTCACCAGTAAATATCGCTTCTTTCCGGCTCTGATAGTTAATTCGCCTTCCTTATTCAATCTATCAGTTCCAATAACAGCCGCCGGATCATTTATTGCCGAAAGTTCACCATCGTTACCTGAAACAAAAGCCCCTCCCTGTTGAACAAGGCGGCGGCCCTCGCTCTTGGTTGGAACAAGCCCGGTATCACTAAAAAGGTCTACCACATTGTAACCGGCTTCCAATTTTGACTTGTCTATTTCCGAATGGGGCATTGCCGACTTATCACCGCCTGCCTGACTGCCAAAAGCCGCTTTTGCACCCGACAAAGCCTTGTCGGCTTCCTCTTTACCGTGAATTAAAGCCGTAACTTCCCATGCCAGCCGTTCCTTCGCGTCATTTGGATTTTTTCCCGATTCACACAGGATGTGACATTCATCAACAGACAGGAATGTAAACATAAGAAGGAAGCGTAGAATATCCTGATCCTGCACATTGCGCCAGTACTGGAAAAAGTCATAAGGAGAGGTAATTTTAGAATCAAGGAAGATCGCGCCTTTTTCGGTTTTGCCCATTTTCTTGCCATCCGCCGTAGTAACAAGGGGAAACGTCAATCCGAAAACTTCAACGCCTTCAATACGGCGGATAAGCTCCACGCCAGCGACAATGTTCCCCCATTGATCATCGCCGCCAATTTGCAAACGGCAGCCGTAACGGCGGTACAACTCCAGAAAATCATAACTCTGTAAAAGCTGATAATTAAACTCGATAAAAGAAAGCCCTGTTTCCATTCTCATTTTGTAAGCTTCAAAACTGAGCATACGGTTCACGGAAAAATGCCTGCCTATGTCGCGCAAAAAGTCGATATAGTTAAGGTTGGCAAGCCAGTCTTTATTGTTAGCCGTAAAAGCGGTCTTGCCGTCAAAACCGACAAAATTATCAAGCTGGATGCGGATAGATTCGGTATTTTTATCCAACTGGTCATAATCAAGCATTTTTCTCATCTCGCTCTTTCCCGAAGGGTCCCCAATCCTTGCGGTTCCTCCTCCAAGAAGGGCGATTCCCTTATGACTGGCCGCCCTAAGATGACGGAACGCAAAATAGGGAACAATGTGGCCTATATGCAGACTTCCCCCGGTAGGGTCAGTGCCCTCGTAAAAAGTGACGGGACTTTCGTCCATTAATTTTGACAGGCCTTCAGTGTCGGTACATTGCTGTAAAAAGCCCCTGTTTTTTAACGTTTCCAATGCTGAGTTCATGGTATTTATTGTACAGATTTTAAAGGTGTATGTCACCTGTTCCGATAATTATAAAAATGACCATAGTTGAACTGGTAAAAAAGGTACTCATGTCGTGGCAAGTTATTGCGGTAACTTTGGCGATTATAATTTACTTTTTTATAGTCTCCTATACGGCTAGAACCTATCACCGCCCAAGGGCTTCCAAAAAACCAAAAGTAAAAGCGCCTAAAAAGAAAAAAGCCGATGCCGCCTCACCCGAAGGATCAGAATCAGGCTCCAGCGACGAATTAGGCATAGAAGAAGCATGATCTTAACCACATAAAATATGTAAAATTCTTTCAATAATTTCGTTTTTCAGTCAAGCAAAATGACGACTTCACGCCATATATAGGTGGAGGTTTTTATGATTGAAAACAACAACGAAACTAATGTTTCACAAAATGAAGAAGACCCATTAACAGGCGCGGTTAAAAGTCTGTTTGGGCTTTCATATCTGTTTCCGTATCAAAGGCTTGTAATGACAAATATTCTGGAAGCGGCGCAGGCATCGGGGATTCCGGTAAAATGGCCGGGAGAAAGTGACAATAGCGTATTATCCGAAGAAGAGTCGTCAAGCTCAATTTTACTTTCCGACCGTGAAATTTCAGGAAAGCAGATAGTTATTCTGCCTACAGGGGCGGGAAAATCCCTCTGTTTCCAACTGCCTGCAATGTTGATAGAAGGGCTTACCTTGGTCATCTATCCAATTCTATCGCTAATGGCGGATCAACAGAGGCGTTTAGGCGAGCGCGGCTTTTCCCCGGTAACAATCAGGGGAGGACAAAGCAAGGAAGAGCGAGATGAGATTTGGCAAAAACTGGAAAGCGGGCAGAGCAGATTTATAATCGCAAATCCTGAAGTACTGCTTACGGCGCAGGTAAAAGAAAGACTGGAAAAAATAAAAGTTGTCCACGTTGTAATTGACGAGGCGCACTGTGTAAGCGAATGGGGAGAAAGTTTCCGTCCCAGCTACTTGGAAATCGGCTCTATATTAAACTCTCTTAATCCGCCGCTTGTCACCGCTTTTACCGCCACCGCAAGCGCCCCAGTACTTGAAAAAATTAAAAAATACATTTTTGGCGACTGTGACATTAATCAAATTATAGGCAACCCAGACAGGCCGAATATTTTTTACACCGCAAAAGGTTGTATTAACCGCAACTTGGCGGTTCGGGATTTATTAATTAAAAACGCGCGCCCCGCGATTGTTTTCTGCTCCTCGCGCCCGGGTACTGAAAAACTTGCCCACTACCTTCGCGTTGAACTAAAAGAAATGGGCTATGACTGGCACAGGGAAATCCGTTTTTATCACGCGGGGCTAAGCAGGGAAGAAAAAACCGAAACTGAAAAATGGCTGTTAAAAAATACGGAAGCGGTATTGTGCAGTACTTGCGCATTCGGAATGGGCGTTGACAAGGCGGATGTACGCACTGTAATACACAGGGACTGCGCCCCTTCCGTCGAAGCGTATTTACAGGAATCGGGCAGAGCCGGACGTGATGGACAACAATCAAAAGCGATTCTTTTGTGGGGACCGGAAGATGAAATGTCCATGAAAAGGGCAAAAACCGAAGCGGATCGAAAAAGGCTCTCGGCACTTTTCAGTTACGCAAGAGATACCGAGCATTGCCGCAGGCACTCACTACTTGCCATGCTAAATTACGATTCAGGCGGAGAAGCGCCGGAAAAATTTTGCTGTGACGTTTGTGAAAAAGAAGCCGGCGGCATTTTGAGGGAAGAATTGTCAATATTGAATTTTTTCCGTAAAAATAAAAGACGCTTTACGCAACACGAAGCCACCGGCGTTTTAGCGCAAAGCGAAACAATACGCTGGTCACAAGAAGAAGCCTCCCAAGCAATTGGCTATTTGCTAAAAGCAAAAAAACTAAGACAGCTAAAATTCCCATGGAAGGATAAAATTACAGTGGAATAAAAAAAATAAAGAATTTACCACGAACCACGCGAACCAACACGAACAACGACAAGATATGTACTAAAAGTTCGTGGTGTTCGTGTGGTTCGTGGTAGAATTATTTTGCTAACCCAAATCCAAATGGAAACAAAATTTCGCCATTTACGGTTTTGCGCCAGGTGTAGGGAGTCCGTCCTGTAAAATTTTTGTCGCCAAATAGCACGTCCGCAATTCCGCCGCCTTCACTTCCAGGAAGCCATGCCGCTATGAAAGCATCCCATTTTTTATATTCATCGCCGACTGTCATAGGGCGGCCCGATAACATGATAACGATAACCGGACACTTATAACCGTAAACCTCCCTCAACATATCCTTATCCCTATAGCGAATATTGATCTGTGTACTGTCGCCCGCTGTTTCCGCATAAGGGTCTTCCCCGATGACTGCAATTACCGCGTCAAAGGCTCCTTGCGCCCTGCCATTCTCGGCGTAGGTAACCGCCTTGCCTTTTGCCACATTCCGTATTCCTTCCAGAATCGTAGTGCCTTTGGTAATATGACCGTGGCTTCCCTGCCATGTAATTGTCCATCCGCCGCATTGCATACCGATGTCATTCGCGCCCTGTCCCGCTACCAGAATATTCTTATATGACGGCATTTTTGCGACAACATTATTTCTATTCTGTAACAGCACAAGCGACTGTGCGACCAAATCCCACGCCACCGCCCTGTTAGCGTCAGTGCCTATTGCATTGGCATTTTTTGCCAGCGGCGTATCAAACAAGCCTATCCGCTGTTTGAATCTTAGAATGCGCAGTACCGCATCGTCAATACGCGCCATAGGAACAGTTCCTTCCTTAACCAAATCCTTCAATAATTTAATAAAATATACCCACCAGTCGCGCCCATTAGTTGCCATCACCATGTCAACACCGGCGTTAATCGCGTTGGCTATCTGCGCCTTGTAATTGCCGCCGGATAATTGAGTAACAGCCGCCCAATCGGAAACAACAAAGCCTTCAAAACCCATTTCTTTTTTTAACAAATCGGTCAGCAAGTTTTTGCTTTCGTGCATCTTAACGCCGTTCACGCTAGAAAACGAAGGCATGAGCGAAATTGCACCCGCTTCGATGGCAGCCCGATACGGCGGAAGAATACGCTCTATTCCCGCCCTATCCAAAAGCGCGTTACCCTGATTATGCCCGTCTATCGACTGACCTTCGCCTAAAAAATGTTTCATACACGCGGCCACGCCATTATCCTGCAAACCTTTAATAACATTCGAGCCCATGACAGTGACAATATTCACATTCTCGCTAAAACTTTCATAGGTACGCCCCCAACGCACATCTTCCGCAACGCCCAACACGGGCGCAAAAGTCCAGCGCGCGCCGGTTGCCAACATTTCTTGCGCGGTTACGCGTCCCGCAGTATATGCGGCTTTCGCGCCATTCTCCAAATTGCCGGCCGCAATCGCGCCAAGACCCACATTATGCGGCAGAATCGTAGCGTCCAAAGCATTGTTGTGTCCATGTACCGCGTCAATCCCATATATGAGCGGAATTCCCAGCCGCGTCTTGAGTGATTCATTTATAAAGCCGTTAATCATATTGACCCAGCCTTGCGGAGTATTCTGAAAAGGCGTTGAACCGCCGCCGCTTAAAATCGAACCTAACGCGTATTTGGTAATATCCCCCTGACGCACGTCGCCCCTCTCCGCCTGAGTCATCTGCCCTATCTTTTCATCCAATGTCATTAATGAAAGAAGTTCCTCAGGTGTTTTCCATGATACGGACTTTGCGGATACTTTATTTGCGCACTGCGCAAACAACAGCAGGCTAAACGTAATTAAGAGACAAAATATTTTTTTCATGCGCGACCTCCCTTTATATAACAAAAATTAACATATTTGGCATATAAAAAATGAACATTTTTAATCAAAAATAAAAAAAACGTCTGAACAGTAACCCTGCTCAGACGTTTATCTAAACAAAACACTATCCTATGGCGGATACTACTCTTTAAGTCCGCCCATAGTAAGACCGGAAATAATAAACCGTGACATGAATGAATAAAAGATAATAATCGGTATAAGAGAAACGGCTATTCCCAGATAAATTGCGCCGTATTCCGCGCGGTAAATATTACCCCGCAGACTTTGAACAAGCATTGGCAAAGTAAATTTCTTTTCGTTGGAAATCAATATAAACGGCGTAATAAAGTTATTCCATGAACCTACAAAGGTAAAAATCGACTGAGCGGCAAGCGCGGGTATCATAATCGGAAGAATAATAACATTGAAAATATGATATTCATTCGCGCCGTCAATACGCGCCGCATCAATAAGATCGGTACTCAAAACAGATGTCATGTACTGCCGTAGGAACAAAACCGTTCCTGCCGCGGCTATACCTGGAATAATAAGCGGAATATAACTGTCGCGGAGCCTCATTGTAGACACAAACTGATAAAAACCGATGATGGAAAGTGAGCTCGGCAGCATTATTACGATTAGGATAACTGTCCACAGTACCAATCTCCCCTTAAACTTATATACATGTAAGCCATAAGCGGTCATAGCCGAAAAGTAAATACTTAATATGGTAGTACAAAGGGAAATAAAAGTGCTGTTTCCAAATCCCTGCCAAATTTGAAAGCTCCGTCCGGTTAAGACACCCCAGTTAAAACGAATATTCGGCAGAGTAATGAGTCTTGCAAGCGTCTCACCTTTTTTAATCTTTTGTCCATTTTCAACAAAAATAACGGTGTCATTTGTAAGATTATAATTACCAATCCTTTCATCATCATCAGTAAAAATAGAAAGACGCGGCTGTATGCTTTCTGTGAATTTCTTAATTACAATTTTTTCCATAACTCCGGTTTTTTTGTTTCTTTCTTCTTTTAATGTCCTACCCATAGTCAAGTCTAAATATATGACAGTTGCGGTATCACTGGGATTATCAGCGGAATCCCAATCGGCAATTATAGTTGTTGTACTTCCAACAAACGCATCTTTGCCGGGAACTATAACAATTCCCGAATTGATCTGTTCAGTAGAGCGGGTAGCATTAAGTAACAGCAAATAAATAGGTATTATAGCTAAAAGCCCAAGAACAAACATAAGTGCATGTATAAAATACCTCATTATTGGTGATTCAGATATTGCCATACTCAGCCTCCTTTCTTCTTCTTTAATTCACTACGATCCTGCAAGAAGAAGAATATTAAAAGAGCAAGGAAGATAGTAATAATAAATATACCAATGGAAATAGCGGCGCCATAAGCATAGTCGTTAGCGCCCCTCCCTAAAGCAATATTGTACTGATACATCGTTGTAGTTCGAATCTTGTATTGAGGAGCGCCCTCCATATCGGTAAGCAGGAAGGGAATATCAAACATCTGCATACCGCCGATCATAGATGTAACAAGGATATAGAGCATTATAGGGCGAAGCAGAGGCAATGTTATGTACCATGTTGTTTGCCTGCTATTAGCACCGTCAATGGATGCGGATTCATACAGAGATATGGGGATAGTGGTAATACCCGCCATGAGTATGATCATAGTATAACCATACCACATCCACCACTGGATAAAAGCCACCAACCCTCGTGAAAACGCGACACTACGGAAAAAGTCAAAGGCTTGTTTTACCATTTCTCCGGTAATTGGATCAGGTTTTGTATCTTGAATACCTAATGCATACAGAAATTGATTCGCCGGGGCTGTGACATGGCCAGCGTAGCCGAAAAGACTACGGAAGAGCAAGGCTACCGATACTGCGGTCAGCAGGTTAGGCATATAAACAACCGCCCGGAATAAACCTTTACCAGCCAGATTAAGCCTTATATCGGAAAGCCAAATGGAAAGTATCAAGGCAAGACCTAATTGCGGAACAAAGTTAAAACCCCAGATAATCATGGTATTTCCAAGAGCGCCCCAGAAAAGAGGGTCTTTAACTAATTTGATAAAATTTGCAAAACCAACAAATTCAAAATCACTACGCAAACCTTTTAAATCGGTAAAACTTAAGATGAAAGTGTACATTGTAGGCCACAAGTTAAATATACAGAATACAATTACGAAGGGTGCAACAAATAAATACCCCCAGCGATTTGTTCTTACCTCATGACCAATTGTTTTTTTTGGTTTTATTTTAACATTGGTATGAACTACTTTATTTTGCAAAGTATCTTCTGACATCGGTCCTCCTATAAAAAAGGCGCGGATAATATAAAACCCGCGCCTTTATTGAGATTACAAGTTTACCTCAATTATTTTCCACCAAACCGTGATTCAGCTTGTTGCTTGAAATCCGCCAGAGCTTGGGCTTTTGATTTTTCATTGTTTACATAAGCTGCTGTCGCTTCATCAAACATTGCTTCAATGGCTTCATCGCTTCCCTGAAGGAGTTTGCCATTAACGCCTTTCGCCATTTCGGCAAATTCGGCATAGTGATTCTGTCCGCCGAGGAAGGGTTCGCTATAGGTGTCTTTAATTTTATTAACAACGTTCAAATTGCTTACCATATCACCGGTATCTTTTGCCCATGCTTCAAGGAAATTATCATCGGTAGTTACATAACGGATAAATTCTTTAGCATTTGCAACATTCTTTGTTCCTTTGTATGCGCCAACCCAAGTGCCACCCCAACGATAAGCGGAGGGACCTTGAATCATCGCCCAGTCACCAGATGTACTGGGAGCATTGGTCTTGAGTACATAGTGGAGACCCCATGTGGGGAGGAAGTATGAGAATACTTCTACCGCTTTTCCGGTTTCATCTTTAAGCTCATCTTTCATACCGGCAAACCAGCCTTCTGACCACTGACCAACTCTGCCTTCCCATTTGTTGTCATGCAGTGTCTTACAAATTTCCATGTACTGTTCCATAGCCGGATCAACAACTATTTTACCATCCACTACCCAAGATTGGGTTCTGGCTGACAGGAATGAATTCCTTAAGTCGCCCAATGAAGAAACGACTACGCATGTATTCTTGGAATCTTCCCTGAGTTTTTGCGCTGTTTTAAGGAATGTCGCAAAGTCTTTAAAATAGGGCTGTATCTGTTTGGGATCATCGGTATTAAAATATTTCTTTGCAAGGCTGCGGCGATAGAACATAGCGCCGGGGCATGCCTGCCATGACATACCGTATACTTTACCTTTATAGGAACCAACTTCCACCGGATAGGCAAGAAGTTTGTTCTTTGCGGCGTTATAAATATCGGTAATGTCTAAAAGAAGACCGGATTCAACGTATTTGCGAACAAACGCTGATTCCAACGCGATAATATCCGGAGCTCCCTGACCAGTCTGTAAAACTGGATCAACTTTAGCCTGGAACTGATCCGACGGGGTCTGTGAGTACTCAACCTGTACATTAGGGTGAGTCGCTTTGTAACCCCATGTTGGATTTTCGGTCATGTTCTTTAACTCATCTGTAAAAGACCAAATCACCAACTTGCCCGAATCTTTCTTACAGCCGCTTATGCTGAACAGCATAAGGACCACACCTAAAATAATAAGTGCTTTCTTCATCTCTTTTCCTCCATAAATTTTTTCCAACCTTTATAGGCTAGTTTTTATTTTCTAATATTCTATCACAATAAAAAAATTTATTCAACACATTTTTTTAATTATTTATAAATTTATCAATATTTTTTTTGAAACTGGGGTAGGAGCCCCTTTTTCCACAGAAATAGGCAAAGGAGCGGCATCCGAGGCAAAAATCGTATAGGAACCGGGGATTAGCGTACTTTTACCCTCAATATTAATAGACTCAAAAAATGATGAAAAAAGGTCAAATTCCACTGTTTTTAACCTTCCAGCGGGTATAAAAACACGCCTAAACCCTTTTAGAGAGGCAAAAGGCTCATTTTCCCCCCTATTATCCCTAGAAATATATAGCTGTACCACCTCTTCGGCATCCCTTTTACCGATATTGGTTACGGTTACTTTAGCCTTGACGCACCCCCCGGCAGAAAGCGTATATATGGAAAGATTTATGGAATCGAAGCGGAAATTGGTATAGGAAAGCCCAAAACCAAAGGGGTACAGGGGTTTTTCCGTCATATATCGATAGGTACGGCCTTTCATGGAATAATCATTATATGGAGGAATTTGGCTTGTCGAGGCCGGGAATGTTATAGGGAGTTTCCCCGATGGGACGACATCCCCAAAAATAATGTCCGCAACGGCCTTGCCGCCGGACTCTCCCGGATACCACGCGAAAATAACAGCGTCGGCAATGTCTTCAGGAAAAGCGATAGGACTGCCTCCTGTAAGGACAAGGATGATCTTCTTGCCTTTCTCGCGTATTTTTTTAAGGTAATTTAACTGCCATTCAGGAAGCTCAATTGAGTCACGGTCGCCGTTGGAGTCCGAAGCTATCGCGTCACCCTCCTCTCCCTCAATAGCGCCGTCCAACCCCATTACGGCGATTACGACATCGGCAATATTCGCCTCTCCGTAAAGGGCAAGCTTTTTGCTGTTTTCGCCGTACATCAGACAACCCTGACGGTACTCCAGATTGATACCGAATTTATCTTTAACTTTATCGGCAAGTCCTTCGAGGATGGTAATGAAGCGGAAGCTGACTCCGTAATAATTGCCAAAAAGCGCATGGGCATTAGCCGCAGAAGGTCCGTCAACATTGATTTTTTTAGGGCTTGAATCAAGGGGCAAAATACCGTTGTCGTTTTTAAGCAAAACGATGGATTTTTCCGCCGCCATTAACGTGAGTTTACTGTGTTTTTCGCAGTTGATAACTTTACGCCCAAGTTTGCCGTATTTTCCCGCCCCCGGCGGATCAAACATTCCCAATTTAAAACGTGTTCGCAATACCCGCTCAAGAGCCGTATTTATCGCCTCCTCACTGACAAGCCCCTTTTTAAAAGCCACAGTCAACATGGGATAGGTGCAACCGCAATTTAAATCACAGCCGGCGTTCAAGGCGAGAGCCGCTGATTCTTCCGGCGAATTTGTAATTTTGTGGTACTCGTGAAAGTCGCGGATAGCCCAACAATCTGAAACAACATGGCCTTTAAAACCCCAGCGTCCGCGAAGAATATCTTTAAGCAGGAAATTACTGGCACAGCACGGTTCGCCAAAAATACGGTTATACGCGCCCATTACAGATTCAACCCCGCCGTCCACAAGCGCCTTGAAAGCCGGCAGATAGGTTTCCCAAAGGTCTTTTTGGGAAACAACGGCGTTAAAAGTGTGGCGTTGTATTTCAGGGCCGGAATGGACGGCAAAATGTTTGGCACAGGCGGCAAGTTTCAGGTTTTCAGGATCCTTCCCCTGCAAGCCCCGTACAAAAGCAAGGGCAATTTGACTTGTAAGGTAGGGGTCTTCGCCGTAGGTTTCCTGACCACGCCCCCAGCGCGGATCGCGGAAAATATTGATATTTGGCGTCCAGAAAGTAAGCCCCCAATACTGACCGCGGTTGCCCTGTTTGACAGCCTCGTTATACTTTGCGCGCGCTTCATCGGAAATAGCGTCCGCTATTCTTTCGACAAGCTCATCATCAAAAGTCGCCGCTAAAGCGATAGCCTGCGGAAAAACAGTCGCAACACCAGCCCTAGCGACACCATGCAGACACTCGTTCCACCAGTTATATTCGGGTATCCCAAGCCTGTCAATCGCGGGGCTTTTGTAAAACAACTGTGAAACTTTTTCTTCAAGCGTCATTTGGGAAATTAACTCTTTAATTTTTGCTTCGCGGTTCATGGGTACGCTCCTGATTTATTCTAATATGTACATTATAATAGTAATATAAAAATCTGTCACGGATACTAATAAGGTAAAAAGGATTTAATTATGGCGGACGAATCACACCTAAAATACCCTATTGTTCTAGTTCATGGAATTATCGCGCATGATAGGCCGAGTTTTAACAAATTTTGGGGCAGGATTCCCGAAACATTACAAAAAAACGGAGAAAGGGTGTTTTTGGGAGATACTGACTCATGGGGCGATATTAAATCAAACGCAAAAATTTTAAAAACATCGATAGATAAAATATTAGACGAAACAAAGAGCGAAAAGGTAAACATAATAGCGCACTCCAAAGGCGGACTTGATTCTCGTTATCTGATCTGGAAGTATAATTACGGCGACAGGATAGCAAGTTTAACCACAATATCGACTCCTCATCACGGCGCGGAATTATCCGATCTTATTTACAGGCAAAGAATTCTTCATTCGCCGATTGCTAAAAAAGCGTTAAAACTCTTTGGAAAATTATACGGCGACAAAAACCCCGCTTTATTCAAG
>Ga0268262_10006198_pt1 | contig 11555 bp, 5 predicted proteins | sample TergutNc150P3_FD_190354 | JGI IMG/M metagenome (GOLD analysis project Ga0268262, IMG submission 190354) | Nasutitermes corniger P3 segment gut microbial community from laboratory colony in Florida, USA - Nc150 P3 (SPAdes) (version 2) | ecosystem: Host-associated > Arthropoda: Insects > Digestive... | reverse complement strand
TACGATATGTATTTTCTATTTTTGAGATCTGCGTTTCGCCCCAGTATTTTGAAAATTGCATGATAAGATTTGCATCACTGCCCGCAAAGCGATAGATTGATTGCCAGTCATCGCCAACGCACATAAGGCGTGCGGATGTCTTTTCAATAATCGCTTTTATCAATTTGTATCTGTCCATACCGATGTCCTGATATTCATCGATGATTATGTATTTATAAGGCGATATTCCTCTTTCTTGTACTATTTTGGTTGCATCGTTTATCATGTCGCTAAAATCAATTGCCCTATTTTGTGCGAGCCGTGCCTGGTAGTAAAGATAAATTTTTCAACGATGTTTAAGAAAAGCAAAGTTCGCATTGCGTTAAATTGATTGAAGTAATTTTTGATATTGGTTTTTGAAGACTTTTCTTTCATAGTGGCAAAGAAACTTTTGTCATAACCATTTGATTTGAACAGATTTATAAAAGTGCTACAAAGTTTTATAAACTCTTTATTTGCGTTTTCGGTTTGTATTTCTTTGACAAGTGAAGACATTTTATCACTTGTAATTGGTGAGAGTTTAACATTTTTTTCCAGCAAAATATTTTTGAGATTTTGAAGCAATTTACCTTCGGTTTGAAAGTAAGAATAAGTTTCAATAAGTTTCGTGCCGTTTGTTTTGTGTATTTCTCTTTTCCACTTTATACCTTCAACATATTTCTTTTCTTCGATATTGCTTAACCATTGACATCTACCGTTTTTATCAATGCCAAAGTGTTCAAGATACAAGTCATAATCTTTGATGTAAAAATCGGGTCTATATCGTTTTCGTGTTTTGTCTGTGGTTGGGTGTGGATATTCTCGTTCATATTCATATTCAACGCTGTTCAAAAAGAAAAAGTTTGCGATCATCAACTCTTCCAGGCTTTTTACACGTTCGCCTTTTATTGTTTTCTTTTCGTCGACAGTAATTCGATTATATTTTTTGCTTAATGTTTCAAGGTCTACGTGTTGCTCTTTTTCTATTTTCTCTCCCAAAGTTCCGTCTGCTTTTAATTCAATAGGGATATTGAAATAACAGCCGATAAATTCGAGAAAGGTTTGCACATCGTCATGGTGTTTGATTAGTTCCTTTGAAAAATAATCTTCGATGTAAGTTTTCATATTGTCTTTGTCGTCAACATTGGGTCGATTGCCAGTATTCTTGATAATTATATCAAGTCCAAGTTTATGAAAAGTTTGTGCTTTTATGCCTAATGCCAGATTGCGATTTACTCTTTCTTCCAATTCGCCAGCCGATTTATTTGTAAATGCGATAAGTAATATTTCTTGCGGTAAAATACCACATTTTAACAAATATGCTATTTTGCCGAGAATGGTCAGCGTTTTGCCACTACCAGCCCCAGCGATGACGAGATTATGCGATTCATCAGTTACTATCGCCATGCGTTGTTGTTTATCTAATGATTTGCCGTCAATATTGTCAAAAAGTTCTTTGTGCCCTTCGAGCTTTCTTTCTACAATTCGCGCTTTTATCTTTTCGTTCTTTTTGCGGATATAAACTTTTTCCCAAAAATACCTTGCGACAATTAAAATTACGATTACTATCGTTGGTATTACGGCGTACATCATGTAAAAACATAATAATGCAAAAACGCCTCATTGTATATGCGAAAGATAGACATTAACCACATAGGTTTAATTTTGAACATCATTCTTCAACCCTATATGTTTTTCAATATCTGCGGCAGAGGGTAATAATTTTTTGTACTTCTGAGGCAACTTTTCAAATAATCTGTATTCACTTACGCCGATAGGTTTCTCTATGTCTTTCAACGCGTATTCGGCAATCATACCATTTTTGTTTTTACATAACAAAATACCAATAGAGGGATTATCCTGAGTTGTTTTTAATAAATCATCAACCGCCGAAAGGTAAAAATTCAGTTTTCCCGCATATTCCGGTTTGAAGCCTCCGGTTTTCAATTCAATTACAACATAACAGCGTAATTTAAGGTGGTAAAACAGTAAATCAATATAAAAATCCTGGTTTTCTATTTCTATATGATATTGGTTTCCGACAAAAGCAAATCCGCTGCCAAGTTCCAAAAGGAATTTGGTGATATTATTGCATAACTCATTCTCTATCTCCCTCTCCACCATTCCGTCCCGGTAAGCGATAAAATCAAAAACATAAGGGTCTTTCAGCGTTTGCGCGGCAAGATCCCCCTGGGTCTGTGGAAGGCGGGATTGATAATTACTGGTTTTTTTCACTATTGCCTGGCGTTCATACATTTTGGATTCAATGTGATGTTCCATTGTATCAAGTGTCCAGCGGTTCTCAATGGTTTTCTGGGCATACCATAGCCGTTTTTTATCATCTTTTACTTTATCCAGCAGGACTGTATTGTGCGACCATGATAATTGTGCAGAGATTGTCTGCACAATTTCCAAATCAGGATTGGTTTTGGCGAATTTTGCCATGTATTTCAAATTCCTGACCGAGTACCCTTTGGCAGAGGGAAATTCCATCTTTATATCTCTGGCAAGATTATCAATGAATTTATTTCCCCATTTGCTTTTCGAATTTATTATGCTTCCAATATTCCAATATAGCATAACCATTTCGTTATTTACGGCAAGGATCGCGTTTTTTCTGGCAGAACATATCTTTATTTTAATTTCTTCAAAAACGGACAAGTATTCTTTATTGTTCATGAGCATAGTCTCAATTCCTTTGTGTTTTTTCCGGCGTACTACTTCTCTGTCAGATTACTCACACCATCCCAGCCGCCCGGCGGCGGTGTTTTCTTGAACATTTCACAGCGTTTGAGGTATTTCGCCGAGGGGCCGCCGTTTTCAATGGAGAGGGCCTGGCGGAATCCCTGCGAGGCTTCTTTCCATTTGCGGTGGTTGTAGCAATCAAGGGCCTGGTGGAAAACGGTGACGAGCTGCTTTTCCTGCGGACTCGCGTCTTCCATAGTGTTCAGTAATTCGTGAATCTGAATCGGTTCGTTGATGCCGACTACCCGGACGCGGTCAAGCCTGCGGGTGAGAAACCTGTCCCCGGTTTCCCGAATTGTCGTGTCCGAGGCGAGTATCCACGTTCCATATTGTTTGTTGACCCCTTCAAGACGGGCGGCCAGATTTACCGCGTTTCCCATAATCGTATAATTCATCTTGTTTCCGGTTCCCATATTGCCGGCGACCATGTTTCCCGTGTTAATGCCAATTCTCGTCAACAGCGGGGTAGGGGAAAGCCCGTCTTTCATAATGGTTTCATTCAATTCTTTTTCAATACGCTTCATGGTAATGGCGGAAAGGCATGCCCGTAAAGCGTGATCGGGAAGTTCCATGGGCGCTCCAAAGAAGGCGATAATGGCGTCTCCTTCGTACTTGTCAATGGTTCCTTTTTCCTGCAGCACTATGTCGCTCATCGCGCTCAGGTATAAATTAAGAAGATGAACGAGTTTTTCAGGATCAAGTTCTTCCGATATGGTGGAGAAGCCCTGAATATCGGTAAAGAGCGCGCTCATGTGGCGCATGGTTCCTCCCAACTGAAGCCGGGAAGGATCAGCGATAATTTCTTTAACAACATCCTGGGAAACATAGGTGGAAAAAGCCTTGCGGATAAATTGTTTTTCCTGTTCGGAACCCGCGTAGGAAATTATTTCCCGCACTATAACGGCGCTTATCATGGCGAAAACCGCCAGCAGGGGGCTGAAATAAATTCCTGTAAGGCGGAACAGGCCGGCTGTCGTTACAATTAACAGGGCGGTTATCATAAAGCCCGACACGGCCCTGGGTACCGGCGAAAGTTTGGCGCTGACAAGAAAAAACAGGGTTACAAAAATCAAAACGAACAGTATCAGCCACATTTCGCCGATGGGGAGTATAAATGTTTCCGAAAGGATCATGTCGAGCACAACCCCGTGGGTTCCTACATTGATATACTCGCCGTAAAAGGGATTCGCGCCCATATCGGTGGTTCCCGTATCGACCCGGCCCAGAATACAAAATTTATCCCTGACCATGTTTTCAATCCTGGCCGTTACTTCTCCGTATCGATCCAGGTTAATGGTAAGATATTCCGCCATGGTCGCTATATAAGCGGCAGTATCACGGATCGCCGCTTCATTTCCGGGAAACATTTCGACCAATTCCGGAAGCAGGGCGTTTACCTTTGTTCCGGAATCAATGTTCAACAGTTCCCGCATAAGGCCGCGGCTTTGACTGCGGTACTCCACATAGGCGGCAAAAGATTCTTCGGAACAGTGTTCCAGGGCGATGGTTTTGATCGCGTGAATACCGTCAAAGAGTTCCATTAAATCCCTGGTGATAAACGGCATCCTTGCCAGAGAAGGATCAAACCGGGCAAAGAAGGGAATATCCTCGGCATCCAGCGCCCGGACATATTGTTCCATTTGAATCTCAAGGTCTTCCAGCAGGGAAAAATCCGCGAATGAAATATGTTGATAACTGTCTTTATAATCTTTTTTGGGCCAGTCAAGCAGCATCCGCGCGCTGCCGTCCAACGGAATAGAAATATCTTTAACAGCGCCGTTGGGGCGCTGGGCGTTTTTTATAAGGAGCCGGTGATTGTTCAGTTCAATTTCAGGTTTTCCCAAATAATTGATCAGGGGGGCGAAGGCAAGCTGCAAATACCAGTGATCATGAACATTCTGGGCAAGGTAGACGCGCCGCCGCACGCCGTCTTTGTCAATTTCCACATTGGTATAACCGGCTCCCTGCGCGGACAGGGCGAAGCCGGGCAGGGCGGGCAGAATATCGGTAAATTTTCCTTTATTGGTATTGGGCGCGGCTTCGATCGGATAGGAAAAATGTTCTTCCGCCAGAGGCCGCCTCTCCGCCTGTTCGCCAAAGGGAGGCTCGGCGCGGAGGTTCAGGGTAGCCCAGCTTTTGCCGAACAGCGCGGAGGATTGAAACAGGTAGAGGTCATTGTCCCGCGCTATACCCTGGGCGCGGGTGAAAAGCCTGTTCTGTTCATCGTTGACAATACCGGCAAAAGCCTGGGCGTAATTGTCAATGTCGGCGCGGCTTAACCTGCCGGAACGCAGGGCGGAAAAAACATCCGCCGCGGCGGAGTTGATCTCGGAAAAAGTCCGGTTAAAATCCGCGGGCAGGCCCTGGTTCAGGTAAATGGCGTCTACCCCCTGGGGACCCCGATCAATATATTCAATATCAAAAATCGCCGCGCGGGCCCCGTACTCTTTCAGCCGCAAAAGCGCGTCCGCGGTTATTGAGCGAGGCCAGGGAAAAACCCCGTTGTGCGCGATAGCATTGTCGTCTACGTCAAGAAATGTCACATCCGCGGCTCGTTCCCGGTTTGAACGGAAACGGAGGAACAAATCATAAGTACGGTTTTCCAGTGACCCAAAAATTCCCGCTATATACAGAAGCGAGAAAAAAGCCGCGGCCGCGAATCCTATTAAAATATTTTTCCAGTTCATAATACTATAGAGCCTTCCCCACAGTATAACACCAAAGTAAGGTTTATTGAAGTATTATTTTTTTGTCCGCTTTGTTATGATAAGCCATGAGCGACGGCGCGAATTCCCCATTACCTCCGTATCTTGAGCTTCTGAATCCCGAACAGCGGCGGGCGGTGCTGCATACGGGAAGGTCTCTGCTGATTTTGGCGGGAGCGGGTTCGGGGAAAACCAGGGTGATAACGACCAAGATCGCCTGGCTTATCCGCGAACGGGGCCTCGCGCCGCAGTCTATTCTGGCGGTTACTTTTACCAACAAGGCGGCGCGGGAGATGGCGGACCGCGCCCGCCTTATTGATGAACGGGCTTCAGGCGCGATGCTGCGGACTTTTCACTCGTTTGGGGCATGGTTCCTCAGGCGCAACGGCGGCCGCGCCGGACTGGATTCCAATTTTGTGATTTATGATGACGATGATATGATTTCCCTGCTTGCCACCATTATGCAGGGGTCGCCCAAAGCGGACGTTAAGAAAACCGCCTACCATATTTCCCGCGCCAAAGATTATTTTCTTTCACCGGATGATCCCGGCCTTGCCGCGATTGACGGCAAGAAAAATTTCCGCAAACTGTATGCCCAATATGAAGAACGCCTTGCCCATACCGGCAATGTTGATTTTGGCGACTTAATTAAAAAGCCGGTGGAGATTCTCCGCAAGGAGCCGGAGGTGGCGCGGCGTTTGCGGGAACGGTTTTCCGTCATCATGGTAGACGAGTATCAGGACGCGAATGTCGCCCAGTTTGAATTATTGAAGGAACTGTGCGGCCCGGACACCCGCGTTTGCGTGGTGGGTGATGATGATCAGTCGATTTACCGCTTTCGGGGCGCTGAGGTAAAAAATATTCTGCAATTTCCCGACCGCTTTTCCGGTACGGAGATTATCCGGCTGGAAAGCAACTACCGTTCTACCGCGCCCATCCTCAAAGTCGCGTCTTCGGTGGTGGATTACAATCACGGCCGTTTGGGAAAAACGCTCCGCGCCGAACGGGGCGATGGCAAACAGCCGGTGCTTGCCTTTCTGTCGAATCAGGATGAAGAAGTTGATTTTTGCGCGTCGTTGATTGAAAATTCTGTCAAACCAAAAAATAACGCCACGGCGTTAGCCACGGCGGCCCAATACTCTGATTGGGCGATACTGTACCGAACCAACGCCCAATCGCTCGGCTTTGAAACTGAGTTTTTGCGCCGGGGTATTCCCTACCGTGTGGTCGGTTCCTTAAAATTTTATGAACGCGAAGAAATAAAAGACGCCCTTGCCCTGCTTTCGTTTTTGGTGAATCCCCGCGATGAAATCGCCTTCCGCCGCGTGGTGAACAAACCCGCGCGGGGGCTGGGGGCGGTCACGGTTGACAAGATAATCGAAGCCAATATGACGCAGGGGAACAGTTTGTTTGAAACGGCGCGGAACATGGCGCGGGAATTATCGGCTAAAGCAAGAAAGGGGCTGGAAACGTTTATCAAAGTGATAGAAGAGGGTAAGGCGCTTCTGGAACAAACGTCCGCCGAAATCGCCGTTGCGGATGGCGCTGCCCCCGCGCACAAGAAAAATCGGCGTAAAACAAAAAACGGAGAAGACCTGATAGCGGGTGAAGGGCTTTCAGTGTGTGTCGCGTTTTTAATACAAAAATCCGGCATCGCCGAATATCATCTGGATCAGGATGAAATAATGGGAAATCAGCGGTTAACCAATTTGCAGGAGTTGGTTAACGCGGCAAGCCTCTATGCCGGAACCCTCACCGGCTTGCTGGAATTTCTGGAACATATTGAATTGGATCGCTCGCTGGAAGAGGATCAAAAGAATTCCGGCGGCGAGGACAAAGTAACGCTGATCACTTTTCACAATACCAAGGGCCTTGAATTCCGCCGGGTGATTATGACGGGACTTGAACAAGGGGTCTTTCCCCGTGAAGATAAAAAGGACGAGGAACTTGAGGAGGAACGGCGCTTGTTTTATGTTGGGGCCACCCGCGCCATGGATGAGTTGTATATAACTTCGTGCGCCATGCGGCGGATGTTTGGCAAAACCACGCCGCTTGAACCTTCGATGTTTTTGCGGGAGATTGATAAAAACTGCGTGCGGGTCATCGGGACCGTCCCCTTCAGTTTTCGCGCGGCGGGAGGGACTGGCCGGCGGCCTCACGCGTGGGAGCGGCAGATTGAAAGCGGAGTTGAACGGGCAAGCGGCTGGCGCAAGGGTCAGCGGCTGTTCCATGACGATTACGGTTACGGCACGGTGACGGAAGTGCGGGACAGCGACGATGGGCCGGTGGTGCGGGTGCAGTTTGAAACCGGAAACGAACAGCGGTTTCTCAGCGAACACCAAGGATCGGCTTATGTTAAAATAGGCAGTGATGAATAATGGCTGAACAATTATTGAACGACAGTGAATTTTCCCTGTTGCGCCTTGTGCCGGCTGTATTACGCGCCCGTGATTTTCGTTTGTATACCAAAAGCGGACGACTGGTTGACCTGTGGCAAAACGGCGGCGCGGCGGTGCTGGGTCATACGCCGCCCTCTCTGCTGCGGGAATTAAAAAACACCGCCAGCCGTGGACTCTATGCCCCTTTCCCCCATTTCATGGAGGGCCGTTACATAAAAGCCCTGTCCCGCGTTTTTCCCGGCAGGCATTTTCATTTTTACGCCGCCCCGCCGCCGGAACTGTACGCGCTTGCCGCTGAAGGGCGCGCGGCGCTCTGGCGGCCTTTCCTTGATCCGGCGGCTCCTCTTGCTGTAGCGGAAAACGCTCCGCCGGTTTTAATTCCCGTAGCGCCGGGCATTCAGGGCTGGCGCGGCGGCTTGCCGTACGGACTCTGCGCGCTTGCCATCGATCCCGCTTTTGAAAAAACCGCCCCGCTCCCTCCCGGCGATTTTCTTTCGCCCGTTCTGCTGGCATACGCCGCGCGGGGCATATACGACCTTATCGCCGCCGCGCCGCGGCGGGCAAACCCCGCCTACCCCCGCGTCAGGCAGGCGCTCAAAAACAACCAATCAAGCGCCGTTCAATGGCAGCGTCAGGGTTTATATCTGACTCTGCGGGAAAACCCCTCACCGGAAAATTGGGCGGCGCTGTTCCGCCGTTTTCTTGACAAAGGTTTTCTTCTGCCGCCGGTTGCGACTCAGCCGCTGATTCTCCCCGGTGTTCTTTCCCCGGGCGAAGAAGCGCGGTTGGCGGAACTGTTGGCGGATACTACGCGCGGTTGACAAAAACAGCCGCTTAAATCATATTTAAGGCGTATTTTTCCTTTATGGTGGATGTAGCTCAGCGGTAGAGTCCCAGATTGTGGATCTGGTCGTCGCGGGTTCAAACCCCGTCATCCACCCTAAGTTTCTGTTCAGGAATAAATACAGCGTTAGAAAAAATGCTTCTGTTGCGCCTGTAGCTCACTTGGATAGAGTAACGGACTTCGAATCCGTAGGTAGCAGGTTCGAATCCTGTCGGGCGCGAAAATATTTGTTAACTATTACCCGCCACCTGCTCCGACAACCGCCGGTAGGTTTGATTGACCGTATGCTTAACGTCTATATCAACGCTGTCGCCCATTTCGTCAATCAGCGCCTCAAGGCTTGCCAGGCTTTCATTGAGGCTGGTGTGGTAGCCCCGCGAAGAGCGCAGCCAGTAATTGCCAACGCCGTCGGTGAACAGACCGAGGAAACCCAGTTCTTTTGTATCTCTGGATACGCCGCCTTTCTTCCATAAAACGGGCTTTACCAGGCTGTCCATGTATTCCAGCAGCGCGGTAAGGTCTTTACCTGAATTAAAATTCTGTCTGCGGGGCCATTCGCGCTTCAACGCGTTTTCCGGGTCAAGCGCGGGGGCCAGCGAAAGGATCAGTTCCAGCCTTTCTCCGGCAAGCAGGGTGTACTGGCCGTTGAGGGTGACGCAGCCTTTCAACCCCTTGTAAACCGTTTCCGCCGGAATGGAATCGCGTATCAGCGCCAGTTGTTCCCAGGGCAGTATCGCTGTTTTTCTCCCCTTAATCGTCTTGATTTCAAAAACTTCCCCGGCAATTTTGATGTTGTTGGTGAAGTCACGCGCCCTTTTTAGCTTTCTCTCTTCTATTCTCTCATCCTGACGCGGCTCTTTCCTTGAGACAGTCTCGTGTCCAAGTCCCCAACTCCCGATCCCCAGCCCCAGTTTTTCAAGAATTTCCCGCGACAGGGGCGAGACCGACATGGCGTACATCCTGCTGGTGCGGACAATTTCGCCCGCTACAATAAACTGCGGGTCGGTACGGAACATAACCGAACCGGGATGAATGATGATCTTGTCCGCGGTCAGACTGCGGTAACTGATGTTTCTGCCGGAGCCGCCTTGCCGTCCGCCGCCTTGCCGCCCGGTGCCCTGGTGCCCGCCTTCCCGAACGCAGACAAACTGTATCATTCCCCGGCCAATACAACAGAGGTAATCGCTCACATTTCCGCCTTCAAGCACCGGAATCTTCATGTTGGTCAGTATTTCCTCAAGCTGGGCGACCACATTGGCGATTTCCGCCATTGCCCGTTCGTCAAGGTAGCCCTGCTCGCAGAATTTTATCTTGTCGGTCGCGGAGGAATACGCCTTAAACAGTTTAAGATAGGAGACAAAGTCTCCGTTATCGTCACGAAAACGGTGATGGGCCTTGCGGGCGTCGGTTTCCTCACCCGGCGGCAGGATGTAGGGGCTTTGGGTTGAAAGAAACGCGGCGGCGATAACGGTCTCATGTATCACCTGGGGATAGCATAGAATCGCTTCAACGATAATCCGTGACTGGCGGGGGGCAAGGGGGAATTCGGTCATCAGTTTGCCGGTGTTGGACAGACTGCGGTCAGGTTCAAGCGCCTCAAGGAGATTTAAGGTCTCAATACCGGCGATAAGGCCCTCTTTTTCCGGTACGGAAATAAAATCAAAGTCTTCAAAGTTGGTGATTCCCAAATCCGCCATGCGGAGTATTACCTCGGAAAGGTCGGTGCGGAAAATTTCTTCGGTGGTAAAAAGGGGGCGGTTTTCAAAATCACGGCGGGTATATAAGCGGTAACAGGTGCCTTCACGGGTTCTGCCGGCCCGGCCTTTGCGCTGGTTTGCCGACGCTTTGGAAATGGGCGCTTCTATCAGGCTGGAAGTAAAACTACGGGGATTGTACCAGTTGAGTTTTGACAATCCCGAATCAATTACCGCGGTGATTCCGTCAATAGTGACCGATGTTTCGGCAATATTGGTAGCCAGTACTACCTTGGTCTTGCCTTTGGGCGCGTCCTCAAACACCCGCTCCTGCTCTTCTTTGCCGAGTCTTCCATACAACGGCACGAGGTGCAGGAACTTCCCCACCACGCTTAAAGCAAGCCGGTTCATACATTCCTTGATCATTTTCTCGCCGGAAAGGAATGTCAGAATGTCTCCCTCGCGTTTTTCAGTAATGAAACGGGTAGTTATCGCCTCAATCTTCGCCAAAAGCGCGTCCTGTTGCAGTAAACCGGTCCCTTCAGCGTGAAACCTGCGTCCATGCCGCGGATTTCTGCCGTCTTCATGGCGGCGGCGGGATTCAAACGGCTCTTCGGCTTGCTCCGCGGCCGCCGCCGGAGGATCATAAATCAATGTGACGGGGAATCGCTGGGCGTCTATCTTAACAATAGGACATTCTCCGAAGTATTCAGAGAATACTTCGGCGTTTATTGTCGCGGAAGAGATGATTACTTTGAAGTCGTGGCGGCTTTCCAGCACTCGTTTGAGCAAACCGAGGATAAAATCAATGGTAAGGCTCCGTTCATGGGCCTCATCCACGACAATCAGGCTGTATTGAGAGAGCCAGGGGTCGAGTTTCATCTCCTGCAGCAGCATTCCGTCGGTCATTATTTTAATTTTGGTATGGTGATTGGTGCGATCTTCAAAGCGCATCTTGTAACCGACCAGCCCTGGTATGACCGTTTCCATCTGCCGGGCGATGAATTCACTGACCGATACCGCGGCGATTCGGCGCGGCTGGGTTATGCCAATGATCCCCTTCCGCGAATAGCCCGCCTCATGCAGTATCACCGGAAGCTGTGTGGTCTTGCCGGAACCGGTCGGACTCTCAACAACCGCCACTTGACTT
>Ga0268262_10006197_pt1 | contig 11556 bp, 7 predicted proteins | sample TergutNc150P3_FD_190354 | JGI IMG/M metagenome (GOLD analysis project Ga0268262, IMG submission 190354) | Nasutitermes corniger P3 segment gut microbial community from laboratory colony in Florida, USA - Nc150 P3 (SPAdes) (version 2) | ecosystem: Host-associated > Arthropoda: Insects > Digestive... | reverse complement strand
GGAATTAATAGAGTTTATTCGTCCGTTATTGAGCAGCGCGCTCAAGGACAACCCGCACCTGCAATTGGCCGTTATGACCGGATGCCTGCGAGTTTCCAAAGAGAGCATATTTACGGGGCTCAATCATTTAGATGTGGTGTCGATACTCAGCAAGGAGTATTCCGAATATTTCGGCTTTACGCAAAGCGAAATGGATGTCATGCTTGCGTACTACGGGCTGGGCGGCAAAACAAATATCGTCAGGGATTGGTACAACGGCTATCTGTTCGGGAATACGGAGGTGTATAACCCGTGGAGCAGTTTGTACGTGGTGCGGTCTTGGCTTAATGACATGAACGAGACGCCGAAACCATATTGGGCAAACACAAGCGGCAATGACATCATTCGCGACATGATAGACAAGGTGAATATCGAGGCTAAAACAGGCTTGGAGACGCTGATGGCCGGCGGAACAATCTCAGCGGTGGTTCGCGAAGGCGTAACGTACGATGAAGTATATGAAAGTGCCGATAACCTTTGGACATTTTTGCTTTTTACAGGTTATCTGAAAAAGGTCGGGGAGTCTGTTGACCGTATAGGAAGAGCGGTCTTAGAGATGAAAATCCCGAACAAAGAAGTGCATATTATTTTTGAAGACAAAATACAAAAATGGTTTGAAAAACTAATAGATGGAAAGAATCTTGACGCTCTCCACAACGCCGTTCTGAACGGCGATGCCGAGACCTTCCAAAACGAGTTGTCCGCGATTCTATCGGAGAGCGTAAGCTACATGGACAACGCAGAAAGCCTTTACCACGGGCTTATGATCGGGGCGTTGGCGCGGATAAACGGTTACAGTCTGAAATCCAACAGGGAGAGCGGGGACGGGCGCAGCGATTTAGTCTTATACAACGCAAACGATATGGGCGGCAAAGCGGTCATATTCGAGTTTAAGCTGGCGCCTAACGCCAAAGCGCTCCAGGTAGCTTGTGAAGATGCCATTAAACAAATAGAAGATAAGAACTACGCCGCTTATTGGGCCGAAGAGGACTATAAAAACATTATCAAATACGGCATAGGCTTCTATAAGAAAAGATGTGTGGTGAGGAAAGGATGAACGTTAGTCATGGACGGTATCAGAACCACGAACTCAACCCCGGAGGAAGAATGACGAATCTGCCGACGATTTACGACCCGCGTTCCCCCGCCTCCGTGGAGAAATACTCGTCCGCAGTTACCCTCTCCGATATGGAGGTATTCATCTTTCCGGAGTTGATGTATGCTTTAGTCCTAGCAAACATCATGTCCAACCGACTTTGGGCTTGGAGGGGCGACCCTTGGTTCTCTAAGAGCCAAACGCAAGGAGAGATGAAGCGCGTCCAGAGGCTCAAGCAGTATATTATGGATCGGTTTTCTTTCAACCTCGATCTCGACACTTGGGGGCTGACCTCTAAGGAGCGGGAGATCGCGCGGTTTTCGGCGTTTATCAGCGAGGAGATTTTGGCGCGGAGCAACGCGCTTTTCGGGTATGAGGGCGACAAGTACTACTTTGATATAGACATACGGCGCCACTTCGGGCTTGACAAGTACACGTCGAACATCATACCTTATTGGAAGACGGAGACCATTGAGGCGATGGAGGCTTTCAAGTTCAAGGAGGGGTACGCCGGGGGCGCGGGGGAGTGCGTGTCGTTCGCCGCCCTCTACGCCTCCGCCGCTTTCGCCGTGGCGGACATACCGCTCGACAAGATATTTCTGCTCGCCACGCCGCTCCACTCGCAGAATTTTTTGGACATCGGCGAAGGGGTTTTGACTAACAACCGCCGAATCGTCACCAAGAATATGTGGTACAACGGCACCGAGCTGTCGGCCAAGGCGCGGCGCGCGCTCGAAAACGAAACCGTTACCATAGTCGCCCACAACACCGGTTGCATCCATACCGTATTTCCCAACGCGAGTATAGATAGGGCGCGGTACGGGCAGATTAAGGACAAGCTGACGAAATTTTTATCAACGGATATCACCTACGAGATATTGGCGAATTTTTTGCGGCACAAGAGCAGTCTGCAAAGATATTTTCAGATATCATACAACAGGCACGGCAAGACGCTCTACATAGAGGCGGAGAAGGTCTACAGTTACGAGCACTCAAGCAAACTGCGCGTAGGCGACGACACGCAGGAGAATTTGCTGCAGGAGATTGAGGACGACGAGTTCTATACGGACGTCTGCCCGTATCGTTTTGACTTGGGAAAGCTCCAAGCGTTTTTGGGCGGTAACAAAATATCCATAAATTACGCCGACGGTATCAATAGGCTGAAGGAGCGGCTTGCCGACGGCCCGCTGAGCGGTTCGCATCTTGTCAACGAGTTGATTAAATTCTGCCGCACGGAACCGGTGATGCCCAACGAAGAGCCGAAGGCATGGGCGAAGCCGGGGAGCGTCCCGCCTATAACGCTCGACGGCGTGACGTGCGCGCGGGAGGCGCGGGAGGCGCTCATGGGTCAACGCGGCAATAACGAGACGGTTGACTTGGCGTTCATGGCGTTCAGGGACTTGTCGTCGTCCCCTTGGAAACCGTTCCTAAAGGCCGCCGTCGAGAGAAATCCGGTATGCGCAACCGGGTGCAAGGAAATGACAATCAATGAAGCGTATCAATGCTTATCGTCGCCTAGATTCGCCGACGTATCGATATATGACGAGGAATACCGACTTGCCCAGCCGGACGAAGTTTGGAACTATCGTCGGGGGGACGGACTGGAAAAGGCCGTGGCGCTGGCGTCGGTGTACGTCAATAAAAAGGTTCACAACGGTGAAGACATAAAGGATATTGTCCACAATGATATGACTGACGATGTATCGATTGACATCAACGGGAAAAGCGTTAAGTTGATATGCGGGAAAGAGGAGTTCCTATTTGAGACGGGGAAAAACATAGAGCCGCCGGGGCGCGGGGAGTGGTGATGTGGAAAAAAATTTCAAGCTCTTGACTTTGACCCCGCCATTGTTGTATATTTATCCCATCATGGCCCAAACACCAATCCATCGCCGCCGCGTAGCCTTTATCAATACATTATATACGCGATGCTTTTTAATGCCGCCGCTGCTGCTGTTGCTGTCGGCGTTCGTCTGTCCCGCCCGTTCCGACGACGACACGCTTTTCCGCGTCTACTCGCGCGCGGCTCCGCGGAGCGCGGTGTCGCGTTCTTTGGCGGGGGCGGGCAGCGCCATGCCGCACGATGTTTTTCAGGGGCTTGTGAATCCGGCGCTTACTACGGTTAGGATCGGGGCTAAGGGGGCGTTTGAGGCCGGGTACGGGCGCGGCGACGTGTTCAACAAGCTCGCGCTGCCGTTCGGGGCGGTGTTTTTCGAGGAGGGCGGGGCGCTGGGGGTTTTCTATCGTTACTTGAACGGAGATAGCGGCGCGGTTCACGAGGCGACGGTCAACTTCGCGGGGCGGCTCTTTGAGCAGATGGATCAGGAGGGGACGGGGCCGGTTGACTTCGGGTTGAATATCCGCTACGAGAGCTCCAAGTGGCGGTACAATATCCATGACGGCGGCGCGGGGGATGCCGTAGAAGCCGTTAGCGCGCGCGCCGGCAGTGTGATTTTCGATATCGGGTTTTATCAGCAATACCTGCCGGGGTTCGACTTCTCGCTTGTTTTTTCCAATGTGGCCGGGTACCGCTGGAGCGAGGCCGACGGGCGGGACAAGTCGGAGGGGTGGATAGACGGGCGGCACCGCCTGATCACCGTGGGTGGGATGTACTCGCTGCCGATCAGCGGCGCGTTTCTTTTGAGGATACCGGTTGACTTAGAGGTGGCGAACGCGTTCACCGGGTCGCGCCCCGCCGCCTACATGCCGCGCGTCGGCGCGGAGCTGCGGATCGCGCAGATGTGCAGCGCGCGGTTCGGTTACGCGCGCGCGACGCGAGACCCAGCGGAGCTGATCACGAAGTTTGAGCTTGAGAACCTGTTCTTCGGCGGCGTGGGCGTGGCGGTGAAGAGTTTTTTGCTGGACGTCTTCGTGGGCAAGGACGAGTTTGGGATAACGGTAACTTATGGGTATTAGTACAAAATATCGTCATCCCCGACCGTGCTGATGGGCACTTCCGGCAGCGCGGTTTCCTCTCCGCAGTTCTCCATAGGCGGCGTAGTCTGCGTTAAATAATTTTCGTATTGCGTAAAGTAGCCGTTGGGCGTTTTGACGCCGACGCTTTTGAGGAGTCCCGTGGTCAAAAACTTGTGCAGCGACTTGCCGTCCCGCGAGCCTGTGTACTGTTGGTTCCCCTCGCCGATGCTTGCCACCGTGATGTCGCGCACCTCGGAAACCGCCGTCGACTTTCCGCCCCGCGCTCCGGGCAATCTTGACAGGTCTACGCGCAGCACCGCGTTCCATATACAGTAGTTCGTGCGTTTGGTGCTTGAGGCGTCCACGTTGAACGGGCGCAGGATGTCGTCCGTCGTGCCGCTCTTCGCTATGTTTGAGAGCGGGGCGTCCAAGAAGAACGCGTCGGGGTCAAACCTGCTGGACTCGTAGACCGGGTCGGTGAAGTCGATGTCGGCTACGGATATGTCGTAGTCGCCGAGCCCCTCCCACTTGTTGCCCACGAGGCGCTTGTGCATGCCGAGCAGGGTGGGGCGGATGTTGTTTATGTCGGCGAACGGGTGGTAGCGCCTGAGGGTGTCGTTTAGCGGCACGGGGACGCCGTTGAGTTCTATGGACTCTATGGCGAGCGAGTTGCGCTCGGCGGGGCGCTCTATCAGGTCGTTGTTGTACAGCATGTTGAACAGGTGCATCTGTTCGTAGAGCGATACCTCAAGCGTTCCGAGAGCCACGGAGTAGAGGCTGTCCGACACGGCGATTTTTTTGCTTCCCTGCATCAGGCTGTCCACCGGAGCGCCGGAGTTGCGGTAGAGTTCTTTGAGCACGCGTACGCCCGTCACCGACGAGAGGCGCAGTTCGTCGCGGATACGGTTCAGCGCGCCCACGCGGTAGAAGTAGTTGACAAGAGGGAAAGCGCCCGGAGCGATGTCGCCGCCGTCATAGAGGCGGCGGTTGAGTCTGTAAACGATTTCAACGCTCAGGATGTTGTTCGAGGTGGTCAGCTGGTCGAAGACATACTTGCATCCCTCGAACTTCCTCCCCGAGTTGTGCACGGGGTAGCCGCGCCCGCGCACGGCGCTGTGGTCGAAGATTACGCCCACGGGTTTGCCGTTGTTATATTGTATAGATCTGCTCCACTGCACGTTATCCGTTACCGGCAGCGCGTCCGTCCAGCGGCTGTAGGGTTTGAATATCTCCAAGTCGAAGCTCAGCGCGTTAAGCAGGGGTTTGGCGAGCGACGATCCGTTCGGCGTGCGGTTCTTCAACAGGCAGCTTAGGCGCGACCCCAGCTGGTCTTTGGAGTGGTACGCGAGAAGTTTTCCGGTCTTCGAGCACATTATGGCGTAGGCGAAGTATTGACCGTTTACAAGCGTGGGTTTGCGCACGTAGTAGAAGACGCTGCGGCGGTAGGTGTTGTGCCCCACCTTGGAGTAGCGGATGTTTTCGACAACGGTGTCGCCGGCGTAGAGGGTGGTGACGAAGGAGTGACCCGGCTCCGAAAAATCCTCCGTCTCGGTGACGACGCGGTTGCTGCGCACCGTGTCGTTCGGCGGGGAGGAGAAGTGCTTGTCGTCGCCGCGGCTGCCTATGCGCACCTCGTTCACGATCACCGTGTCCTTGCCGTAGCCTCTCTCCGCGACTAACTTTTCGAGCGTCTTCTGCAGCGGGAGGTCTATGGAGAGTTTGATCGTGAGGTTGCCCTTGCGCCGTACGAGCGAGTTGGGATCTATGAGATCCATCTGCGCGATTTGCGACTCGCTGGAGCCGTTGCGGCGCAGCGTGAGGATCCAAAACTCGTTCGCGAGGTCTACGAGCGGCCCGTGTTCGCCCTCTATGCGTTTGGGGCGCGCGAACGCCAGCGTGTCGATTTGCGCGAGCACCTCGGCGCGTTTGGCGGCGTTCCACTCCAGCGCGTCCCCCATGCGCCCCATGTCGATATGGCACTGGGCGGCGATCTTGGGTTTCAGGTTGCGCCCCCACTTGACCATCCGCGCGAGGTAGACGCACTCCGCGTCGGAGAGTTCGTTAAGTTCCTTGCCGAAGAGCCCCCGCGCGATGTCTTTGTAGCCTATGAGTCCGTGGTCGCTGGTGACGGCGTGGTTCATGTAGACCTCGAGTATCTCCTCCGGGGTGTACATCTTTCGGAGCGCGGCGGCCAGCTTCAGCTCGCGCGTTTTGCGGCTTACGGTGTTCGACACCCGCCGCTGCCCCGCTTCGTCTAAGCGCGACATGAACAGTTTGGCCACCTGCTGCGTGATGGTTGACGTGCCGCGCGGCGTGGCCGGCCTGAACTTCTTTATGGTGGCGGGAACGGCGTTCGCGAAGGCGCGTACAAAGCTGTCGAAGCTGAACCCGAGTTTGTTCTCCATGTAGTGTTTGTCTTCGGCGGCGATGAGCGCGGTGACGAGCGTTTTGGGGAACTCCGCCATTCTGGCGCGGCGGTGGTCGGTCTTTATGCGGGTGATCGGGCGGTCGGCGCGGTCGGTTATGAGGATGGTGTTGGAGTACTCCCGCACCTCGTTGAGCAGCCTGACGACGGCGAGGGAGGGGAAGTCGGAGACCTCCACGCCGTCGACGATCCTCGGCCCCTCGCTGAACTCACCGCTCGTGTCCGTTATCCGCTGGGCCTCCACCTCCATCGCCTTAACCATGAGCACGTCCTGCCACCCGGCCCCGTACTCGCGGGAGAGCAGCCCCCGGTTTTCGAGGTCTACGAGCTTGTCGCCCCAGCCCTCGAAGTAGTTGTTGAACGCGTACCTGACGCCGTAATAGGCGGGCACGCTTAATATCGCGGCGGCGGCGATGATTATGAGCAAAACTCTCACCAGTTTCTTCAAAGCGGTCGCGTCTCCGGTCTCGGCAAAAAGTTAATGAGGCAAAGCTGAATATTTTTATAAAAATAAATTGCGCGTAGGCCGTCCGCATAATATTTTTTATATTCGTCCGTACATACCCGAACCGCCTAAACAAAAAAAGGAGCGTATGAGCGCCATGCCCAAGAAAATAAGAAAAATCCTTCAGCCCGCGTACATGGGCAAGTTCAAGTGCATAGGCGGCGCCTGTGAGGACAGCTGTTGCCGCGGTTGGCGGGTCTCCATAGACAAGAAGACGTACCTTGAGTATAGGCGTGTGAAAGATGAAGGGCTCAAGGCAATGATGGACAAGCACATAAAGCGGGAGCGCAAGGAGGACGTGAAGAGCGACGACGCCTACGCGCGGGTCGGCTTGGAGAACGGCAACTGCCCGTTCTTGGACGCCGAAAACCTCTGCGTAATTCAGAGCAAACTCGGCTACGAGGGTCTAAGCGACGTCTGCGCCATATATCCGCGCATCTACAAGATGGTGGACAAGAAGCTTGAGCGCGGCGCGACGCTCTCCTGCCCCGAGCTTGCGCGCGTCGCGCTCTTCAACGAGGAGGGCATAGCCTTTGAGGAAGTAGAGGAGGCGCCGAGCATCGGACGCATTCCGCCCCGGGCGCCGGCCCTCGCCCCCAGCCTCACGAAGTTCGCCGCGAAACCGGTCAAATTCTTCTGGGAGGTGCGCCTCTTCTGCCTGTCCATCCTGCAAAACCGCGAGTACGCTATCGGCCAACGGCTTATGCTCTTGGGAATGCTCTGCCGAAAGATAGACGATTTGGACAAAGCGTCCGGCGTGGAAGAGCTGCCGGCCATGCTTGAGCGCTTCGGCGCGGACGTGGAATCCGGTTCGCTCAAAGCCGAGTTAGACACGGTGGAGCCTAAATTCGAAATACAGATGAGGCTCGCCAAGGAGCTGACCGACGAGCGCCTAAAAACGGAATTGGTCGCGAGCCAAACCTACCTTGCCGTTGTCATGGAGACGCTGGCCGGCATAGGCTTCGTGGTCGGAACGGAGCCGGAAGCCATAGTAAAAACGTACAAGGAAAACCGCGAGACCTACGTGGCGGCGTACTTGAAAGACAAGGCGTACGTCTTGGAAAACTTCGTGGTGAACGAGTTCTTCGCGCACCTTATGCCCTTCGGCTCCGGGGAAACAACATGGGACTCTTATCTATTTTTATGCGTCCTCTACGGTATGGTGAAACTGCACCTAAACGGCGTGGCCGGGTGCCGCAAAGGGCTGACCGACGAGACAGTGGTGCGCATCATCCAACCCTTCTCCAAGACGGTGCTGCACAACGGCAAGTTCATCCCCAACATGATCAAGCGGCTAAAGGAGAACGGGTTCGACACGCTGGCGTGGATGGCGATATTGGTCGGGGATTGACGGCGGCCGGGCGGGGCGGAACCGCCTCCGCCCCAAAATTTATTTTTTTTCTACCCCTAATTGACCGATTTTTAGTTATATTTACTTAGTTATATCTAATTATCGGCGCGCGTTGAACGTATCTATTTTGATAATGCAATCTACCCTTTCAACCTATATCGTAGGAGCGTATCTATGAAGCGTTTCGCTGTGTTTACATCGTTTTTACTGTTGGCCGTCAGTTTGTCCGTCGCGGAGACCCCTGTGGAGCGTTACGGGCAGCTTGCCGTGGAAGGCAACAAGCTTGTGAGCCAAAAGACCGGGAAGCCGGTGCAGCTCCGGGGGATGAGCTTATTTTGGAGCATGGCCGGAGAGGGTTCCGGTTACTACAGCGCCGGCACGGTCAATTGGCTGGCCGACGATTGGAAAGCGAACGTCGTTAGGGCGGCCATGGGTATTAACGAGACGTGGGGGCAGGGCTATCTGACCGGCGGTAAAGACGCCAACAAGCAGCGCGTCGTCACCGTGGCGGACGCCGCCATCGCCAAGGGGATTTACGTCATAATCGATTGGCACTCGCACAACGCCCACACGCACACCGATTCGGCCAAGGTATTCTTTGAGGAAATGGCTCGCAAGTACAAGGACGTTCCCAACGTTCTCTACGAAATATACAACGAACCGACGGGCACAACCGTCGCCTCTTGGACAAACGAGGTAAAGCCCTACGCGCAAACCGTCGTAAACGCCATAAGGGCGATAGACGACAAAAACGTGATCATCATCGGCACGCCGACTTGGTGCGCGAGCCCTGAAATCGCTACGGCGGCCCCGGTCGACGGCGTCAATCTCGTTTACACGGTGCATTTTTATTCCGCTTACGCTCCGCACAAGGACCCGCTTCGTGCAAAAGTTAAAACATCCCTCAACACCCACAATAAAGCGGTCTTCGTTTCAGAATTCGGCGTTTGCATGAATACCGGAAAAACGCCGTTAGACCTTGACGAAGCCACCACGTGGCTGAATTTCCTTGACGAAAACAACGTGAGCTGGGTCAATTGGTCCGTCACCTACAAGGACGAGGGCGCCTCGGCGCTCAAACCGGCCGTGCGGAAGTATGACGGAAATTGGACGCCCGACGATCTGACGACATCCGGCGCGTATATCCGCGGCAAGATGATAGAGGCGTATAACCGCGAGGAGAGCAACACCGCCACGCTCGTTACGGACCTCGCGCTCCCCAACCCCCCGAAGACAAACGAATCGGCAACCGTAGCGCCCGTCGCCGCCGTATCAAACACTTTCTCCGTCGGCCCGGTCCCCGCGAGCCAATCGGGCAACGGCGTCAAATTCTTCTGGCAGGGGAAAGCCGTCGCGGGCGGATCTCTGCTCATCTACGACGCCTTGGGAAACAGCGTCAAGAACATAGTCGTAACCGACGCGTCCTCCGGCAACCTGTCAAAGCGGGCGATAGGCGCCTGGGACTTGACCGACGCGAAAGGCCGCCGAGTTACCGCCGGCAGCTATTTGGTGAAAGGCAAGGTGACGACGCAAAACGGAACCGCCGTGAGTGTGTCTTCAATAGTGGTGGTCGGCAATTAAAGACGCCGGTATCCGGCTATCAATATTTAAGGGCGGTCCCGCGCGGGGCCGCCTTTTTTAAAAACAGCCCCGCCCAGGCAAAATCTTTATTAGGCAGAGGATCAGGGCGCGGATACCGCGTTATTTCATGAAATTTTGCTCGACAAAATATACCATGTGGGCAAGAGCGTACGTGAAAAGGTTATTCCTTTTGTCATGTTCGCTGTTTTTTCGGTAGTTGTTCATATTGTAATATGAGCTGTATTCTCGATAATAGTACAATAGTTTTAAAAAAGCCTCTTCATAATCTTTAAATTTACTGTAATTTATTTTTCTGTTACTCCATGCCTCAAGCACAGTAAACAATATCTCAAGGCAGTACATTTCGTTAATCAACATTGTCTCTGGCCAAGAAGCATACGCGCTATTTACAACAGAGGGGACTCCAAATATCGGTTTTTCCATAAATAACTGTACGTAGAGCGCAATTATCTTGTGATGGTCAATCCTTTTTCCAACCGGATCTACGCTCCCAAAGATTTCCTTTTTAAGCGAACGCAAACGCGTAAAATATGCCGCCTTTATTCTGTCTATCGACTTCCTGTCATACGTCACAAAACGTTTATCGGAAGTGTTGTAAAACTCATCCGCCAAATCCTTAAGGTCGGAAAACCAACGCTCTGAATTAAAATCCACTTTCATAGGGAATTTACCGACGATACGTCCCTTTCTCTTTTATCTCTTTAATGCGCCTCTTAACCGCCGGACCGATATCAACCTCGGCGGCTAATTTGTCGTCATTCGTCATACCCATATAGAGCTTGCCGAAATTATTCCACTGGTTTTTCGTCAAGGGCTTTTTGGGGTTTTTAAGCAGTTCCGCCAAACTATGTTCCTTACCCATAAATTCCAAACCTTTCTTTTTTAGGCACATATAAAACCCAAATCAAGAGTTTTAACCGCTAAATACACTACTTATACAAAATAATATCTGAAACATTCCGTGTCAATACATTTTTTAATTTTTTTATCCGAGGTAACTTTTTTCGGCGAAAAGCGGCTTTTTACGCCTGGGACGAATCAAACGACGACAGGATCCTGGGGGGCTCGGGACGGGTGCGGTCGGCGGATATCGCTTGGAGGCGCGGGATGGCGAGGGTCGCGAGGAGGCGGAGGATCAGGACGGCTAACGCGAGGGCGGATGTGTGGGCGGAGAGCCGGCCTCAAAAAAATAAAATTTTCTTGATTCTTTCACTTAAATAATATATTTTATAAATGAAAGGACGAACATTCTGATCGTCTTGCGGCCGTAGGCGCGGCTCAAACGCGCGCCTCCTTCCTGCCGATTTCGTCGTACTTCTACCGAACGACGTGTGTCTGCCGTCGTGATGTACGGTAAGAACGCTGTGCCTCTTACGCAGTACCGCCTTATTATTCTCATAGTTCTCAATTTGACAATAATTCACGCCGTTATAATAGGCGGATACACGCTTTTCACGTGAAAGGTGAGAAAATTATGTCTGATATCGAAAAATCGGAAGAACTCGGAAAAACGCCCGCCGAAAAGACGGCCGACGATAACGCTAAACGCCAAGAACCGACGCTGTACCACAACGCCACGTTTAATGCGTTTTGTTACCAATTCTATAATTACAAAGAAAATG
>Ga0268262_10006196_pt1 | contig 11557 bp, 9 predicted proteins | sample TergutNc150P3_FD_190354 | JGI IMG/M metagenome (GOLD analysis project Ga0268262, IMG submission 190354) | Nasutitermes corniger P3 segment gut microbial community from laboratory colony in Florida, USA - Nc150 P3 (SPAdes) (version 2) | ecosystem: Host-associated > Arthropoda: Insects > Digestive... | reverse complement strand
GGACATACTTATTCCAATTCCAGATAGAATGCGTGGCAATTCTATCTGGAATTGGAATACGCGACACGGAGGTCGCGCTCGAAACGCGAAGCGTTTCTGGAGGCAAGGCGAGTCACGTCTCGCCGCAGCCGACTAATTCAAAATTGCATGGAGGCAATTTTGAATTAGAAATGGAATTACCGTGCTGCCCGCGCTGGCGGACGGTCTGCCGGTGGGCGTCCAGTTCATGGACCCAAGGCTCTCGGACTGCGACCTCCTGCGCCTGGGCCACACATTCCAGCAGTTGACCGACCACCACGAGCTGGAGCCGCCAGAGTTGCCGGCAGTTTAGCCGCTGCCACCGACCGATGGCTCTCGGTGAATATAGCTATTTGACCGTCTTGATGTGCAGCTTTATTTTCTTCATAGCCCAGTCATAATGGCTTGCAGTGACAGACACGCAATAGCTTCCTAAAGTGGAGCCGCCCGTCCACGAAAAAGAGCCTTTGGCAAACAGATCGTTGTTTGAAAAAGCGTCAATCAGCTTCATAACTTCAGAATGACTTTCCTTCAGCATTGCTTTTGATTTGTCGTAAGGTGTATGTTGATGTTTTTTCCACAATTCAATGTTCATGCCACCGTACGTCTTCCAATTGTACGGTTCAGGCAAAAACGGTATTGCCTTACCGTTTTGGTTGGACTTCACCCAGTCCAATAGCAACTGGTGCCATTCGTACAAGTGAATGAATACATCGCGCAAGTTTTTGTCACGCGCCCAATGCGCCTCTTTCCGCGCCTCTTTCCTGTCAGCACCATCGCCGAAATTAAAGGTTGCTCTTTGCTCATCGTCCGACATAGAGTCAACGAGCTTCCACATCTTTTCAGATTGTTCATTGGCCACCTTGATTAAGTCCGGCTTTGTTGCTGGTCTGGGCATGTGCGCCTCCTAATTCCAATTCCAGATAGTCAGTATATCCTCGTCCTCAGCCAATTCAAACGCTCGATTCTCTTTTCTATGGGCGGGTGCGTGCTGAATAGCGAGGCCGGGAAGGAGCCGGACAGCGGGTTGACTATCATCATGTGGGCCGTGGCAGGCTGGGCGCCCTGCATGGGCAGGCTCCTGTTGTACCCCGATATTTTCCCGAGCGCGGAGGCCAGCTGGTCGGGCATCCCCGTGGTCCTGGCCGAAAACTCGTCGGCCATGTACTCCCTGCGACGGCTGACGGCCATCTGGAGAAGCGTCGCGGCCAAAGGGGCCAACAAGAATACCGCCATCGTCGCGTAGGGGTTGGAGGAGCGGCTGTTCCTGTCGCGCGGGACAAAGTAGGCGATGTACTTCAGGACCATGATCGCCTGGGCCAGCATTGCGGCGAGGCTCCCGATGAGGATGTCCCTGTGTTTGATGTGGCCCAGTTCGTGCGCTATCACCCCGTCCAGTTCCGACTTTGACAGGGCGGCCATTATCCCCTCCGTCACGGCCACCACGGCGTGCCGCTGGTTCCTGCCGGTGGCGAATGCGTTGGGCGTCTGGCCAGGGATGATGGCCACCTTGGGCATGGGCAGCCCCGCCTTCATGGCAAGGTCCTCCACCGCTGCGTATAACTGCGGCGCGTCGCTGCGCTGCACTATCTTTGCCCGGTAGGACGCAAGGACCATCTTGTCCGAAAAGAAATAGCTGCATCCGTTCATGATCAGGGCAACGCCAAAGGCGACGACGGCGCCCACGCGACCGTAAGTGAGGTCGCCCAAGAACATCAGGAGCGCCGTCATGCCGACTATGAGGACGAAAGTCTTAAAGCCGTTCAAAGCCCCTCCCATTGCAGAGCATGTGCAGTATAACAAGAGCCGCCGCCACGGCTCGTTGCTCAATGTCACACATTCCGCTTTATCACCAGCAACGTCACATCGTCGCGGAAGCCGTTTCCCCTTATGTGGCCAAACGCCTCGACCAGAATCCGCTCGAATATCTCCAGGGCCGGCGAATCCGGATGGCGCCGCGCCACGGCGATGACCTTGTCGTCCCCCAGTTCAGTCCCGTTTGTGTCTTCGGCCTCCACCAGCCCGTCGGTGAAGGCTATCAGCACGTCCCCCGGGGCCATGGCCTCGTGGCCCTCGCTGAACTCGGCTTCCGGCAGGAGGCCGACCACGGGGCCCGTAGCGCACAGGCGGCGCACCGGCCCACCGTCGCCCGGGACCAGCATGGGGGGGTTGTGGCCGCCGTTCAGGTAGCGCAGGTCGCCGTTCTTGGGGTTAATACTAGCGGCGAACAGCGTCGAGTAGCGGTTTCTGTCCCGGACTTCATTCATCAGCGCGTTCAGGCGCCGCGCAAGGCGCCCCCAGTCGCCCACCCTCCTGTCGGCCAGGACCCGCAGGAACGCGGAAATCTGCGTCATCATCAGCGAAGCCGGCAGCCCCTTGCCGCTTATGTCGCCCACCAGCATGTGCAGCCTGTCGCCTTGCTCCGCGTCGTTGGCCACCCACAGGTCGTACAGATCGCCGCCCACGGCCTCAAACGGCAGGCTGGCCGCGGCGCACTGCCACCCCGCTGGCTCCGGGAGCCTCTGAGGCAGTATCCTGCGCTGTATGTTCCGCGCAAGCTCCATGTCCTTTTCGAGCTTTATTGACTGGATGCGGGATTCCCGCAGCTCCAGCGCGGAAAGGTGCCCCGACGTGATGTTGAGGAGCGTCTGCAAAAAAAGCTGGTCGTCGTCGTTCATCTCGCCCTTCAGGGAATCGGCGAAATGGACGAAGCCATGCACGCGGTCCTGGTCCCGCAGCTCGACGGAGGACGTCAGCCCCTTTGCATTGACCAAGTCCCGCAGTCCTTCCTCGCCCAGCGAGTCGGGAAGCGCCCCGAGCCCCTTGGCGGCCAGCACCGCCCCCTGGACGTCCAGCACCAGCACTTTCTGGACCATGAACTCGCCCGCAAGCGTGTTGGCGAAGTGGTGCGCCACCTCCCTTTTGCTCTCCAGCTGCTCCATCCCGAAGTGCCGCGTCAAGTCGAAGAGCGTGTTCAGGCGGCTCAGTTGGAGGGCCAGCACACGGTTTTGGCCGGCCTGGAGCGATTCGAGCCTGCGCCACGCCAGCAGCGGGGCGGACACGCAGAGCAGCATGTCGAGCGCGGGGGTCTGGTCCATGACCTTGATGATCAAGTGGCCGAACACAGCCTCGAGGTGCCCCCAGGGCAGGCACAGCCAGTCGGGGCCGGGGCTCTTGGGGTCGGCGGGGGCCGCGCCGCGCAGAAACAGCCACTTGCCGCCGTCCCAAATACCGCCGTGGGAGGACTTCGCCATGCCCAGCGCCGTGATGCCCACCAGATGGACCAAGGCTTCCTCTGTGCCCTGCTCCGGAAATGCCTCCAGGAAGTCTATCAGCGGCAGCAGTTCCTTTGCCGCCTGGGGCGCGGTCACGCATGCCGCGCGCAGTCTTTCGAATGGACTCTGCTCTTGCTGCATCGAAACGCCCTTGTCCTCTTTCCCTACACCACCCGCTTGATCATGCAGCAACCGTTTCTGTCGCCGCTATCGAGAAAATGGACTTCGTCCATGAAGCGGCTCATCAGCAGCAGCCCGAGGCCTCCCTTGCGGGGGCGGCGCACGTATTCGTTTGGGTCGGGCAGCGAAACCTGGTCGTCGCGCAGCCCCTGTCCCGTGTGCCACAGATGGATTTCCAGGGAGCCCGTGTGGAACACGATTTCCATATCCACCTGCTTGTCGGGGTCGCCCTTGTAGGCGTGGAGGATGATGTTTGTCACGGCCTCGTCCACGGCTATGGAGACCTTGGCCGCCGCCGTATCGTCGAGGCCCACCGCAAGCGAAGCGCGCTTGGCCAGACCCGTGACCAGGTTCAGATAGTCCGTCCGGCTCGGTATCACGAGCCGCAGACTCTGGCCGTCGAATCCCGTGCCCACTTATGACCTTTTGGCGCCAAGAATGGCATGCAGTGCGTCAGCCTCGCTGTCGAAGACCCTGTAGAGCTGCGTGAAGCCCAGCGTGTCGAAAATGAGGAAGACGCTCTGCTGCAGGTCGGAGAGCATGATGTCGCCGCCGTTTTCCCTCACGGTCTCGATCTGGCCCATGATCGCCCCAAGGCCGGCGCTGCTTATGTAGTTGAGGCCGGTGCATTTGAGGAGGATGTTGTATTTTCCGCCGCCCACCAAGTCCTCCAAGGTTGATTCAAACTGCTTGACGGTGTGGGCGTTGATGAACCCGGAGGGCTCGACGATGGAGACCCCGTCCACCTCCCTGACTTGGATTGAAAGATCGGCCATCCCGAACACTCCTGGTTGTCAATCGGTTGGTGCCGGTGGAGGGACTTGAACCCCCACGCCTTTTGGGCGGTCGATTTTGAGTCGACTGCGTCTGCCGTTCCGCCACACCGGCCCTAAGGCAAATGTTATCACATGAGCCACTTGCAAAACCGGTAGGTTTTGCAAGTGGCTCAACAGGCAAACCGGACCACCACCCCCATGCGCCGCCCGTTGCTGTACAATTGACGATGTTCTAATTCGGGAGGGCGCGATGGGTCAGCCGGACACAGCCGTTGGGCGTGACACTGCAACGGGCACACTGCCGACGATGTTCGCGCCGACCGGGCGGGTTCCTGAAACCATGCCCAGTGGTCTCACTGTCACCTGCACCACCGAGACGCTGAAGTGGCCCGAACTCACGCACAACGACAGGACATTTGTTTTCAACAGGGAGCTGACCGTCCGCGTGACCCAGGAAGAGGGCGGATGCTCCTTCGCCGCCGACGAATTTGGGCTGCTCGGCTTCGGACACACGCGGCGCGAGGCCCAGCAGTCTTTCTGCCTGGACTTCGCCATCCAGTGGGACGATCTGGTCTGCGAGGAAGACGAAAACAAACTGTCGCTGGACGCGGTGGATCTGAAACATGCGCTCCTTGGGCTGGTCAAGGCGCAGAGACAGAGATAGCATGGCCCCCCGCCCGATACGGATAATCGTGAGCGCATTGATCAGAAAGTGGTTCATCGAAGAGGAGTGCGGCGACCACAAGAAACTCAGGCTCTACGTGGACGGCGAGAGGACGCGGATTCACACGCGCTACAGCCACGGCGCGAGGGAGTGCGATGACTACATCCTTGGGCAGATGGCGATACACCTGATGCTCACGAGGGCGCAGTTGAACGACCTCATAGACTGCCGCCTGAGCGGGGAGGCGTACGCTGAAATGCTCAGGGAACGCGGCATCATCAAGACCCGCGCCTCGCGCAAGTAGTGCCGCGAACCGCCACTGACACCAATCCGCGACGATTCTGCCCCCCCCCAAACGACCAGAGTGTGCTTCGTCAAACGCCGCCGGCGCAAGAAAGCGCGGCAAAGAAAAAGCCACCCCCGTGCGTTTTTGGCGGGGGTGGCTTGTGTTATCACGGTGCTTTGTACCGCGCCATTTTTTACTGGCTACTGTTACTACTGCGCCTCCAGCGTCCCGACGCTGACCTGCACGGTCTGTTCCGTCCCGTTCTCCAGCAGCACGGTTGCGGGGAGGGCGGAGAGGCTGACGGAGCCAGCCTGTGCGTTGGACTGTATCTGCAACTGCACAGTGGCTATTGTGCCGTCCAGCGACTTGGCCGCAACGGAGCTGCCCTTCTGGCCCATGGAGACCTTCACGCTGGAGCCGTCCAGCACGGCCTTGAATATCCTTGGGGCGTTGCCCAGGTCGAAGACCGCGCCGTTCCTGGCGTAGTCGTTGCCGTCCTGTTTGACGAATTTCGCCTTTGCGGAATCGGCGGTGAAGCCGAAGTTCGCGCCACGCGCCCTCACTGTGGAGGGTCCCTTTAGGGCGAGGGTTATCGTGCCCGTGCCGGCGCCGGCGGTGGCCTCAAGTCTGTAGTCGCCGCTGGTCGGGTTGGTGTAGTTCAGCTTGGAGGCACTGCTCGTACCCCCGCCGCCGCCGCCCCCGCCGCAGGCGAGGATGGTCCCGATGGTCAGGGAAGCCAGTAGAAGTTTAGCTGTGTTTGCCGTGTTGGTCATTTCACCACCCCATTTCTGCAAAGAGTACCGTCAGGTCGCCGTCGTCCACCCTGCCGCTGTTGTCGAAGTCGTACTTGTCCAGGTCTGACTGAACTGTTGAGCCGAATGTCTTGACCAGCCCCAGAAGGGAGGGATTGGTCTTTGTGTTGGCGTCGAAGGCCGCCGTGCTGACCTTGACCTGCACGGATTGCTTGACGGACGGCTCCTGGTCGCTTGTGGCTGTAATCGTGTAAGTCCCCGCCGTCTGCGGCGCGGTGTAGGTGTTGCCGCTGAACGAGCCGCCCGAGGCGGACCAGGTGACGGCGTTGTTTGACAGGCCCGTCACGTTGGCGGTGAATGTTGCCGTCTTTCCGACGAACATGCCCGTCGGGCCGGTGATGGAGATGGCGGCCGCGGCCGTCACTGTCACGGCGCATGTGGCGGTTTTTCCGCCGTCCTGTGTTGTCACCGTTATGGTGGCCGTGCCGGGGGCTACGGCCTTGACGAGGCCGTTTGCGACCGTCGCCACGGCTGCGCTGCTGCTTGACCAGGTTACGGCCTTGTTGGTGGCGTTGCTGGGCGCCACCGTCGCCGTCAGTTGCTCCTGACCGCCCACGGTCAGCGCCAGGGTCCCCTTGTTAAGGGTGACGCCGGTGACGGGGACGTTGGGGGCAGTGACTGTTACAGCGCATGTGGCCGTCTTGCCGCCGTCCTGGGTTGTCACCGTTATTGTCGCCGTGCCTGGGCCGACCGCCGTCACGGTGGCGGACAGACCGCTGCCGGAGACGGTGGCGACGCCCGTGGCGCTGCTTGACCAGGTCACGGTCTTGTTGGTGGCGTCCGACGGCGATATCGTCGCCGCTAGTGTGCCAGTGGCGCCGGTGTTGAGCGCCATCGTGGCCTTGTCCAGCGTCACGCCTGTCACCGCGGTGGCGACCGTGACGGCGCAGGCGGCTGTCTTGCCGCCGTCTGCGGTCGTCACCGTTATCGTAGCCGTGCCGTTGCCGACCGCCGTGACGGTGGCATTGAGGCCGCTTCCCGACACAGTGGCCACGCCGGGGGCGGAGGTTGACCATGTGACGGCCTGGTTGCTTGCCGTCGAGGGCTGTATGGTGGCCGCCAGTGTGCCCGTGGCGCCCGTGGTGAGGGCCATGGTCGCCTTGTCCAGCGTGACGCCTGTGACGGCGATGCCCACCGTGACGGCGCAGGTGGCTGTCTTGCCGCCGTCGGCGGTCGTCACCGTTATTGTCGCCGTGCCGTTGCCGACCGCCGTGACGGTGGCGGACAGGCCGCTTCCGGCGACGGTGGCAACGCCAGTGGCGTTGCTAGACCAGGTTACGGTCTTGTTGGTGGCGTTGGACGGAGCTATCGTCGCCGCGAGTGTTCCCGTGCCGCCCGTGGTGAGGGCCATCGTGCCCTTGTCCAGCGTCACGCCCGTTACGGGGACGTTGGCGGCCGTCACAGTGACTGTGGCCGTGTCGCTCTTCGTCGTGTCGGCCTGGCTGGTTGCCGTCACCGTGTAGGTTCCTGTGGTTGACGGTGCCGTGTAAACGCCGGCAGTTGTAATAGAGCCGCCGCCCGTGTTGACGCTCCAGTTGACCGCAGTGTTGGTGTTGCCCGTGACTGTCGCCGTGAACGTCTGTGTTCCGCCCGTGACCAAGCTTGCCGTTTTCGGGCTGACTGCAACGGTAACGGGCGCGGCCGTGACGGTGACTGTCGCGGTGTCGCTCTTGGATGTGTCAGCTACGCTGGTCGCCCTGACTGTGTAGGTTCCTGGCGTTGCAGGCGCAGTGTATAGACCTGCGCTGGTGATGGTGCCACCATCCGCAGTCCAGGCAACGCTCGTGTATGTGGTGCCCGTGACCGTGGCCGTGAACTGCTGTGTGCCGCCAGCGGCGAGGTTGGCGACTGTCTTGGGCGAGACGCTGACCGAGACCGCCGTAGTTGGCATGGGACCGACAAGGACGGGGACGTTTCGGTATGTATCATCGCCGGTGCCGAGCCGCCCCGTGACATTTTGCCCCCATGCCCAAAGGCTGCCGCCCGTCTTGAGGGCGAACGTCACCGAGTACCCAGCCAAAGCGGTTCCCCAGTCCTTTGCCGTGCCAACTTGGACTGGGACGATTCTATCTGCATAGTCGCCGATGCCGAGCTGGGCGTAATCATTTGTTCCCCAAGCCCAGATGCCGCCGTCCGTCTTGATGGCCACCGCGTGTGTGCCGCCGGCCGACACTGCCTTCCAGTCTTTCGCTGTGCCCACCTGGACGGGGGTCAGCTCCTCACGCCACATCCAAAAAGGGCTATCGTAGTCATTGCCGAGCTGACCGTATTCGTTGCGCCCCCACGACCAGAGGCCGCCGTCGGCCTTGACGGCAAGCGAGCATATATCGCCCGCCGACACATCCTTCCAGTCCTTTGCCGTGCCCACTTGGACGGGGGCGTTCCGGTTGTTTTTGTCGCCGAGGCCGAGCTGACCGACTCCGTTTTCACCCCAAGCCCAAAGGCTTCCATCGGTCTTGATGGCGAGCGTGTACAAACCGAACGGTGGCCTGCTCCCAGACACGCTCTTCCAGTTGTTGGCCGTCCCCACTTGGGTCGGGGTGTTCCGATTGTTGTTGTCGTTCAGACCAAGCTGGCCGCGCCCGTTGTCCCCCCACGCCCAGAGGGTGCCGTTGGTCTTGATGGCGAGTGTGTGGGTGGCACCCGCCGATACGGTCGCCCAATCCTTTGCTGTGCCCACCTGGACGGGAGCGTTTCGGCCTACATTGTCGCCGAGACCGAGCTGACCGCATTCATTGCCCCCCCAGACCCAGAGACTCCCGTCGGTCTTGATGGCAACCGAGTGTAACTCGCCAGCCGAAACGGCCTTCCAATCTTTTGCAGTGCCCACTTGGATGGGCACGTAGCGGTCAGCATAGTCAGTCCCCGCGAGACGGCCGCAACTATTGTCCCCCCAAGCCCAGAGGCTGCCGTCCGACAGGATGGCCACCGTGTGGTCCATGCCCACCGCCATGGTCGCCACTGTCTGCGACACGGCGCTGACCGTCACTTGGCCTGTGGCCCTGTAGGCGCCGTCTTCTGTGGTGGCGGTAATGGTCGCTGTTCCCGCGGCCTTGCCAGTCACGACACCATAGGCATTCACTTCCGCTATCGCTGGACTGCCGCTAGACCAAATGACGTTTTGGTTTGCCGCGTTCCAAGGTTCCACAGTGGCCAAGAAACTTCCCCTCCAGCCAAGCGGGATGGTCCCCGGTGTTTTGTCCATGTGGACGCCAGTGACACGGACACCGACAGTCACGTTGCATGAGGCCACCAAACCTCCGTCCTGTGTGGTGGCAGTGATAACTGCCTTGCCGTTCGTGTTTGCCTTGCCGGTCACGACACCGTTGCTCACGGTGGCTATGTCATTGTCGCTGCTCCACCAAGTTACGGCTTTGTTTGTCGCGTTGCTCGGAAGGACTGTGGCGGACAGGGTCTCCGTGGCACCGGCGTATATGGTGGTTGACGTTTTGTTCAGGGAGACGCTGGTGACTGGCACATAGCCACTTGACACAGTGACAGTGCAGGTGGCGGTCTTGCCGCCGTCGTTGGTTCTGACCGTGATGGTCGCCGTGCCGGCGGCAACGCCCGTGACCGTTGCGTTCAGACCAGTGCCGGACACCGTTGCCACGCCGTTGGCGCTGCTAGACCAAGTGACATTCTTGTTGGCGGCGTTGACCGGTAGGATGGTGGCGGTCAAAGCGGCGGTGCCGCCCACGCCGATTGTTGTCGTTGTCTTGTTAAGATACACGCTTTCAACTGCGGCGTTGGCGGCTCCGACCGCCTTGTCAACCACGGTCTTTGCGTTGGGCATGTAGTACGTCAGCCGCTTTCCTGGGGGGACTGTTTCCCTTGTGTCGGGGATGGCGAGGCCACTCTCCTTTGCGGAGTCAACGATGGTCTTCTTCACCCTGTCGCCCGTCAGGCCAGGGTCCGCTGACCACACAAGACCGGCCAGACCCGTGACGTGGGGCGCGGCCATGGATGTGCCGGTCTGCGGACTGTATTCCGAATCATAACTTTGCACGCTGCTCCAGATATTTTCGCCAGGGGCCACGACATCAACCAAAGGGCCATAGTTGCTGTGGTCGGCTATCACGTAGCTGTTAGTCCAGGAAAAAGACCAGTTGCTCATGGAGCCCACTTCGATTATCCGCCCCCGCAGCACGGGGTCGGTTACGTGCGCGAACATTGCGCCGTTGATTGCGTCAACCGTTTCGTTGCCGGCGGAGTGGACTACCAGATAGTCGTATCCCCTGTCCAGCAGGTTCCGCATCGCGGCAGACCAAAAGGCATCCTCGGTTGGGCTGTAAGGAAAGTTTGATGAGCCGGAGGTAAGGCTGAAGTTGACGACCTTCGCGCCATTGGCCACATTCCAGCCAAGACCGGCGACAATGTCCGAAATGGTAGAGCCGTTGAAGGCGGATGAACCATAGCCATACAAAGAGGCTCTGTTTGCGTTCATTACGCCAGAAATACCCTTGCCGTTGTTGTGGACGGCGCCGATGGTGCCCATGACGTGTGTGCCGTGGTAGTGGGCTGGAAGGTTGGAGTTCCAGATGTTGCTCGCCTGTAACTGAAGGTCCTCGTGTGTGATGCGGAAGTTGGAGTCAACCACGCCCACCTTGGTGTCGTGGAGTTTACCCGCGTACGCGGTCCAGACTTGGGGGACGTTCATGACGGTCAGGCCCCACTCCCACCCGTTGCCCCACCAGGGGTCGTTGGTCGGGTCGCCTGCCGCCGTCCTGTTCTGGGGACTGCTGGACGGCATAAGGGGGGCTATTGGGTACAGCCTGTCGGGAGCGGCGGCGGAGAACACGCCAGGGTAGTACGCCAGCAGTTGGTCGCAGAGCGACTTCAACTGTGCCTCAGTGTGCTGGCCGGGGAACTGCACCCAGTACATCCCCACGGGGTTCACTTGGCCCGCTATGGTGCCGTTGACTGCGGCGGCGGCTTGCGCCACCTGTTCGTCAGTCGCGTCGTTCTTTGCTATGACGATGATCTGATTGGTGACGTACTGGACACCCGCGCTGGACGTGGCCAACTGTACCTGTGTGCGGTCGGGGACATGGCCGAAGTCGTACACGGGCACGTTGGGGACGTTGTAGGTGAAGGTGCCACCAGTGCTGTCCTTGGCGGTGAAAACGATGTGGTTCTCGCCTGGCACTAGCATGACCCTTGCGTTGCCGAGTGTGCCCTTGGGCGTGAAACCGTAGCCGCCTTTTAGATAGACGTACTCGGACGCACCGCCGTTGATGGAGTAGGACACCTGGGTGATTTCCGTGCCGCTGGCGGACACCGCGTCGTAGGCGATGTCAACCGCGCCCCTCTTTGTCGCGCCGGAGTGGAACGCCGTGGCCACCGTGAGCCTCGCCGATGTGCCGCCGTTTGAGGTCACATTGGCGTTGTCGCGCTTTTCCGCCTGTTGCTCTATAGGCGCGGGGCTTTGCGGCCTGCCGCCCGGTTCGGGCGCCTTCCCTGCCGTCCACGCTCCGGCTCCGATGAGGAGCAGCGGCAGGGCGACAGCGGCGGCTGCCCGAAAAACGCTTCTAAGTCTTTTGTTTACA
>Ga0268262_10006195_pt1 | contig 11558 bp, 7 predicted proteins | sample TergutNc150P3_FD_190354 | JGI IMG/M metagenome (GOLD analysis project Ga0268262, IMG submission 190354) | Nasutitermes corniger P3 segment gut microbial community from laboratory colony in Florida, USA - Nc150 P3 (SPAdes) (version 2) | ecosystem: Host-associated > Arthropoda: Insects > Digestive... | reverse complement strand
ATGGGAGAAGCCGTGGCGACAAACACCGACACCGAAGTGCCGCCCCGCCGCCCTGCCCTGCCCGCCTGCTGCCAAAAACTGTTGAAGGAGCCGGGGAAGCCCGCCACTACTGAAGCGTCAAGACCACCAATGTCGATACCCAATTCAAGCGCGTTGGTCGAAACCACTCCCTGAATCGTGCCATCCCGCAGGCCCTTTTCAATTTCACGGCGTTCATTGGGCAAAAGGCCGCCACGGTAGGGTTCAACCCGTATCCGGGAATTGTCGGTAAAAATGTTGGCCAAGTCCTCGTTGACATAGGAGGCGGCTACTTCGGTTTTAACGCGGGAATGAGCAAAGAGTATTGTTTTAATGCCCGCCCTCAACAGGGCGATCATCCAGCGGCGGCTTTCCGTTACCGCCGAGTGGCGTATGCCCTGCACTGCGTCAACCAGGGGCGGGTTATAGAGAATTATCCGTTTTTCGCCGCGGGGGGCGCCGTTTTTGTCGACCAGGGTAACCGGCAGACCAATGAGCGCTTCGGCAAGTTCCCGCGGGTTGCCGATGGTGGCGGAACAGAGTATAAATTGCGGCCGCGCCCCGTAAAAAGCGGCGATACGGCGAAGACGGCGGATGACATTGGCGACATGGCTGCCCAAAACACCGCGGTAGGCGTGGGCCTCGTCGATGACAATGAATTTAAGCTGTGAGAAGAATTTTATCCACTTGGGATGGTTGGGTAAAATCCCCGTATGGAGCATATCGGGGTTGGAAATGATGATCCGGCCCGTATCCCGCGCCGAAATCCGCAAAGACTCCGGCGTATCACCGTCATAGGTGGCAATTTTCAGATTCAGCCCACCAGAGGGATCGTTATCGCCGCCGGATAGCTCGTTTAACGCTGATTGTTGGTCCTGAGACAGGGCTTTCGTTGGAAAGAGGTAAAGGCAACGAGCGCTTTCATTTGTAAGTAGGGCTTGAAGGCAGGGTAAATTGTAACAAAGGGTCTTTCCCGATGCGGTTGGCGTGACTACTACCACGTTTTTGCCCTCTTGTACCCGTTCCCAGACCTCCGTTTGGTGGGTATACAGCCGATCTATGCCGTTTTTACGCAAAATAGCGGTAATTCTGCCATCCAGATCCGCCGGAAAAGGGGCGAAAGTGCCTTCCGCCGCCGGTAAAAGGCGGTTAACAACGATGTGGGGAGCAAATTCGGGGCTTGCCAGAATTGTATTCAGGCTTTCATGGGCAGTCATAGGGGCATTGTATCATAGTTTTCCCCCATCCATCTACGCATAGCGCCGCCTATTTCAGATAAATTTATGCCTTCTTCGTATAAATTGTTCATAAATTTCCACAAAACTATCGACAAAAAAAAATATCCAGTGTACAATAAATAAGCTCGTGGCTGCATGTTTTATGCATAATGGAGGTATGGTATGGCTGACGTTTTATCCATTGTTTTGGGCGGAGGAAAAGGAACCCGTCTGTTTCCCCTTACTCAGTCGCGGGCCAAGCCTGCCGTCCCTTTTGGGGGTAAATTTCGGCTGGTAGACATCCCTATTTCAAACTGTATTAACGCAAAACTGCGCCAAATATACCTTGTCACTCAATTTAACTCCGCTTCCCTCCATTTACACATCAATTCTACCTATATGTTTGACTCTTTTACCAAAGGTTTCGTCGAAATTCTCGCCGCAGAGCAGACTTTGGAGCATTCCGGCTGGTATGAAGGCACCGCCGACGCGGTTCGCAAGAACTTTCCCCACTTTAGAACCCAAAAACCCTCACATTACATCATTCTTTCCGGCGATCAGCTCTATCGTATGGACTTACAGGATATGCTCAAGAACCACGTCGATTCCGGAGCGGCTATCTCGATTGCCTGCACAACCGTCACCAGAGACGCGGCAAGCGAACTGGGCATAATGAAAGTCGATAAAAGCAGCCGGATAACCAATTTTATGGAAAAACCCGGCCCCACCAAGGATATTTCCGATTTTAAGGCCCCGGCGGAACTCAGAATCGACAGGAATCGTGATGATTTGTACCTTGGCTCCATGGGTATTTACGTATTTAACGCCCAAACGATGGAAGACTGCCTTGCCAACGATTTAGCCGATTTCGGCAAGGAAATAATTCCCGCCGCCATCAACAGCCATAAGGTCAACGGCTATATATTTAACGGTTACTGGGAAGATATCGGAACCATACGGAATTTCTACGAAACCAACCTGGAATTGACCAGCGTCAAGCCCCGTTTCGATTTTTATGATGAGGACCGGCCGATTTATACCCATATGCGCAACCTGCCCCCCTCAAAGATGAATTTCAGCAACATGAATCAATCCATCGCTTCCGAGGGTTGTATCATCACCAATGCCAGCATCACCAACTCGATTGTCGGTATTCGCACCATTATTGAAAGCGGCTCCAGCTTAAACGGCGTCGTGTGTATGGGGGCGGACTTTTATGAGAACGAAGCCCAAAAGGCGCAGAATGCCGAAGCGCGGATTCCCAACGTGGGGATAGGGCATGGCGTAATCATCAAGGGAGCCATCATCGACAAAAACGTCCGCGTCGGCGAAGACTGCCGCATCGGCATCGACGATATGCGCCGCACCGACGGCAATTACGGTCACTATTACATTGTAGACGGCATTATTGTTATCCCCAAAAATACCATCCTGTATCCGGGAACGGTTATATAAGCCGGCGGCTGTCACCGGGTCATAGCCTTTGCTTTTCGTTCATTTTTTTTCATTTCCGCGTAAAATTTTTGCATAACATAAAAGGCGGCTTTTCCGGTTTTGAATCGGCAAGCAGCCGGGGCAATTTTTCAAAATCAGGATCATACCAGCCGTACCGAAGATTCGCGCTCCGCGGCATCGCTCGTCATTTTTTATTCTTCAAATAATCATCGTATGATTTCAATGGCGCGGCAGACTTTGAGTGTTCCTGCCGCATGGGGCGGCCTTGTTCTTTCATTTTTCTTTCCTGCACCTTTTTCAACATGGCTAAATCGGAATTTAACGCCATCATATCGGCAGGTTTTGCCATGCCAGCCCTTAAATTAACCGCAAAATCTTTTATTTTTGTCTCGTATCCCAGTATCAATCTCCCGATTTCCGACAAAGTTTTCTTTTCTACATCTTTCTCTGTAAGCGCCATTCCCATCCTCCTTTAATAGCATAGCTTTTAACGCATGACATCAAATGCCGTTTTCACGCATTACCAACTCTTCATTACCAACCGTTTCCTCGCCGATCAAGGCTTCATCATTGCCGCTTTCAATAAACGGCGCCTTGCCGATGAGTCTTATTTTTCCTTCGCGGCACCCGGCATTAAAAACCGTGCCGGCAGGCCAGCCGCGTACCAGTAACATCTGCGCCAGCGGGTCTTCCAGTTCTTTTTGAATCGTGCGGCGCAGGGGCCGTCCGCCGAATTTGGGATCCCAGCCCTTTTCAATGAGGAAGCGGCGGGCGGAGGGCAGAACGCGTATGCGGTAATTTTGTTCCGCAAGACGGGCGGAAAGCTCATGTAACTCAATGTCAAAAATCGCCTCTATCTGCTCCATGCTGAGGGGATGGAAAACAACCACGTCGTCAACGCGGTTAAGGAATTCGGGATTGAACAGCCGCTTGAGTTCCGACATTGCCTGCGATTCAATTTCTTCCATGCTCATCTGGCCGGAACCGGAAGCGAAGCCCAGCCGGGAGTCGCGGGAGATTTCCCGCACGCCGGCGTTGCTGGTCATTATGATAACCGTGTTGCGGAAGCTGACCGTATGGCCCAGATTGTCGCGCAGTTCGCCCTCTTCCATTACCTGCAGGAACAGGTTAAAGACATCGCGGTGGGCTTTTTCAATTTCATCAAACAGAATCACCCGGTAAGGATTGCGCCGGATTTTTTCGGTAAGTATGCCACCTTCCTCGTAGCCGATATAGCCCGGCGGCGCTCCCACCAGGCGCGAGGCGTTGTGCTTTTCCATAAAGTCAGACATATCGATTCGCACCAGGCTTTCCTCACTGCCAAAGAGACATTCCGCAAGCCGTTTGGCAAGGAGGGTTTTTCCGACGCCGGTGGGCCCCAGGAAAATAAAAGAGCCCATGGGGCGGCGGGGAGATGAAACCCCGGCGCGGGAGCGGCGTATCGCCGACGCGATGCGCTGTACCGCGTCATCCTGCCCGATTACCCGTTTGTGCAGTTCCGCTTCCATCATGAGCATACGTTTTGATTCATGTTCCTCAAGGTGCATGAGGGGAATGCCGGTCGCCTGTGAAACCACGCGGCGAATATCATCTTCATCAACCTGGACATGGTTCTTGTTGTACGCCCGTTCCCAGGCAACGCGGGCGTCCTCCAGCCGCGCTTTAAGCTCCCGTACTTTATCCCGCACCACCGCGGCGTGTTCGTAATCCTGCGCGGTTACCAGTACGCCTTTTTCTTCTATGAGGTTGTGTATCTCCGCCTCAATGCCCGCAATTTCCGGCGGTTCCTCGTTATTCTCCAGTTTCCGCATTGCCCCGGCCTCATCAATAATGTCAATGGCTTTGTCCGGCATGAAACGCCCGGTGACAAAACGCTTGGCCAGTCTTGCCGCAAGGTTTACCGCGCCATCGGTGTAGCAGACTTTATGATGATCCTCATATTTTTTCTGGATGCCCCTGAGTATCAGCAGGGTTTCATCCATGTCCGGTTCCTCAACCAGCACGGCCTGAAAACGCCGTTCAAGCGCCGCATCCTTTTCAAAGTGCTTGCGGTATTCGGCAAGCGTGGTGGCGCCTATGCACTGAATGTCGCCGCGGGAAAGGCCCGGTTTGAGCATATTGGAAGCGTCAATGGTTCCCTCGGCGCCGCCTGCCCCGATGATCGAATGTATCTCATCAATAAACAGAATTACGCTTCCCGACTGGGTTATTTCCCGGGTGATTTTTTTGAGCCGTTCCTCAAATTCACCCCGGTACTTGGTTCCCGCCACAATGGCCCCCATATCAAGGGAAAGGATTCGTTTGCCGGAAAGGGCTTCCGGGGCTTTATCCGAAGCGAGCAGTTGGGCAAGGCCCTCGACAATGGCCGTTTTGCCCACCCCCGGCTCGCCGACCAGTATGGGATTATTTTTGGTCCGCCGCGCCAGAATCCGCACGATGCGGTTCATCTCGTTTTCCCTGCCAATAACCGGGTCCAGTTTGCCCGCCCGGGCGAGGGCGCTTAAATCGCGGGAAAAAGTATCCAGCGTGGGGGTAAGGACCGGGTAGGTAGCGGGTCTGACCCGCGGCGGCCTGTCCGCGCCCACCACGGTATACTGGTCGGGATAGCGGCCCGGGCGGTCCCGCTGGATAAAATAGGAAGGACAGCCATTGGCGGCGACAAAAGGCCGGTCAGTGCGTGCTACGGAAGGCCGGTTAAAGGTTGTCTGTACCACGACCCGGATCATATCAACATCAACCGCTTTTTGGCTTAAATATGACTGAACGCTGGAATCCTGCTCCTTCATCGCGGCAAACAACAGGTGCTCCGTCCCCAGGAAATCGCTGCCCATGGCCCTGGCCTCCCCGGCGGCGAGGTCTACCATGGTTTTGGTCCGCCGCGAGGGGGGTACATCGCCGTGAATTAAAATCCCCGGTATGCGGGGAATGGCGTTTTCCAGAGCGCGCCTGAAATCGGCAAGATCGAGCCTGAGAAACAGCAAAGCCTTGCAGGCTATACCCGCCCCTTCCCTGAGCATCGCTATAATGATATGTTCCGGCAGGAGTTGGTCGGAATTAAAGCGGCGCGCCTCTTCCTGGGCCTCTACCGAGAGAATCCTCTGTACGCGCGGTGTCAAATCGCCTTTAAACATCAAAAACCTCTTGCTTTAATTATAAGAGAAAAAATCCATTATTCCAGAGGGGGGAAGTAACCGCTGGTGTCCCGTCCTGAACGTTCCATAAGGTACACTTCCGTCTCTACGGGAAGCCATGCCCTGCCAAAATCGGTGGGAAGCACCGACTGGTAACTTAAAAAATACAGGCCGTTGGGGACAAACGCGATGCTTTCTATCACTTCCTTTATTCCCTCAGGACGGTACAGGGGAAGGGCCTTGCCGCCGGTTTCCCGGCACAAATAGCGTATTTCCTCGGAAGGCTGGGCGCCGGCAACGCCGCCGCCCACGAGAACCGCGTTAAACACAATGCCGTTATTGGCAAGATAGGCCGCCATTTCAGAGAGGCTGTACTGTTCAAAAGCCAGGGTCCCCGGATCGCCCGAACCGACATACACCACCGATCGCTTTTTCTCGCCGGGAAGCAGGTCGGTGGCGGCAAGGCGCAGTCCCAAATCAAAACGCCAGCGGTTGCTGTACCTGACCGAATTTCCCCGCGCGGCGGCTTCAAGCGCGTTTTCATGCCGTTCCCGCTGGGGCTGCTCGCCCGCTGAAATAACCGAGACTATCCGCCCCTGCGCCCCCAGGGCGTTGTTAATATCGCGTAACGCCGCGGCAAAATCATCCCGCAGACCCGTGGTCAGCGGCGAGCGTTCAAACAATACGCAAACATCGGCGCGGTTGACGCGGTAGGCCGGAAGCAGAAAATTTTGTTCGTTCGCCACGCGCCCCCCTTCGCTGATGAGGAAATTTAAACTTTCAAGACCCACAATGGGGCGGCGCAGGCGGTCTTCAACCCGAACTTCCAGCATTACCTGGGGGAACCGTTCGGTATATATCCGCTCAATCTGCACGAAAAGGCCGGAGGCAAGATCGTCAAAACGGGTCAGCACCGATACCTCACCCGCGGCAAAATTGGCCGCAAGCAGGCTGCCGTTGGTATCCATGTCGGCGCCGACTATGCGGGTTTTGGGATTCCCGGCGACGCCCAATTCACGGACAATGGCGGAATCGATATCTATCAGCAGGACGCGGTTGGTATCCGCCGCGAGGAGCCTGCCGTCGGAAAGGAAACGAAGGCTTTCCGGTCCGGAAAGACCGTCGGTCAGGATGCCCAGATAATTGCCGTTGGGATCAAACATATAAATGCACTTTGCCACAGCGTCGGCGGCAAAAATCCGGCCGTTTTTTACCGCTATGCCGGTCGGCGAATCAAAACCGCGGAATACGGCGCTTTTCAGTCCGAAGGACAGGACAAACGCCCCGTCCGGATCAAACTTGGAAATGCGCTGGTTGCCGTAATCAACCACATAGAGGTAGCCGTCTTCGTCAACCGTCATATTTTGCGGACCGACAAACATCCCCCGTCCCAGGCCCTTTGAGCCGATATAGGACAGCCAGTCGCCCTGGGGGCTGAGTACGCTCACCCTGCCGCCCCGGTACTCGGAAAGGTACATCCGCCCCCCGGCGCCCCTCACCAAATCATAGGGCCGGTCGAAACCGTTCAGCGGCCCGCGCTTGCGGTCTTTGACAACGCCGTTTACATCGATCCTGACAATTTCATTACTGCCATAGGCGACCACCCAGACGGAACCATCGCTGTCGGGCAGGACTGCCGTCGGCTGGCGGTACAGTATATTGTCCTCGTAGCGGCCGGGGTAGCGCCCCGATTCAAGGTAACGCACATCGTCATCGGCAATGGGAAAGAGCATACGGCGGTTGGCGACGGTTTCAATGCGGTTGTTGATGATCATGCCCGCCCCGGTATTTTTACCGTAAGCCTCAACGGCGGCCTTCCACTGGCGCAGGGCGGTGCTTTCAAAGCCGGAACGGTAATACGCTTTGCCCAGCCAATCCATTATCACCGCCTCGCCCGGCCTGAAGGAAAGAGCGCGCTCAAAGGAAAGAATCGCTTCGTTAAACGCATAACGGTTGTACGCGTGAATGCCAACGCGGAATTCTTCGGCGGCGTTGATGGCGTTGACGTCACTGCCGCCGGTTATATAAGCACTTTGCGCCGCAAGGAACGGCGCAGCAAAGAGCAATATAAAACTAATCCCCAAACTCAAACCGTATTTCCTCTGTGTTACTCCAAGCTGTCCACAGGACGGCAGTACTCCGTGGTTATATTCTTTATAAGTTAACGCATGTGGAATCTGTCTTGTCATCGGGGAAATTCGTTTTGTCATACTGTCTCCTCGCTGACGATCCTTAAATGCTCTTTGATTTCCTTTTCCTGCGGGGCAAGTTCCTGCGCGCGGCGCAGCCAGTTGCGGGCATCGGTCAGTTTTCCGCACCGGTATGAAGCCCAGCCCAGAGAATCGAGGTACGCGGCGTTTTGCGAATTTTTCTCGACTGCTTTACGGCACAGCCGCAGGCCTTTCTGCGTATCCATTCCCGTATCGGCGAGAATGTAGCCCATGCTGTTCAGGGCGGTAGGATTATCCTTCTCAATATCCAGCGCCTTTTCGTACCATTCTATCGCGGCCAGATAATTCTTTTGAACATATTCGGCATACGCCAGGGTATTGTACAGCATCGCCGATTCAAGACCGCCGGCTTCAAGATCGTTAAGTTCATTCTCCGCCATCGCGGCGCGTCCGGTTACAATGTAAATGTAAGCAAGGATCAGGCGGCATTGGTAAGTCCACAACGGGCTGTTGCTGAGGGCAAGCACCTGTTCAAAGCACTGCAGGGCCTCGTCAAAACGATCCAGTTTGGTATAGCAGAGGCCCAAATAATAGGCAAGTTCCGCCCGTTCTTCGTTGTTAAAATGTTCCGTCTCAACCAGTTGAAATTCCTCAAGCGCGTTTTCCCACCGCTTGATACGGTACAAGCGCATCCCTTTTTTGAGTCTGTTCTCAGATAAAACATCTTCATCGGTTTTTTGTATCGTGTTTGGCGCTTTTATCGGCTCCGTTTCCGTACTCTGCCGCTGTTTGTTTTTAGTGGATGTATGCGGAAATTCCCATTTCCAGACCTTATTGGGCGCCTGGGATTCAAATTGTTCATTTATAACGGGCTTTCCGCCCAAGGTATCGTTTTTTAAAACACCGCTTCTTGAAGCGCCGCTCCGATTTTGCTGATTTCCTGCCATTATCCCCCCCCCTTCTCCTTAACCGATTCCAACAGCACCGGATGAATAAAGATCGCGCTCAGCGACGCATTATTCTTCGCCGTTACATCACAATCGGAACCCTGTTCCGTCTGCGCGGATATATCCCACGCCTTCGCAAAACAGTACCGGCAGCCATCCGGCGCCTGATACACTTCTATACTATCACTATAATACCGCAAAGACGGAAAAGCGAGAACCAGCGCCGCGGGTTTTTCCCGCCGATTCGGTATATTCACATTGATAAAAGAATCGAGTTTCCAGTACGACACCATTTCGTCAAGGCGCTCCACGGCAAAACCGGCGGCCATGTCCCAGTTCCATTCATCCCCCCGATGAAGCAGCGAAAGCGCCAAAGACGGAATCTTAAAGAACGCCCCCTGCCGCGCCGCGGCCGCCGTGCCTGAATAGATAATATCGGTTCCCAGATTCGCCCCCTGGTTTATGCCGGAGATAATCAGATCAATGGGAGGAGGCTGCTTCATTTTCCTTGATTCGCCCTCCAATAAACACAATTCCGGAATCCCCCCCTTAAGGGCAATAATCACGCAGTCCGCCGGGGTTCCTTCGCAGGACCAGGTATCCTCTCCGATTTGGGTAAGCTTTGAAGGACCGTCCAGGAATCGTATCGCGTGAGAAACTCCGGACTGATTAGTCTCAGGGGCGACCACAAACACCCGGTGTCCGGCTTTACGCAGGGATGCGGCCAGCAGGTTTATTCCCGGAGACTTAATGGAGTCATCATTGGTCAACAAAATCCTCATTACCATCTGCCCTCTATATCACCCCTCACTCCTCATCCCTCTTTATTATTTGTTACTTGATCACATGGCTTCCGGTCGCCAGCTTTACCTCGTAAATAGCCGGATGAAAACCGAATATCCGCTCATAATCCTCAAGCCGCTCCCGGTATCCTTTTACCGCCTCATTTTTAATGATGGTATAGGTACAGCCCCCAAAGCCCTGTCCGGTCATCCGCGCCCCGATCACTCCCACCGTTTCCTGCGCCCGCTTCACCATCCAGTCAATTTCGGGGCAGCTTACCTCATACAAATCCCGCAGGCTTTCGTGGGAATGAAAAACCAGCCGTGAAAAACCCGGTAAATCGGCGCGCATAAGGTAATCCTCCGCGTCAAGCACCCGGCGAATCTCCTGGACAACGTGCAGACTCCGGCGGCGAATCTCTTCGGGAAGATTTCCCATGGAATCCATGAGGTCCATAGTGGCAAATTCCCTGAAAGTCGCCCCTTCACGGCCCTGCGCAAGCATCTCCAGCCCCGCCTTGAGTTTTTCCCGGCGGGCCGCCAATTCGGTATCCACCCCCAGACGGGGAACGCGGGAATCCATAAGGATAAACTTACAGCGGGAAAACGGCGATTTAATTTTGGTAACTGTCTGGTTCGATTCATCAACGATTAAAAGCTGGTTATTCCGCGCTGAGAGCCCGATAATGTAGTCCACCGGGTTGGGGTTTTCCTCAAAAAAAGACAAATGAGCCGCGGACAGCCGATTGATCAGTTCCTGGTCGTTTATTTTCGCGTGAAAAAGCCCCCGCAGGGCAACCGCCGCCGCAACCTCAATAGCCGAGGAAGAGGCCAATCCAACCTGCTGGGGAATATCGCCGCTTACGGTAAAATTCAAACCTTTTACCGGAAACCCCATCTCGGCAAAGATAGGGATGGCGACTTTAATATAATTTGCCCAACGGTCTTCCCGTTTGTATTTAAGGTTTATGAGGGTGGTCCGCTTGCGCTCGCCCAAATCGGCGGCATAAAAACGCAAAGAATTGTCTTTTCGGGCGCTGACCGCCACTTTCATCCAGCGATCTATCGCCGCTGAAAGGTACAGCCCGGCAAAAGGATCGCCATGCTCACCCAAAAAGTGAAGTCTGCCCGGCGCCTGGGCTATAACAACCGGTTCAACAACCCGCGCTGCCTGTTTACCCGCCGCGGGTTTCCGGGAATTTCCCGCCGAAACCCGTTTGGATTGAGTTTTTTTTGTGCCCCCCCCCGCCGGGACCCGGCCAGCCCGGGATTCCCCTCTGGTTCGGCCAACATCTAATTCGTACTCCTTGCGGTGGATTCGACCGATATCCGACATCTTCCTACAACCTTCGCGTATTTTTCCTCAGTATATACAGAAAAGCCCGTTTGTTCAATAAAAAACGAAAAAAACAGGGCAAAAACCCCTTTTTTTGCCTGTATAGCCGGAGGGGGCGCTGCGGGCGCGCCGCGGGTAGGCGGAAACGCTTGTGGAGTCCGCCTGCGGAGCCCCAGACCGGCCTTTTTTTCTCTTTCAAATCGTGGGGTAGTCTCTAAAACGCGCGTAATAGTCATGTTTCTCGTGCCGGTCCGCTTTTATTGTCCTCACTCGTTGCTATTATTCGCTGGTCTCCTCCGGCGGGGAATTCCAAATGTTTCCGCCTACCCGCGGCGCGCCCACAGCGCCCCCTCCGGCTGACTTCGTTCCGGCGGTAAACGACGTTTTTTTGCGCCCGATAAGGAAAAATGCGAAGCATTTTTACGGGCGCAAAAAAATGTGGCGGAGAAGAACGGCACAAAGGGTGTTCCAGCGCCTAGCGCACACCCGACTGCCGTTCTT
>Ga0268262_10006194_pt1 | contig 11559 bp, 12 predicted proteins | sample TergutNc150P3_FD_190354 | JGI IMG/M metagenome (GOLD analysis project Ga0268262, IMG submission 190354) | Nasutitermes corniger P3 segment gut microbial community from laboratory colony in Florida, USA - Nc150 P3 (SPAdes) (version 2) | ecosystem: Host-associated > Arthropoda: Insects >... | reverse complement strand
TCCCGTGTCCACTTTTCGTCCAATGCGGCATATTCTTCATCGGTTAATCGCGGCATAATTACTCCTCCAAACCTAGTTTTACGAGCCATTTCTTGCGGCAATTCAATCTTTGGCTCCATAACTACAGGCTACCACACTCCCGCCTTGTCTACAAGGCTGAGAAGGAGATGGGCATTTTTACCAAATAAAAGGGAACAAATAACAAATAATAAAAAGAAAGAGCGGCAAGCATGGAACAGCTCCATGCAGTGGCGCATAGTACCTGATACCAGAATCGTGTAGTGCCGCTTATAAGCGGACTACGCTATGGGTTTTGTTATGTGCCGGTTTTTTGCTTTTATATATCTTTTTTCATTTTACCATCAATGTACTGATGATATTTTAACATAACCAATCTTGCGATTGGTTGTGCAATCAACAATTCTACACCAAAAGAAATGGCAAAATTACGAGGCCATTTATAAAAAAATAGTCTGATAGGCTCTATGGTAATTTGCCCTGAACCAATCCAGGTGCCAATGACGGTTAAAAATATTGACATCAAAAAAACCGTACATAAAATGCTGACAATAATATATACATTAAAACTATCATTTTTATGAATAATTTTACTTGTCAACCATTCAGCGGGCTTAAATGTGATTAAAACCAATACAACTACGCCAATCCAAATAAAAGGAATAACCTTTAATACGTCAAGCCATACGGACAAATGAAATCCGAACTCAAAACAGGTAATCAGCGGTGCAATGATATTCACGGATAAAATCGAGATAACCGCTATAAAAATCGGAAACTCTTTGTGATTGCGTGGCAACTTCATGTGAAAGTCCATTGGAATTCTCCTTTCAAGAGTAAAATTAACCAACTGGACTTATGTGTTTATCACCGCACGCTGGCATTTACAACATATCATAGAATATTTATTTTGTCAAATAGCGGCGAAGCCGCTTTACATATATTTACTATTAAAGCCAAAAGCCTGAAATCAGCCACAATCCACTTACCCAGAGTCCAAATGTGATATATAATAAAAACAGGTGTAATGGTAAAACAATGGCAAAAGTACTAATATGCGACGATGAACCGGGGCTTCGCGCCGTTATAAAAAGATACGCGCAGTTTGACGGGCATGAAACAACAGAGGCCGGAAACGGCATAGAAGCGGTAGAAGCCTGCAAAAAAGAAAAGTTTGACATTATTATCATGGATGTTATGATGCCGGAGTTAGACGGTTTTTCGGCGGTAAAGGAAATACGAAAAACTTCTGACGTGCCTATTATCATGCTCTCAGCCAGGGGTGAAGAATACGACAAGGTTTTAGGATTCGAGTATGGAATAGACGATTATGTTGTAAAACCTTTTTCTTCCAAAGAAATAATGTTGAGAATTGCCGCCATACTCAGACGGAAAAGTAATATTACCACCGATAACGACAAGCATGAGATATTTACAAAAGGCGGTTTTTCAGTTGACATGACGGCTTATAAAATTTTAATTGACGGCAAGCAGGCGGAATTAGCGCCCAAATTATACGATTTGCTGTTTTTATTAATACGGAACAGGAACATCGCCGTACCCCGCGAGAAAATTCTAACCGAAGTATGGGGTTATAAAAATCTTGACGATGTAAGGACGCTTGATACGCACATGAAACTGCTGCGGAAAGCAATGGGACAATACGCCGGATTAATTACTACCCTGCGTGGGCATGGTTATAGATTCGAGGGGTAAAAACAAGATGAACTTAAATAAATTACGGTTAAAATGGAAAATTTTTGCCTTTCTGCTGGGTTTTTGCGTCCTTTTGTTAATTGTTTTGTGGTTATTTCAAACCGTGCTTCTGGACGCCTTTTATAAAAAAATAAAAGTTACGGAAATAAGGCGCAACGCGGCTGTAATTATAAACAGTATAGAGGGTGAAAATATAGACAAAATCATTGCGGATATTTCGGAGAACAACAATATAACAGTTAACATCACCGATTTAAACGGAAGGAGCCTTCAGGGAATGCGGATTTTCCCGCCAGAGAACAGACGACGGTTTGAAGAAAACGCGGCTTTAATAACAAAAGCGCGGAACAACGGCGGCGAGATTTACGAGTATATATCTCCTCCTGTGCCGGAAGAACGTCCCAGAAATAACAGAACACCGAACAGAAGGCGTCCTCCAATCCAATCTCTGATATATGTAAAAATGGCGAATAACAGCGGCGGAATGTTCGCCTCCGGCGAACCGTATGCCGTCATTATCCGCGCAGTTATCTCGCCTGTGAACGCGACTGTAACGACGCTGCGCTACCAATTATACTACATATCCTGTATTATTTTATTTCTTTCTGTAATATTGGCGTTTATTATCGCAAGAAGGGTTTCCAAACCCATTGAGGAAATCAGCCAAAGCGCGATGACGCTTGCCAACGGAAACTATGACACGCGCTTTACGGGCAAAGGGTTCTATGAAATTAGTGCCCTGTCCGACACGTTGAACACGGCGGCTGTTGAATTAAGCCGGGTTGAAAGCCTGCGGCGTGAATTATTGGCTAACGTATCGCACGATTTGCGGACACCGCTTTCCTTGATTTACAGTTATGCTGAAATGATGCGCGATTTTCCTGATGAGATCACGCCGGAACAGACGCAGACTATAATGGACGAAACTCGGAGGCTGACTACCCTTGTCAACGATATACTGGATATATCGAAGCTGGAAAATGAAATGGGAAAACTCAACATTACACGCTTCAGTCTTACTCAAAGTATTTCAGAAACGGTAAAAATAACAGAGAAATTATTGAAAAAAGAGGGATATAAAATTACATTTTCCCATAACGCCGATGTATATATTGACGCTGATAAAGTGAAAATTGACAGGGCGTTTTATAATCTGCTAATCAACGCGATAAATTATTCAGGCGATAGCAGGAATATACTGGTGGAGCAGGCGATTGCCAATAACCGTGTGCGAATAAGCGTTATTGACTACGGCGAAGGAATCGCCGAACTTGACTTGCCGTATATTTGGGACAGGTATTTTAAGAGCGGGAAATCGCATAAACGCGCCGTTACCGGCTCCGGGCTGGGGCTGTCAATCGTGAAAAAAATTCTCGACATACACGGCGCTCAATACGGCGTCATATCTGAAAGCGGCAAAGGCAGTACATTCTGGTTTGAGCTTGGACTGCCGGATTAAAAAGTTCAGTTAGAATTCAGAAAGAAATCACCCTATTTTCACCATATCCAGGGCACTAATGTGTTTTCATTATATCAATAGAGCAAGGTTTAGAGCATGTTTTATTGGCAGGCCGTTGGCCTGGAAAACGTATTTTTTTAGGAGGGTACTATGAAAAAAATAGTGCTTTTTTGTTTGTTTACCGCCATTATAGGCGGCAGTGTTTTTGCCCAGTCAAACACCCCGACAACCAGTATAACGGGGGCGCTTGGGTTAAGTAACGGAAGGATTTCCGTAGTAAGCAACAATATCACCTACTACGTCAGAGGGCTTGAACGCTATGTCGGCTTTATTGACGGCCTCAAGGAAGGCGCTCAGGTTTCGCTGGAAGGTTATGCCAGCGCTCCGACAGTTGAAGGACAAACGGACAGATTATTCCGCGCCGTAAAACTTACATTGAACGGAAAAAATTACGAAGTGGGTTCTCCGGATGCTGACAAAATGAGATCCGGACGAGATGGCAAAAGCAAAGATCCCCGCAGAAGGAAGCGGTAATTAGTGTCCGTCTGTAATGTGTCTGCATTACAGACGGATTCAAAACCGTTAATTGAAAAAAGCGATTATAGCCTTATACTCTGAAATCCCTTTTTCCCTGTTTAATTTCTTCCAGACGTTCAATTACAATTGAACGCATTTTTTCATTTGGTATATTGCCAACTTCGCTCTTTATCAGTTCTTCCCCGGCCGCCCGTGTACCGTCTTTTGCGTAATCAATCAGGTACTCCTGCAAGGTCATAAGCGCGTTGGGCAGACAGCAATTTTGTATCTGGCCGGATTTGCACAGCGACATAAAACGGTCGCCCGTGCGCCCCTCGCGGTAACACGCCGTGCAGAAACTGGGAATAAATTTACCTTCCATAAGCCAGCTTACCACTTCATCAAGAGTGCGGTTGTCAATAACGTTAAATTGTTTTGTGTTTTCCTTTTCCTCTTTTTCATAACCGCCGACGCTGGTACGGGAACCGCCGCTGATTTGGGAAACCCCAAGTTCCAATACCTTTTTCCTGCATTCTTCGCTTTCCCTTGTGGAGACAATAATTCCCGTATATGGAACGCTGATCCGCAGACATGCTACAATCCTTGCAAAAGTATCATCATCTATGCCGTTTTTGAATGAACCGGGATTTATTCCCTCGGCGGCGCGTATGCGCGGAACGCTTATGGTATGAGGCCCCACGCCGTGCGCCGCCTCCAGATGTTCGGCGTGCATAAGTATCGCTATAAATTCGTAAAGATATTGCCCAAGGCCGAATAAAACGCCTAACCCTACGTCGTCTATACCTGCCTGCATGGCCCTGTCCATGGCTTCGGTATGCCAGTCATAATCCGATTTTGGGCCGGACGGGTGCAGCTCTTTATACCTTTCCCTGTTATACGTTTCCTGAAACAGAATATATGTTCCGATACCGGCATCCTTGAGCAGTTTATAATCCTCTGCCGTAGTGGCGGCGATATTTACATTCATGCGGCGTATCGCGCCGTTTTTATGTTTTATCCCGTATATCGTTTCCATTGACTCTACGATATATTCAATGGGGTTATTAACCGGGTCTTCTCCCGCTTCTATGGCAAGGCGCTTATGCCCCATATCCTGTAACGCGATTGCCTCCCGGCGAATCTCGTCCTGCGAAAGTTTTTTACGCGCCATAGTTTTGTTTTGCGCGTGATATGGACAGTACAAACAGCCGTTTACGCAGTAATTGGAAAGGTACAACGGGGCGAAAAGAACTATTCTGTTTCCGTAAAACGCTTCCTTTATACGCCGCGCAAGACGGAAAATTTCATCTTTATCGCCCGCTTCCAAAACAAGAGCCGCCTCGCGGTGGTTTAAGCCCTTGTTTTCCGAAGCTTTCCGCATTATCTGGCTAATCAGATTTTCGTTATGTTTGTTTTCTTCCACCCAGTCAATCGAGGCCATGATTTCTTCATGGCAAATAAATTCAGCGGCGTTCATCGAATTGGCGTTATACATGGCAATCTCCTCTTGTTACCGCGATTTCGTACCCGATTTTTTTTATCCGGTTGTGCATACAAAACGCGCATTCGGCGGCTTCTTCGCCTGTGCAAATTTTATTGTCATAAAGCATATATTTTTTCCGCACGTCAACCGGCGAAAGATTTGGCATAACAACATTTGCCCCCGCAAGAATTCCCAGCTCCCGCCCTTGCGCGTCGATTGTTCCCAGCGCCGTCGTCGCCGGAATAAGCAGGTTTGGCTGCATAAGGCGAAGTATCGCGATGATATTTAATGTTGTACGCATATCGCCTGACTTTTCGTTTTTATAAGGAGTGTCGGAATGGGGAATAAACGGGCCGATACCGACCATGTGCGGTTTTAATTCTTTGATAAACAGTAAATCGTCGATAATATGTTCCGTTGTCTGATACGGCGAACCTACCATAAAACCGCATCCTGTCTGGTATCCCAGCCTTTTAAGATTACGCAGGCAATTTTTCCGGTTGTCGGGAGACATTTTTTCGGGATGAAGCATACGGTAATGATCGTTGTTTGCGGTTTCATGGCGCAGCAAATACCTGTCCGCGCCCGCTTTTCGCAGCATCTCGTAACTTTCATATCCGCGCTCTCCTATTGAAAGGGTAATAGCGCAATCGGAATAAGATTTTTTTATTTCTTTTATGAGCTTAATTAAAATTTCGTCTGTGAAGTACGGGTCTTCCCCGCCCTGTAACACAAAAGTACGAAACCCCAACGCGTAGCCGTTTTTACAACATTCCAGTATCTGTTCTTGCGTAAGCCTGTATCTTTGCGCTTTTTTGTTTTCTGCCCGTATTCCGCAATAATAACAGTCGTTTTTGCAGTAATTGGTAAATTCGATAAGCCCGCGCAAATAAATATCTTTGCCGTATATCTCAACCGCTTTGCTCCTTGCCCGCTCAAAGAGATACTCGTCATCGCATAACAATACCCGCGCAAACTCTTCTCTTGAAAGAATTTGAAGCTCCTCCAGCTTGTCAATTAATTTTTTTATATCGGTCAGTTCTTTCATGGCGAATAACAACTTTGCGCCCTCTTCGGGCGGTCTTCTTCTTCCATTCCTAATTCCTCACTCCTAATTACTAATTTTATCAAATCCCGTAGTACATAAAGTAATCGCCGTTTGTATACACCGCTGTTTGATTAACCATATCTTCAAGGGTTATGAGGGATAAAGTTTCCCTTATGGAAGCGTCCAAAGGGTCAAACACCGTGTCCCTCAGTGCCTTTTCTATGCTCTCGTCGGCGACCGTCTCGTCCGCCCTTTCAAAAAGGGAGGTCTCTGTCGCCGACAGCACGTCAAAAACCGTAATGTCCTTCGCGGGCCGCGACAGGTGATAGCCGCCCTGCGCTCCCTTTGTGGAAATTACGATCCCGCTCCGTTTTAGAAGGGCGAAAACCTGTTCCAGATAGATTTTTGATATTTTTAGCTTTTCCGACAAGCTGATTATCGTTACCCGTTCCTCCGCATCGCCTTTTTCAGCCATACATAACAACGAGGCAAGACCGTATCGCGTTCTCAATGAAATCTTCATTATATATACAACCAAATACCATAGGCTTCCCCCGTTTGTCAATACATAGTTTTCAGATAGGAAAAATTATTTTTCCCCAAAAACCTATTGACAAACTGAATACAATACTATATCATATAATACATATATGTTATATATGTATTCAGAAGAAGAAAAGGATTGTTTAGAAAATGGCAAAGGCAATTAAAGGCGGCCCGGGTTTGCGGAAACTGCTCCCCGTTTTATCTATAATTTTAGCCGTGGCAGTCCAGATCACGGTGAAAAACTCGGCCAGGCATCCGGCGGTCAAGGTTCCGTATTTTACATACGCGCTCATATTGGGAGCGGCGGTATACTCGGCATTTTTAATAATATCATTTTTTAACAAAGATATTAACAATACTGTCAAACATAAAAGTTTTTTCTACGCTGCGGCTGTTTTGATTTTGAATATACTGAATATCCTGACCGCCAAATTTGCCGTGCTGCCTGTTTTGCACTTCCCTTCGCTCGACAAGGTATTCGGCGTGTTTATAAACGACAGCCTCCTTTTATTGAAGTGCCTGGGCTATTCGTTAAGGCTGCTCGGCTGCGGTTATTTATTCGGAGCGCTGGCGGGTTTAACCACGGGCATTTTTATCGGATTCAGCAAGAGGGCAAGTTACTGGATAAGCCCGGTGATAAGGGTGCTGGGGCCTATTCCCTCAACCGCGTGGATACCGCTGGTACTTGTCAGTTTCCCCTCCGTTGTTTCGGCAAGCAGTTTTCTGATCGCCCTTTCGGTGTGGTTTCCCACGACCATTATGACGAGCAGCGGAATTGCCAACATAAACAATTCTTTTTTTGAGGTATCCGCAACTTTGGGCGCGGACAATTTCAGCAAAATATTCAAGGTCGGCGTACCGGCCGCCATGCCGCATATATTCCTCGGCCTTTTCAACGGAACCTGCGCCTCGTTTATCACATTGGTAACGGCGGAAATGATAGGGGCGAAGTACGGCATCGGCTGGTATATAAACTGGCAAAAAGACATGCTCTCCTATGCCAACGTCTACGCCGGGCTGATTATTATAGCGGTTGTATTTTCAATTTTGGTAACGTTTTTGTTCAGGTTACGCGACAAGCTCCTGCTGTGGCAGAAAGGGGTAATAAAATGGTAGGCGCTCTTGCCATAAAAGATGTCAGGAAACATTTTACTACGCCTGACGGTCAAACGGTCGAGGCGCTGCGTAGCGTTTCTCTGGATATTGTCCCCGGTTCGTTTATTTCGCTGATCGGCCCTTCCGGGTGCGGCAAGACGACCCTGCTGAGGCTTATCGCGGGGCTGGATAAACCGAGCTACGGCGATCTCCTGCTTGACGGCGAGAAAATAACCGCGCCCGGCAGCGAGAGGGGTTTTGTTTTTCAAAACCACACGCTTTTCCCCTGGCTGAATATTTACGACAACATCGCTTTCGGTCCCAGGGTAAGGAAGATATACAAGCGCAAAAAAAATGACGTAAAGACGCTGATACACACCATCGGGCTTGACGGTTTTGAAAAAGCGTTCCCCCATCAATTATCAGGAGGGATGTGCCAGAGGGCGTCTTTGGCAAGGGCTTTGGTCGGGCATCCAAAACTGCTTTTGCTTGACGAGCCGTTAGGCGCTCTGGACGCTTTCACAAGGATGAATATGCAGGACGAAATGCTCAAGGTGTGGAACGAACAAAGCATGACGATGATTATGGTTACCCACGACGTGGACGAGGCTGTATATATGTCCGACAAGGTTATAGTCATGACCCCGAGGCCGGGCAAGGTAAGTAAAATTATCGAAATAGGCCTGGCAAGGCCAAGGGCAAGAAGCGATCCTGAATTTTTAAAGTACAGGACGCAAATTTTAAATCTGCTGAATTTCGGCGGAAATATTATTGAACCAAATTATTTTTTATAAGAAGGAGGACAAATGTTATGAAAAAGAAAGATTTGGCGTTTGTAACAACCGTATTACTGGTTGTGTTGTTGGGGTTCACAGGATGCCGTTCAAAGACGGTCAAGGACAGCGATTATGTGCTTCGCGTGGGCATTCAGCCGGACTTATGTCTTGCGCCCCTTCACATTGCTATCGAAAAGGGGTTTTTAGAGGCGGAGGGGCTGAAGTTCGAGGCAATAAAAATTGAGTCCGCCGTATCCGCTGAAGCGATAGCCGGCAACCAGATTGACGCGGGCTTCGGGCTGCTTGCCAAATTCATTCAGCCGCTTGAAAACGGGCTGCCTTTGAAATTCACAAGCGGAATACACACCGGCTGTATAAAGATTGTAACAGCGCAGGATTCTGACGTTAAAAGCCTCTCCGATCTGCGCGGCAAGAAAGTCGGCGTTCCGGGCCTTATGGCTTCCCCGTCGGTGATTGCCAAACGCGCCATCGCTGCGGCGGGCGTCGGCGTTACAGGGAATAACCTTGAAGTGGATTTCGTGGTTTACTCAAACGCGGATCTGTACGTGGCGTTGGGGAAAGGGGCCGTTGACGCGGTGGCCGGTGGCGATCCGGGCGTTTCTGTCGCAGTAAGGGAAAATAATCTGAAAGTCCTTTTGGATACCGCTACGGACGCGAAATTCAAAAACGAATACTGCTGCCTTAGCTTCGTTACCGCGCCTTTGGCGGAAAAACACCCTGAGATTGCCGCTAAATTTACAAGGGCCGTGCTCAAGGCAAGCGAGTGGGTTGAACAAAATCCTTTGGAAGCGGCAAAGATTCAGATTGAAAAAAACTACGTCGCCGGAGACGCGGGCTTTAACGCCTCGTTACTCGCCTCTTACAGTTTCAAGCCCTCGGTTCAGGGCGGCTATGACGCGCTTAAGAACACCGTAGACGAGTTCAAGGCCTTACATCTGTTAAATGATGAAACAGACGCGCAAAAGCTTGTTGAGAACTCGTTTTTGTTTGTTGAGAAGAATTAGGCAAGCGAAGATTCGGCGGGAATACCGCCGAATCAAACAAGCCATAGAGTGAAATTTAAGCTAAGTCCGAATTATCATTTTTCTTAAATTTATACCGACTTTTACCCCAAAATGGCACATAACGTTCTTGCTGTATATGAACCGCCGATGGCGGCGAAGCATATACCGACCTGTTAGGCGCAGGTTTTTATTTTTAATTTAATTTTGGCAAATGAAATCTTAATGATATTTGATGCCTTATAGGATTATTTTTAATTATTGGTAAATAACAAGCATATTCAATACCTATTAATTTATATGACAATTCTACACCAACATATATAATAAAATTCTGGAATAATTCCATATCCAATTCCTACGCTAAAATCTACAAACCCAAAAGAATTTTCATTTGGAGGTGGAAATATAAATCGCCAAGAAGCATTGATTTCTTTCTCAAATTTATCATAATAATAATATTCTTCATTAAATTCAAATAATAATTTATTTATATCTTGTGAAAATATATTTATTGAGCAAGTAAATAATAATACAAAAATAATAAAATATCTCATTTATAACACTATTTAATATTATATATTAAAATATACTTTTTTCAAGTATATTTACAAATTGGGGGATATTGTCAAGCTGTCGGCGGCGGCTGGGAGGGGATTTGGAGGCGTTGCGATGGGCCTTGTTTTATGCCCGAAAAGCGGTATAATCATACTCATATAAGGAGAAAATATGACCCAAGTTCGGAAAATTGTTGATTCAAGTTCTTTAGCCGGCATTTTTGATCTGCCTCCTGCTTTTAAGAATCGGAAAATTGAGGTGATTATGTTTCCGGTGGAAGAAAAAACCGATAAAATCCCGCAATTTACAATGGAACAGATAATTGAATGGTCACAATCACCGCAAGTACAAGCTTTAGTAGGTATTCTTAAAGACGCGGGTTTGCCGGAAGATATAACTATGAAGGATATCCGGCAAATGCGGCTTGCGGAAAAGTATGGTATATGAAAATACTTTTGGATTCCAATATTGCCATTGACGCTGTTTTGAAGCGTGAGCCTTTTTATAATTCAGCGGAAAAAATCATTGGCCTTTCACAAGGTGGTATTGGTTTGTTTATATCGGCTTCCGCCATTACCGATATTTATTACATTGTTCGTATATCAACAGGCAATAAAGAAACCGCTATAACTTTGATTAAAAGTTTATTGGAAAATATTGATATTGCCGCTGTAACGGGCAATGAAATCCGGCAAGCTGTCAATTTGGATTGGGGCGATTTTGAAGATGCGGTGCAATACGCCGCAGGGGAATCTATTGCGGTTGATTATATCGTAACCCGCAACAAAAGCGATTTTGCTTCAGCCTCCTTACCAATAGTAAACCCGGATGAGTTGTTGGCATTATTGATACCGCCTGATAAATCAGAATAAAACAAGCTAATATAATGCAGCATCAAAAACTTTTGTTGCATTTTGTATGTATAACAATTTCCAGAATTTTTTATATGATATTGATAATTATTAAAATTCATTGCTTCCCATTGAATCTTTTTTTCTAAAAAAACTGAATATCCTTTTTTATAAATAATATTTAATATAATAATTAAACTTATTATAAAAACAAAGATAACACTAAATATAAAACCGGCAACCTTTCTTTCCGGAAGATTTCTCACAGAGGAATGATAAAAAGTTAATTAACCAAAGTCGGAAAATAGTGTATAACCTATCAAAGGTATTGGTAGGGGAAGGCTATGGCTCGTGTCTGTGCATGGTCCACGAGACCGCCACAGAGAATGAGGAGCCAGAGCCGCATCATTCGATGGTCTACGAGACCGAATAGGAGAATGGAGCACATTTACCGAACAGGGCCTTTGCCGA
>Ga0268262_10006193_pt1 | contig 11563 bp, 7 predicted proteins | sample TergutNc150P3_FD_190354 | JGI IMG/M metagenome (GOLD analysis project Ga0268262, IMG submission 190354) | Nasutitermes corniger P3 segment gut microbial community from laboratory colony in Florida, USA - Nc150 P3 (SPAdes) (version 2) | ecosystem: Host-associated > Arthropoda: Insects > Digestive... | reverse complement strand
AAATACGCCCGCGAAATCGGGAACTTCCTGAGTGAAGCGGCATTCGGCGTCTACAGGGCAGATAACCGGTATGCCTGTTCCCTTGAGTACGCGGGCGTCATCTTCGCCGAAGCCGGGGGCGGTATGCACTATGCCAGTGCCGTCTTCGGTTGTAACAAAATCGCCTAGGAAGGTGCGGAAGGCGTTAGGCGCGTCTTTGAAGTAAGGAAAGAGCGGCTCGTATTGAAGCCCGGCAAGTTCGCTTCCTTTTTTACGCCAGATGATTTTGTATTCGGTATCGTTTTTGTAATATGCAGGTAAGCGAGCCTCCGCTAATATGTAGTGTTCATTGGGAGTGGGGAGTGGGGAGTGGGGAGTGGGGGGGATGTCTTCGATTAATACGTAGTCAATATCTGCGCCTAGTGTGAGGGCGAGGTTTGAGGGCAGAGTCCATGGAGTAGTTGTCCACGCGAGCAAATAAGTATTACTATTTCCTACTCCCCACTCCCTACTCCCTAAAACTTTGAAACGCACGGTGATTGCGGGATCGTGTACGTCTTTGTAGCCGCCTAGGTTGAGTTCGTGGTTGGAGAGGACGGTGGAACAGCGGGGGCAGTATGGGAGTATGTAGTGTCCTTCGTAGAGGTAGCCTTTATCCCAGAGGGTTTTCATTACCCACCAGATTGTTTCCATGTAGTCGGGTTCCATGGTTTTGTAGTCGTGATCGAAGTCGACCCAGCGTCCGAGGCGGGTGATTGTGGCGCGCCATTCTTTCACATAACGCAGGACGGCGGAGCGGCAGGCTTCGTTGAATTTGGCGACGCCGTAGTTTTCGATTGCTGTTTTTGAGTTAAGGTTGAGTTCTTTTTCGATCAGGTTTTCAATCGGCAGTCCATGACAGTCCCAACCGAAGCGGCGTTCGATTTTCTTGCCCTTCATGGTCTGATAGCGCGGGATTATGTCCTTAATTGTGCTTGGGACAAAGTGCCCGAAGTGCGGGAGTCCGGTGGCAAAGGGGGGTCCGTCGTAAAAGACGAATTCGCTCTTCCCTTCCCTATTGGAAACGGATTTTTCAAAGATATGGTTTTGTTCCCAAAATTTTAGGATTTCTTCTTCCAATTTGGGAAAATTTACTTTTGCGTCAACCTGTTTATACATGGCTATATTTTGCCATATTGAGAGATTTTTTTCTATATGTCTGCCTAACTATTACGTTAATTAGAAAGTAATCATGTCCTTTGCCCATGTCTCACTGTTAACGCTTGTACGAGTATATGTTCCCGCAGCATCTCTATAGGCATTTTCAAAAGAATTAGGAAACGCTGTTTTTCCCAGTTTTACGTTTGGTCCAATAACAATTTTGATTATTTTATTATTGGAAAACGCGCTATCCCCAATGCTTGAAACGCTGTTGGGTAACGTAACGGTGCTCAGTTGGTTTGTGGAAAACGCAAACTTACCAATGGTGATAACGCCGCTACCTAAGGTAATGTTGCTCAATCTGTTATTGTAAAAAGCGCTTTCGCCGATAGATGTAACGCTGTCAGGTATAACAATGGCAGTAAGCTGATTGTTTGAAAACGCGCGATCCCCAATACTTGTAACGCTGTTGCCCATGATAACGTTTGTAAGCTGATTATTGGAAAATGCGTTATCTCCGATACTTACTACGCTGTTGGGGATATTAACTGTAAGAAGCCCTTTGCCGCGAAACGCCTCATTTCCGATAGCGACAATCGGCTTTCCGCCCGCTACTGCGGGGATTGTAAGGCTTTTATCGTTTCCGGTGTATCCTGTAATGGTTATTTTTCCATTGGTTTCTGTTGCTTGAAAACCAAGCCCCTGTCCGAAAACATTGCCTGTCAAAAACAATACCGACAGGATAATCATGATTTTTTTCTTCATTTTTTGCTCCTTTTATTTCAAATGTTTATTGCATGGTAAGCTTAAATCTTATTATCCTATTTTCCTGTATTTTTGTCAAGATTAATTTAATTTACTAAAATCTTCCTTATTCTGCCTAAAAGATCGTCTTTATCATAAGGTTTTTTGATATAATCAACCGCCCCTATTTCGTGCGCATGCTCTATATCTTTCGGGTCATCGGAAACCGTGAAAAACGCTATGGGAATATCGTGCAAACTGCTTATCGCTTTTATTCTGTCATAAGTATTCCATCCGTCCATATCCGGCATTATCAAGTCCAATAATATTAAATTGGGAACAAGCCCCTGATAGAATAAACCGAGCGCGTCTTTACCCGATTTTACCGCTGTAATGTCATAATCACCTTTTAATACCGTTCCCGCCATTTCAAGATGGATTTCATCATCGTCCACCATGAGGATTTTTTTCTTTTCGTTTTCGGCAGTAACGTTAAATTTCTGCGTTTCCTGTTTTACCGATTCAAAGTTCCGGTTATTTTCCATGCTCATTTCGTTGACATGCCCCACGGAAACATTTATCTGATTAATGCCTGTCATTATTCCGTTCATGCCGTCTACTGTTTCTTTGCTTATTTTTATAAATTCATCTGTTTCTCTTACCAATGTCTCGCCTGATTGTTCCATATCGTCAGAGCCTTTTTTAACCGAGTGTGTTATGTCCCGTAACTTGCCTATAGATTCCAATATCTGCTTTCCGCCTATTTCCTGCTCTTCCATAGCATTGCGGATATTCTGCTCATGTTCTGAAACTGTTTTAACGCTTGAGTCTATCGCACCGAAACGCGCCTGTACATCATCGGAAGACTTGGTTATGTTATCTATGGACTCTTTTATTTTTTTCAGCATAGTCGCCGTGGTTTTTGACTGCTTGCCCGATGTCTCGGCAAGTTTGCGGATTTCATCCGCTACTACGGCGAAACCTTTACCCGCTTCGCCTGCATGAGCCGCTTCAATCGCCGCGTTCATCGAAAGCAAATTGGTCTGGCTTGCAATGTTATTCATTAACGAGTTTATTTGTAAAAGCCCTTCGGAATCTTTGGCTATTTCTTTTATTTCCTGAGCGACTAATTGAAGTCCTGTTTTGCCGTTTTCCGACGCTTCGGTTAAAACTTCGACATTCTTGCTGTTCTCAACCAGCGTCTGAGTTACCGAATGAATGTTTGCCGTCATTTCTTCGATAGCGGAAGATGACATATTTACGCTTTCCGTTTGCTGTTCTACTATTTTTTTAAGGCTGTCAATGTTTTCTTTTATTACTCCTACAGCCTTGCCCGCTTCTTCCGCTCCGTTCTCCTGTTTAATCATGAGATTCTTCATACTGTCAAGATTCAATGTAATCTGCTCTACGGCGCTGGAAGTTTTGCCCATGTTTATTGAAAGTTCAAAACTGGTATGGTTAAGACCGTTAATTTTATATTTTATTGTCCCGATTCCGCCGCTTAAATGATCGCAAAAATCGTTTACCATGCCGGCGATAGTGCCAAGCTCGTCTACTGAACAAATAGAAATCCGCCTTGTAAGGTCTTTCTGCTCGGAAGAAAGATTTTCAAGCTGTGCTATTACCGATGTGTAAGTCGCTCCTGTGTTTTTCTTAAGGGTAAGAGCCAGACAAAGAATACAGATAAAGAAAACGGTCAGCGGAAATAATAAGAAAAATACAGCGGCTCCTTTAAACACATCTATGTTTCCGCCATAGTGATGAATGCCAAGCATTGTAACAGAACAGGTAAAAAGGAGTGTTACCAGAACCGCCGCCATAGGGACGATCCATGCCTTGGCTGCCTGCCTTTTCTCGCGGCAATCGAGCGGGTATTTTGTAAAATCATGCGCAAGCAATGTGCGGGAAACAAGACCGTCGCCGGCTACATATACAAATGTTCCCACCAGCATTCCGAAAGAAAGAGCTGTAAGAAACAGCTGTTCTTTTATAGAAGGATCAACACCCAAATAATTACCTGCAAAGACAATACCAAGAAAAGCGGCGTGTGTTACCACGTTAAGAGCTATCCTTTTAATAGGCACTGCTCCTATTTTCTTCAGCCATACCAAATACTGTTCACCGTCCAATTTAGTAAAGTATTTGTAATCAAAATACTTGGCGCCATGCCCCAATATAAAACAATAAATAACCATGAAAATCAGCGCCGGAATACCAAGGCTTATACGAAGCGAAGAAAAAGAACTGCCGAAAAAAAGCAATATCAAAAAATCAGCCGCTATCATGGCTGCTCCTGTCAGAAAAATAAGGGCTAGAAAGTTATACTTTTGGTTTTTCATTTATTATTCCTTGTTATTATTAAATATATCGCATTTTTTATATAAAAACTATTGTTTTAATAATATATTTAACAATATTTTATAATAATTATTTTTTAAGGAGCTTTTTCACTCTGTTTAAAAGATCATCTCTGTCATAGGGCTTTTTAATGTAGTCAGCCGCGCCCATTTCGTATGCTCTTTCTATGTCTTTCGGATCATCGGAAACCGTGAAAAACGCTATCGGGGTATCATGCAGGCCGCTTATCGCTTTTATTCTATCATAAGTATTCCATCCGTCCATATTGGGCATTATCAAGTCCAATAATATTAACTGTGGAACAAGCCCCTGATAGAATAAGCCAAGCGCTTCTTTACCCGATTTGGCTGTAGCTACATCGTACTCGTTTGATAGTACTATTGACGCCATTTCAAGATGGATAGCGTCATCATCTACCATGAGAATTTTTCCCTTCTCATTCCCGGCAGTATCATTAAATTTTTGTGTTTCACTTTTTAAAGATTCAAAATTTTTATTGTTTTCCAAGCTCATTTCATTGACATGACTCACTGAAATATTTATTTGGTTAATGCCTTTTAGTATCTCGTTCATGCCTTCTACCGTTTCTTTACTTGTTTCTATAAATCCGTCTGTCTCCTGAACCAAAGTCTCTCCGGATTCCGCCATGTTGTCGGAACCTTTTTTTACCGAGGACGTTATGTCCCGCAATCGGCTTATGGATTCCAGTATTTGTTTTCCGCCTACTTCCTGTTCTTCCATTGCGTTAAGGATATTCTGTTCATGCTGCGAAACTGTTTTAACGCTTGAGTCTATCGCTCCAAAGCGCGCCAGAACATCGTTAGAGGATCTGGTAATGTTGTCTATGGACGTCTTTATTTTTTTAAGCATTGCCGCGGTGGTTTTTGACTGCTTACTCGATGATTCGGCAAGTTTGCGGATTTCGTCGGCTACGACGGCAAAACCCTTTCCCGCTTCTCCGGCATGAGCCGCTTCAATTGCGGCGTTCATCGAAAGCAGGTTTGTCTGGCTTGCGATATTGTTCATCAATGAATTTATTTCCAACAACCCTTCGGAATCATGCGCTATTTCCTGTATTTCCTGCGCTACTAATTGAACGCCTGTTTTGCCGTTTTCCGACGCTTCGGTCAAAGCACTGACGTTTTTGCTGTTTTCAATCAATGTTCTGGTTACCGAATTAATGTTAGCTGTCATTTCCTCAATGGCAGAAGACGAGCTATCTACGCTTTCAGTCTGTTCTTCTATTATTTTCCTAAGACTGTCAATATTTTCTTTAATAACTTCTACCGCCTTGCCCGCTTCAGTCGCGCCGTTTTCCTGTTTGATCATAAGATTTTTCATGCTGTCAAGATTTGATGTAATCTGTTCCACGGCTGTCGATGTTTTACCCATATTAACCGAAAGCTCAAAACTGGTATGATTAAGACCGTTGATTTTATATTTTATTATTGTTACAAGTTTCTTTATTTTTTCCATAGTAAAGTTAAAACCGACGGCAAGATCGCCAATTTCGTCATTACTTTTAATTGCCAATGATTTTGTCAAGTTTAAACTTTGAGAGCTATCGGTCCCGACAATATCCCTAAGGAAAAGCGCCACCTTTTCAATGGGCTTCATTGAATAAACTATTATGGTGAAAACAATTGCAGAGGCAATAAGCACCATGGCTAAAGCGAAAAGAAAGGTAAATATCCGCATTTGGTACACTCCCGCCAATACGGTTTTCTCGGGGACATCAACAACGATCGACCAATAAGTTTTGATGGTTCCCACATGAACGGGATAAGTTACCACTATATTCTTGTTGTATGATATCTGATAATTGTTTCCGCTGTTTAAAGATTCCTCTAATTTCTTTATGCCTTCATTGCCAAGAAGATCAAATGAAATATCACGGAAGTTCGCGCCGATTTTACTTTTATCTTTATTTGCCGCAATAATGCCGTTGGTACTGATAAGCTGTACTTTGCCTGAACCATAAGGCGAAAGACTTTCAATGTGTTCCTGCATCGGTCTAAGGTCAACCCCAACTCCCACAAAGCCGTATAGTTCATTGGTATTAACATTAATAATCGGAGCGGTCATAAAGACAACATAGGTATCATTCCCGCGGTTAACAAAAGGTATGGGAAAAGGCAGCATCCACTGCCATGCCTCGTTGTTCTTGATTGATTCTTGACAGCGCCCGTATTCCGGTTCATTCCACTTTGAAAAATCGTATCGGGTGATAATTTCCTTCTCCTTTGTGCTATGCTCGCGGGTGTATAGGGTACTGTAAACAGGAGGACCGTTATCAATGATACCCGGCTTCCAAACCGAGTAAATTCCTATTAAATCCGGATTTGATCTCACGGCGCTTAGGAGTATATCGTCAAAATAATTCCGTCTTAGGTTCATATTTATATGTTCAAAAGAACTGTATATTTTTGCAATTGTATCAATAACGTCCATAAAACCCTCAAAATTCTGCTGCATACGGACAGATTCGGCGTAAGAGATATTGTTGGTGTTTTCATAAGCAACCGCTGTTTGTAAAAGCCGGGCTTGCCTAAGCAATATTACAGACACTAAAGCGATAATTCCAACAGTCAATAAACCAAATATTAATGTTAGGCGAAAACGTAATTTCATTTTGCCCCCTCCACTGAAAGTTTAAGTTTGATTTTCATATGTTTTGAGTCTCCCGAATTTTGATAAATTCTTAAAAATTGATAAATAATTACAAAAAGGCTTCTGCTATTACTATTAAAGATATGAAAATTATCAGATTCGGCAAGGAAATTCGTTAGTTTTGGAGGTTGTTTTTCTAAGAAACAGAAAACTATAAAGAGCTTTCTTTTATCAAAAGCCGCACCGCTTCCACGGCTGTTTTTATAGCACCCTCAGTATCGTGGCAATGGGGGTTGCTCATACCCGCCTTTTCGCGCTCCTGATTCCATACCACATTAAGGACGCACCCCGCCCTTGCGCCGAGTATTTGGCTTACTATAAAAAGAGTTGCGCTTTCCATCTCGGATGCAAGGCATCCCGCTTTTATCCAAGCTTCCCATTTGTCTTTAAGCTCATAGCCTGACGGCATGCGGTCGGGACTGTGCTGACCGTAAAAAGAATCCTTACACTGCACTATTCCGGCGTGCCATTTTTGCTCCATGTTTTTTGCCGCCTGCACAAGAGCGTTTGTAACGTCAAGGTTGGCAACGGCGGGGAATTCGACCGGAACATACTCTTTTGTCGTTCCTTCCATTCGTATCGCTCCTGTGGCGATAACAATGTCGCCTCCCAGAACGGGAAGAGCCATGCCGCCGCATGTTCCTATACGGATAAAATTGCGTACGCCTGTTTTATAAAGTTCTTCTATAGCTATGGCTGTGGAAGGTCCGCCCATTCCCGTCGATATAACCATTACCGTCTTTCCCGATAATTCGCCTAACCATGCCGTGTATTCCCGGTTTTGATGAAAAAACCTGGGCTTCTCAAGGTGAGAAGCAATTTTTTCCACACGCCCGGGATCGCCCGGAAGAATTGCGTATAACGCTCCGTGGCTGTCGTCAAAATCAACGTGATATTGCTTTTCCATACTTCCTCCTATCGCCGCCATTTTTTACGGCGATGAATTAATCATGCTACTTCCTGCTTTGCGGCTCCCGCCATATACAGTCCAAGTTCTTTGTAACTTACTTCTTTTGGTTTCACGTCGGCGACTATTTTTCCTTCATATATTACAAGAATTCTGTCGCTGACATTCATTACTTCATCAAGTTCAAGAGAAACTAAAAGCACTCCCCTTCCCTTATCCCTCTCCGCCACAAGCTGTTTGTGAATATACTCTATAGCGCCGACGTCAAGCCCTCTTGTCGGCTGAACGGCGACAAGCAGGCGCGAGTCGCGGGATATTTCCCTTGCGATGATTGCCTTCTGCTGGTTGCCGCCCGACATGCTTCGCGTTATTGAATGTGCGCCCTGACCAGAGCGAATGTCAAATTTTTGTATTAATTCGCCGGCGTATTTATAAATCTCGTCAAATTTAAGAAAACCGTATTTCTGAAAACGCTCCGTAAAATAACTCTGCAAAACAAGATTAAAAGCAAGGTTGTAATCCAGAACAAGACCGTGTTTATGCCTGTCTTCGGGGATATGCGCCATGCCCCTTGAACGGATATTGTTATGTGTAATTTCTTTTCCTTCAAGGAAAATACGACCCGTTGATTCCGTCATTCCCGCAAGGGCATGGATTAGCTCCTGCTGTCCGTTCCCGTCAATTCCCGCTATACAGAGAATTTCCCCGGCGCGGACTTCAAAACTTGCGTTGTTTACAAGCGCCTTATTGTGCTCTTTGCTTTTTACCGTAAGATTTTCCACTTTAAGAATCACATCGCCCGCTTGCCGTTCAGTCTTTTCCACAGACAGGCTTACTTTTCTGCCTACCATCATTTCAGATAACTCTTCTTTGGAGACAGAGGCTACATCAACAGTTCCTATGCACTTGCCTTTGCGAAGAACGGTACAGCGATCGGCGGCGGATTTTATTTCTTCCAGTTTATGCGTGATAAACAAAATCGACTTGCCTTCCGCTATAAGATTTTTCATTATGTGCATTAATTCTTCTATCTCCTGCGGCGTAAGCACCGCAGTCGGCTCATCGAAAATTAAGATTTCATTTTCGCGATAAAGCATTTTGAGAATTTCGACTCTCTGCTGCATTCCGACGGTAATATCTGAAATAAGAGCGTCGGGATCGATTTCAAGTTTGTATCGTTTAGACAATTCAACTATTTGGGCTCGGGCATCGTCCAGCTTTAACATTCCGTATTTAGTTGTTTCAGCGCCGAGAATAATATTTTCCAGTACCGTAAAATTATGAACCAGTTTAAAATGCTGGTGAACCATTCCGATTCCCAGCCTTCTTGCGTCATTAGGTCCGTTAATATGAACAACTTCGCCGTTTTTCTTAATTACGCCCTTTTCCGCCTGATACAAACCGAAAAGGACGCTCATAAGCGTTGATTTGCCCGCACCGTTTTCACCTAACAGCGCGTGAATCTCGCCCTTTTTTAATTGAAGAGTAATATCGTCATTTGCGACGATGCCGGTAAATACCTTGGTAATACCTGTCATCTCAACAATGTAATTCATTGCAGTAAGTTACCTGATTTCCGTAACTCTGGTTATGGCAACAGGAACTACTTTTGGGCTTCCGTCGCTGTCTAGGGTATCCATTCTGGGAATAGCGCCCGAAGCTAATTTCTTAAAAATATTGTCATAATCAGACTGTTTAAAATTCTTGAATTTAGAAGTATTCATTGGAAGACCAACGCCTTGATTGTCGGCGGCGAAAACTAAAGTTTGTCCTCCGGGAAATTTTCCGTTGTAATAATCGGCAATACAATCGTAAACTGAAACCTGAAGACCCTTCATAGCCGAAGTAATAACAGTATGGGACTCATTTGACTGATCAACATCAACGCCGACTACTTTCTTCTGAGCCTGTTCTGCCGCCGCCATTACAGAGTTACCGAGCTTACCGCCGCAGGCAAAGATTATTTCTACTCCGCTGTTGTACCAAGACGCCGCAAACGTTTGCACTTCCGGAGTGGCTTTAAATTCGCCTGTATAATGGTAGTTAATTGTAATTGAGCCGTAACCAAGCCCTAATTCCCTAGCCGCGTAATCCGCGCCCTGAACAAAACCGTAACCAAAACGGACAACGGCCGGAACCGCCATTCCGCCTATAAACCCGAGTTTTCTGTTGCCGTCTTTTACAACCGCATATCCTGCGAGAAAGCCCGCTTGATCTTCGGCGTAATTAACTCCGACAGTATTATTACCTGTTTTAAATTCGGAATAATCCGCGCTGTGCGGCACACCATCCACCAAAATGAAATTTACATTTGGATAGCGATCCTGCGCTATAAAGACAGGAGTTTCAAAAAGATAGCCCGGAGTAACGATTACTTTCGCTCCGCCTCTAACAGCAAGATCAATCGCCGCAAGATAAGCGTCGTGACTCTGATCCGCGGGCTGGTAGTATTTATGAGAAATACCTTTTTCTTTTGCGTATTTAACTAATCCTTCCCATGCCCCTTGATTAAAAGATTTGTCGTCTATGGTTCCAAGGTCTGTTATAAGAGCAATATTAAATGTTCCTTTATTTTTTTTATTCTGCTGTTTTGAACAACCGGAAAGTAAAACAAAAATTGTTAATAAAATCAATAATATTTTTTTCATATAATTCCCCTAAATTATTTTTTACAGAATAGACAAAATTTGGAAAAAAGTCAAGAGTTTTTTATATGCAAAATTGTTAAAATTTTGCATTTCATTTTGTTTCAGCTTCGTCGCTTTTTACCTTGTTTCTTCTTCTTATGATGAGCCTAGGCACATAAAACAATATTCCCGATATCGCATAAACGGAAAATATTACAAAAATTATATTCTGAGGATAAACAATAACAAGTATGATCAATACTATCACTAGAGCAAAAACTTCTATGGTTCTTACTCTGGACAATTTTAATTTTTTAAATGACGCATAGGGAATATTGGATACCATGAGGAATGAAAGAACGGTAATAACTATCGGCATAGCTTTGAAGAATGCAGGCATTTGCTTCATAAGAATAGGAATTGTCCTGATGTTAAGGGTTAAATTTTCAGGACCTAAAAGCTCATAACTTAACACAAAGGAAATTATAACGCCCGCCGATGCCGGAGTGGGAAGCCCCACAAAATGTTTCTGTACTTCTCCGCTCTGCGCAAGCACATTAAAACGCGCAAGACGCAATGCGCAGCAAAGCACATAAAGAATGGCGATTGCCATTCCTATCTTTCCCATTGTGTTTAACACCAGCATATACATCATTATACTTGGGGCGATTCCAAACGAAACAAGATCGCTGAGCGAGTCTAATTCCATGCCGAAATCACTGGTTGTATTTGTCATTCGCGCGATTCTTCCGTCGAGGATATCGCAAGCCAGCGCTCCGACTAAAAGCCATGCGGCTTGAATAAAATGTCCGTCAATAGAAGAAAAAACAGACAGCATTCCAAAAGCCATATTGCCGCATGTAAAAAGCGAAGGGATGATAAAGATTCCCTTTCTTATCGGTACGTCTTTTATTTTCATTTTATTTCCTCCCCATTACTGTAATGCCCGCTTTTGTTTTATCTCCGGGTTTTACGTCTATCACCGCCGTTTTAGGCAGATGCAGATCAACTTGAGAACTGAATTTAATCATTCCGATTTTATCTCCCGCTTTAAGAACGTCGCCGCTCTTTACCCAAGACACGCACCGCCTTGCTACCAATCCCGCAATTTGGCGCACAATATACATATTGTTTTCGC
>Ga0268262_10006192_pt1 | contig 11565 bp, 5 predicted proteins | sample TergutNc150P3_FD_190354 | JGI IMG/M metagenome (GOLD analysis project Ga0268262, IMG submission 190354) | Nasutitermes corniger P3 segment gut microbial community from laboratory colony in Florida, USA - Nc150 P3 (SPAdes) (version 2) | ecosystem: Host-associated > Arthropoda: Insects > Digestive... | reverse complement strand
TTAGCTTGGAGTTTCGCGCCCTCCCGACAGGGTACATAGATAGGCGTTGTCCGAAGAGGCGCAAAACTCCGGCTTTTGTTGGAAAAAGCGAGATTTATGTTGCGGTCAAGGCAAGGTATGCAACAGTTTTTAGAAAAATAACTAATTACCATTAAAATCCTTCACTTCCCGAAAGCAGTCCGTTTAAGGACTGCGGATGAACTAATGCCAAACGCCCCGGCATCGTGCTAAAAAAGCCGATGGCTTTTTTAGCTTGGAGTTTCGCGCCCTCCCGACAGGGTACATAGATAGGCGTTGTCCGAAGAGGCGCAAAACTCCGGCTTTTGTTGGAAAAAGCGAGATTTATGTTGCGGTCAAGGCAAGGTATGCAAGACTTTTTAGAAAAGTTATTAATCACGATAAAAATACCTCTTTTCCAAACAGCACGCCGTTGAAAGAATTTTTGCCATTTTTGGCGGTTCTTTTGCTCATCATAAATAATATAACGCAATATTTTTAATTTTCAATATATTTGTGAAAAAAATACCATTTTAAATCAAAATTTATAAATTAAAAAAAACCTGTAAAAAAGAGTCTTTTTATGGTAAAAATCAAAATATACGCCGAAAAACGCGTTTTGCATCTATATGAGAACCTCTGAAAACCTAACCGAGGTTTTTAGAGGTTCCACTATTGCCAAAAAAGTATTTTTTCTGAATAATGAACCTGAAAAATATACATAAGAGTGTTATATTGTTATATATAAGGAGAATAAAAATGAAAAAAAGGTTATCAGTTATAGCGGCGGTTTTGATATGCGGTTTAATGTATACCACTTGCGATTTATTTAAGGAAGTGGTCAAAGAGCCTGACGTATCGCTAAAATCGGTTGAATTTTCCAGTATTGATTTTAATGGGCTTACCCTGTTAAGCAAAGTGGATGTTAAAAATGATAATTCAATTGACATTCCGCTTCCAAAAATCGACTGGGATTTAGACGTCATTAATAGCCCGTTTTTAAACGGAGTTATACAGAGCAATGGTTCGCTTAAAGCCAAAAACTCAACGGAAGTGGAATTTCCGGTAAGTTTTAATTATGTTGATCTGATTAACGCCATCAGCGCCCTGAATAATGAAAATGCGCAGTATAAAATAAAAATGACAGCGCACATTCCAATCCCCGAATTAGGGGATTTGTCTTTTCCTTTTGAACACGAAGGAAAAATACCCCTCATGCGCGTCCCCGATATAAAGGTTGCATCGGCTCCCAGCGCGTCAATCACTAACAGTAGCAGTATTATTCCTGGTCTCTCTACCCCTACAGGCGGAAAAATAGAATTTACTTTGGACATGAAAAACAACAGCAATGTCGCCGTAAAGGTCGATGATCTTTCCTGTGTTCTTAAAATAGGCAACTATTCATTGCCTCCTGGAGGAGTTACAAGCAAACCGACAATAAACGCAGGGGCGACACAAAAAATCCCCTTCACTTTTTCCCTGAGCGTTGCTGACATTACGGCTATCGGCCTTACCGTTCTTACAGGCAACAATTTTAATTATACCCTTACCGGCGGATATAAGTTCAGTATCCCCGAGTTTCCGCTTATTGATGAACTGTTGGGTGATTCGTTTACCTTAACAAAGTAGGCGGTACTTTTTTCGCGTAACTTCAATTTTCTCTGTGAAACACGGAGGAAATTGAAGTTATTTAAAAATTTTCAATAATTTTCAAAAAATTACTTTATCAACTTTGTCATTTTTTCAAGCATTTCGGCTTTACTGATTGGCTTGTGTATGTAGTCAACCGCTCCAAGTTCCTGCGCTTTTGCCTTGTCTTTTGGATCATCCGATGTCGTGTATATCGCTATCGGGGTCTGGTGCAGTTTGCTGATGTCGCGTATCTTGATAAGGGTATCCCATCCGCCCATTTCAGGCATATTCAAATCCAATAAAACTAAATTGGGAACATAGCCATGGAAAAATAAATCCAATGCCTCCTTTCCGGAACTGACTGTGGTAACTTCATAATTCTTTTCCAGCGAACTTTTTGTCAAGGTAAGAACGGTTTCTTCATCATCAATCACGATGATCCTTTTCTTTTCATTACCTGATTCTACCTTGAATTTTGTTGATTCCGTTTTAAGGTCTTCAAAATTCCGGCTGTTCTCCGCGCTCATTTCATTTACAAGGATTACTGCGGATTTTATTTCCTTCATCGCTCCGTTTACTATGTCGTTCATGCCGCTCATAGACTCATGGCTGATTTTTATGAAATCAGACGTCTGCTGGGTCAGTTGATCGCCTGATTCCAGCATTTCACTCGCGCCTTTTTTCACCGTTACGCTTATTTCTTTCAGGCGTTTCATGGAATCCAGTATCTGTTTTCCGCCTGTTTCCTGCTCTTCCATAGCGTTGCGGATATTTTCTTCGTGTGTTGAAACCGTTTTTACTTTTGTATCAATAACTTCAAAACGCGAGAGAACGTCATCGGAGGAGAGGGTAATGCTGTCTATGGAAGCCTTTATTTTTTTCAGCATTGCCACTGTTGTTTTTGACTGTTGTCCTGATGATTCGGCAAGTTTGCGAATTTCATCGGCAACTACGGCAAAGCCTTTGCCAGCTTCCCCGGCGTGAGCCGCTTCGATTGCCGCGTTCATTGAAAGCAGGTTTGTCTGGCTGGCTATCTTGTTCATGACTGAGTTTATTTCCAGAAGCCCTTCGGAATCTTTGGCGATTTCTTTTATTTTTTCCGCCACCGCTTGAACTCCGGCTTTGCCGTTCTCGGACGCTTCGGTCAATTCATCGACATTTCTGCTGTTTTCTATCAGCGTGTTGGTTACCGAGTGAATGTTGACGGTCATTTCCTCAACTGCGGAAGACGAGGTATTGATGCTGGCGGACTGTTCTTCTATCAGCCTGTTCAGGTTATCAATGAGGGATTTAATATTTTTAACCGCTTTATCCGCTTCGGACGCGCTTTCTTCCTGCTTGCCCATTTTGCTTTTCATGCCGTCAAAATTAAATGAAATCTGGTCTACCGATTCGGAAGTTTTATCCATATTTGATGAGAGTTCATGTTCTGTATTGGTCAGCGCGTCGATTTTATGTTTCATTGTACCTATAAGGTTTCTGATTTTTTCTATTGTAAGGTTGAAGTAATCCGCCAAATTTCCGATTTCATCATGGGAGTTAACTGTTACTTTTTCGCTTAAATCTCCGTCCTTTACCTTTTCCAGAAACAGGTGAATCTTTTTTATCGGCGAACTGATAGTCTTTGCAATGAAAGAAACAATTAACATGGCAATCACAATAATGACTGCGGAACTTGCCAAAATCGCTATAATTACCGTATTTCTTGTCTTCATGGCAATGTTCCTGTCCCTGACTGAAAGCGCGTACCATGGATCGGATGTGCCGTTCATGGGAACAGGACGGTAATCCAAGTAAATAGTTTTTCCCGCCTCCTCGAATCTCACGGAACCTTGATTTCCCTTCATCATGTTTTCTATGGCGGACTTGTAAGCTTGCGAAAGAGTCAAAGGCTGTTCTTCGGTTACGTTGCCTTGCGCGTTTTGTACCGGTTTTCCGCTCGAGTCTTTTACGGTTACAGTTTTGATGAATTTCGCGTAATTGTACATTTCCTCCTGATAGGTTTTGTTCGGGTGCGCTACGACAACGCCCTTGCCGTCCAGAATAAAGGAATAAGAACCTTCAACTGCCGTTTCAACGACCATATCATGAAGGGCGGAAAGCTTTATATCGCCAGCCATGATGCCTATCATTTCCTGTTCATTTTTTATGGGATAAAAAATTGAGGTAACAGGCATATCAGTGCTGATTGAATAATATGATTCCGATATAAAAGGCTGTCTTAATTGTTCCATTCGGATGAACCACCATCGTTCTTTGCGGTTGCCCAGATTTCCTACTGAACGCCCTGTCTGCATTCCGTCCATGCCTTGGGCGTAGAGGAGTTCAAAATAATCGTTTCTTTGCACGGAGCCTTTGAAAGCCGGGGTTTGCCGTTGCGTATTCATCGAAATAACGTCGCTGTTAAAAGCAAGGCCTTCAACTTCCTTGTAAGCCGCGTTGATAAACGCTTGCAGTGATCGCGCAACATACTGAGTCTGCAGAGAATTTTCCGCGATTATCTGTTTTTCATAGCTGTTTGAATAGACCAGATAAAAACTTGTCAGTACCGAAACAATCATCATAAGAATGATGACGCCAAACGAAATTAACAATTTGCCAAACAATGTTTTCATTTATTTTACTCCGCCTTTTAATACGACAGCCCTTGTGGCATAAAAATATATTTTTCCGCTCATATTTCCTTCTTAAAAAAAAGTTGTTAGGAAACTTCAGTTTATGAACAAATTCTTTATTAAAAGTCTATTGACTATTTTGTTTTATTTTAACATTTTTGTTGTTTTTGTCAAGAAGTAAAAATGGAAACTGCGCGGACGGAGACATAAGTTTATATAATCTATGTATAGGTTTGATATTATTGTTTTAGGACGATAATTACAAGGGAAATTGCGGTATTTGGACAAGGCGGAATGCGGCATTAAAAATCGCGTATCATTTCATGGACGCGCTAAAATTCCGCAGTAATCCGCCGGTATTCTTCGATTGTTTCAGCGTGAACGGCTTTTTCGCGTAAAGCCGCGCCGCCTACAACGCCCTTTGTGTAAGCGCAAAATTGTTTTCGCATTTCAAGACAGGCTGTCCGCTCGCCAATGTCCGCGGCAAGCATTTCAAGATGGCGCATGGCGGCGGCTATCCGCGCGGAAACCGTTGCCTGTTCCCATGAGCCTGTTTCCAGCAGGGAACGCGTCTGTGAAAAAATAAAGGGATTGCCTTGCGCGCCTCTTGCGAACATTACCGCCGCACAGCCGGTTTCTTTTAACATTTTCCGCGCGTCCTCCGGCGTGTAAAGATCGCCTGAACCTGTAACGGGAACCGGCAGACGGGAAACTAAATCCGCTATGAGAGCCCAATCGCTTTTGCCGCCGTAATTTTGCGCGCGCGTGCGAGGGTGCAGACTGACCATCGCCGCTCCGGCTTCAACGGCAATTCTCGCGCATTCCGCGTAGTTTAGGGATTTACTGTCCCACCCTGAACGGATTTTTATTGTTACGGGAACATTGCCCAAACTTTCACGGGAAGCGCGGACTGCGGCTTCCACTACTTTTCCAATGCCGGACGGATTTTTCATCAATGCCGATCCCGCGCCGTTTTTTACAACTTTGGGAACAGGACAGCCGGCGTTAATGTCCACGGCGTCCGGCTTCAGCGGCGCGAGCAAAACAGCCGCCTTGCAGATAGATTCGCTCTCCGCGCCGAATAATTGGATCGCATAACGCTTTTCCTTCTCTCCGCGCCGAACCAGATTTATGGCGGCGGTGTTTGCGCTTGAAGACGCTCCTGTATCCGCACCCAACCCGTACCGCCCAAAATTACGGTACAACGCTTCGGCGGAAACAAGTTCCGTAAATGAAAAATCCGCCCCCTCCTCGGCGCAAATGGAACGGAACGCGCGATCGGTATATCCCGCCACAGGCGCAAGAAAAAGATTTCCCGAAAGTTCAAGAGAGCCTATTTTCACTGGCTTATAAAGTGGGGAGTAGGGAGTAGGGAGTAGGGAGTGGGGAGTGGGGAGTGGGGAGTAGGGGGGCGTAGGGAAAAGATTTTGTTTCTCTACATCCGACCTATTGCTTTTCATTTTGACTCTCTGCTTCTCCCAAACGTTCGTGTTGGTTCGTGGTAAATTTCTTCTCTCATTCGTGTTTGGAAATCCGCGCTATTCACTCGGCAAGCCGAAAAATTTAATCGAGTTTTTCCAGAGTTGAGCGGCAAGAGCTTCTTCGTCCATATTGAGCATATTTGCCATGAAACGGGCGGTCAGCGGCAGATACTTGGGCATATTTCTTTTGCCGCGAAAATCAGCAGGAACCATGAAAGGAGCTTCTGATTCTATCAATATGCGGTCTACAGGCAGAACGGAAAGGGTTTCGTGCAGATTTTTCGCGTTCTTATATGTGAGGTTTCCGGCAAAAGAAAAATACAGATTAAGCTCCAAAGCTTTTTCGGCGTAAGCCGCGTCTTCGGAATAACAGTGAAGCACTCCGCCTCTTGGAGGCAGACGGTCGCGGAGAATATCCAGCACGTCGTGTCCGGCGTCGCGGTTATGAATTATTACAGGCTTGTTTAATTTAGCCGCAAGATCAAGCTGGGTAATAAAAAGCTCGATCTGAGACTTCTTGTCGCCGAATTTCCGGTAGTAATCCAAACCGATCTCGCCAATGGCGACAACTCGTTCATATTGAACGCTTTGTTCAATATGCTGCAGCCAGTCTTTGCCCGGGTTTTGAACCTCGGAAGGACTGACTCCCACGGCATGGTAAACGTTTGTCGCCGATTTAAGATTTTCATATACGTGACCAAAGTCATGAAGACTGTTGCAAATTGAGACAATTCTGGCGACGGAAGCCTGACGGGCTTCCTGTATAACTATTAACTGCTCAATGGGGTCATCAACTATAAGCCCCAAGTGGGCGTGAGTATCAAAATACTGCATAGCTTATCCAAAAAGAAAAGAATTTGATGTTTACCAAACTGGTATAATTTATTTTAGCACGGGCAGGGAAATCCGTCAACAAAAATATTTAGGGAACCACTAAAAACATAACCGAGGTTTTTAGCGGTTCCTTTTATATAAAAATACTTTATTTTGTAAATTTTCAGTAAAAATACCCTATAAACCGCCCAATGGGACTAATTCTTCCCAGCGTGAAGGTTCAAGCGCGTCTTTATCAATGCGGGCGAAAATTTGCGGTCTGTAATCACTGCTGGGGCGCAGGGCGTTATTTGCGTTCAAATAGCCAAGGTTGACGCTGGGAGCGCCCGGGCTGTCCGTAAGGCGGCTTCTTACCATTGATTCGGGATTACGGGTTATCGCGTCCCATGCGCGGGCAGATTCGGCGTATAAAGCCATCGCTTTTGAACGGAAATCGCGGTTGCCTGTCTGGTTAGCGAGAGATTCATTTACAACTCCGGCGTTGTTCCGCGCCATCATCAGGCGTTCTCCCGTTTCCAAAAATTGAACATTGTCATTTGGCAATAATACAGGCAGTCTTATGCGCTGAACTTCCAAAATATCAAGCAAACGGTTGTAATAGCCTTGAGCCGCAAAGTAGTCGCCGCGCTGATATGCGGCATTTCCCATGGCAAACAGCAGACGCCTGTTCAAAGGCAGTTCCTTTGAAGCGTTAAACAGATATTCAAGGGCGTTTCTCCAGTTCTCTTGCTGGTAATACGCGGCTCCCATACGGTACTGCACTTCGGGCGGAGAATAGCCGTATCCTTCGGCTTTTTTGTAGTTGGTTAAAGCGGCTTCCATATTGCCTGTTTTTACAAAATACTCAAGGTCTCCGCGCAGGGCGTATAACTGACCAAGCTGGGGAGAGGCCGGTATCAGGTTTCTGTTAAGGAAATCTTCAAACAGCTCTATTCCTTTTACCGCCTGTTCGTCGGCGGCAAAGAATTCCCTATTATTAATAAGTATATTTGAGTAGCGGTATTGGGCGTCAACGCGGTAAAGGCGGCGTTTAACTGATTCCTGTTTTGCCAAGTCAAAGGCGCGGATGGCGTTTTCCAAAGTTTTACGTTCTTCATAGATATTGCCCAGATTGTGATGATAGCGCGCAAGATGGTAATGCGATTCGGGCAGGTACGGGTCTTGCAAAACAGCCTTTAAAAGCATATCCCTTACGCTTTCTATGCTTTCAACATAGGGATCGGGCACGCCGGAGGGTTTTTCAAGCTGTTTATCCAAAAGATAACCGCCAAGTTCCGCAAGAGACGCCGGAGAAAGTTTTCGATGATCGTCGTTTTCAAACCACGCCCTTAACATAAGCGTTTCTTTAAGGTTGTCAGTGCGGATAAAGTACTTCATCATCCTTTCAACAACCGGAACCTGCCACCCGTATTTTTCAATGAGTCTGGCGTAAGAGAAACGCGCGTCTTCGTACTTGTCATAGAATCTGGAAGGATTGGAGTCAGCCCAATCAAGGAAATTATCTCCGGCGGCAAGAAGCCCGTCAAAATCATCGGGAGCGAAATCAAGAAGTTCCCGCTGTAAAAGCCTGTTTGCCTTGTCGTAATTCATTAAATAATAAGTGTTAAGAGCCGCATAGTCTAAGACGCCTTTTTTGTCCCGAGGATAATATCTTAAAAGCTCGTCATATTTATTTTCCGCAAGCATATAACGGCGTTGATCCCTAAACGCTTCGGCGTAAGAATAAAACCATTTTTTCTTGCGGTGCAGTTTGAACGCTTCATGGAATAACTCGTTCGCGCGCTGATACTCTCCCACGGGGATACGTTCATATCCGCGCTTATAAATGGATTCAGCTTTAATTGGGATGTAAATAAATTTGTAACTTAGATACGAAATACAGAACAGCATTAGCGCGATGAAGGTAAACAATTTTAATACAGGAAGCAAATTGTGTACAAAGATATACGCGAAACTTGACTGTTCCGCTTCAAATGCCGCGCCCGTGCTTTTTTCAAAACTTCTGGGAATAAGGACAGGCTTGCCTGTGATTGCCTCGACATGAGCCGCAGTTTCCTTGACAGGCGCGCCGTTCACAAGAAGGCGAATTAATTTCGCCAATTGCTCCGGCAGAATAACCTGTTCTGCGATTAATTCTTCGCAGAGAATTCTTAAATTTAACGGATAAGAAGAAAGAGTATGCAATAAATCATCAACTTCTTCCTGCGTGAGCGAAATTTCATCTATGTGTTCTTCCGCTTTTATTTCTTCTGTTTTTTCCGCTTTTTGTTTCTTTTTTCCGAATAAGCCTTTCTTTTTTTCCGGCGCTGGCGGCGGCGCGCTTACTTTTGTTTTCTTTAAAATGTCATCAAGACCGGCAAGCGCAAATTCATCGTCGCCGCCAAAAGAATCCCCTGAAAAGCCGGAATCGCTTTCTTGTCCTTCAAGTTCCGGTCCGGCTCCGATGTCCAGTTCAATTGAATCGGACGCAAAGTCCGCGCCTAAATCTCCAAGTATGGAACTTGCGTCGCCGCCGGAAAAATCCGCGCTTGTATCCGGCGCGTCAGTACTTGTATCTGAAAAAGGATCATTCGCGCCAGATAAATCTAAATCCGGCAAAGAGGCTGAAGAAAAATCATCACTCGCCGGTTCCGGCGTAAATTCAGGAGATTCGCCGCCAAGATCAATGCCGTCAATATCCTGAGTATCCGGCGTAGTTCCATCTGTATCAAAACTTTCGGGGCTTGTATCAGGAGAGCCGCTTTCAAACGGAGTATCACCTAAATTAAAATCATCAAAATTGGAGTCCCCCGAAGTATCCAGTCCGCCGTCCTGCCTTTCGCCGCCAAGATCAATGCCGCCAAGAGCATCGTCTCCGGCTCCCTCAGAACCGAAATCTGTATCGCCAAAATCGGGAACATCAAAATCTGCCGGAGATGATTCCAACTCGTCAGACAAACCCGACAAAAGATCATTGGGCGCGGTTCCTTCATCAGCCGGCGCGCTTTCATCCTGAGTGTCGGTTAAATTAAAGTCGTCCGTGCTAGGCAAATCCGACGCGCCTTCGTCCTGAGTGTCGGTTAAATTAAAGTCGTCCGTGCTAGGCAAATCCGACGCGCTTTCGTTTTGAGTGTCGGTTAAATTAAAGTCATCTGTGCTAGGCAAATCCGACGCGCTTTCGTCTTGAGTGTCGGTTAAATTAAAGTCGTCCGTACTCGGCAAGTCTGACGCGCCTTCGTCCTGAGAATCGCCCAACAGAGATGAAAGACCGTCATCGCTTGGCAACCCTTCGTTTTGAGTGTCGCCTAACAGAGAAGAAAGACCGTCATCGTCCGGCAAACCCTCGTTCTGGGTGTCGTCTAAATTAAAGTCATCTGTGCTTGGCAAGTCTGACGCGCCTTCGTCTTTAGAATCGCCTAACAGAGATGAAAGACCGTCATCGTCCGGCAAGCCTTCGTTTTTAGAATCGCCTAACAAAGATGAAAGACCATCATCGTCCGGCAACCCTTCGTTTTGAGTGTCGCCTAAATTAAAATCATCCGTGTTTGGCAAGTCCGGCAAGCCTTCATTCTGGGTGTCGCCTAACAGAGAAGAAAGACCGTCATCGTCCGGCAAACCTTCATTCTGGGTGTCGCCCAACAGAGAAGAAAGACCATCATCGTCCGGCAAGTCCGGCAACCCTTCGTTTTGAGTGTCGCCTAAATTAAAATCATCCGTGTTTGGCAAGTCCGGCAAGCCTTCATTCTGAGTGTCGCCTAACAGAGAAGAAAGACCGTCATCGTCCGGCAAATCCGGCAAACCTTCGTTTTGAGTGTCGCCTAAAAAAGATGAAAGGTCATCTGTGCTTGGCAGGTCCGGCAAATTGTCGCTTGGACTGTCGCCCAAAAAAGACGATAAATCGCCTGTGCTTGGTAAATCCGGCAAACTTTCGCCTTGACCGATGTTTTCCGCATCCGAAGAAGAACCGGGGCTTATTTCTTTTAAAAAATCGTCAAGCGCGGACATGGCGTTGTCAGCGGGAAGATCGATGGGAGGAGGAGCGTCGCCGCCCAGATTATCTAAAAAGGAATTAACGTCTGAACCGTCTGCCCCACCTTCATCGGCGGTGGGAGCGGGAGCGGAAGAGGGGGCGGCGGAAACGGGAGGAGGTTCATGCCTTACAAACTCAAATGGCGGAGCTTCTGTTGTTGGGAGATTATAGTTGTCAAAAGGCATATTTTGGGCTTCGATATCGGCTTTTTCATGTGCGATATTATTGAAAGAGGACCTAAACTGCCCCAATGCGCTTAAAGATGGCATATTAAGATAATTATATATCGACCGATAATTGTAAAGAATGTATGAAAACGATTAGGTTTTTAGTTATTTTAGTCTTTATTTCCGCCTCTTTTACACAGCCTGTTTTATGGGCTGAAGATTGGGAAACTTACGAAGTTTTAGAGCGTTTATTGTCTTTGAATGAGGCTGGAAAACCCATAATTCAGGACGATTTTGTGATTTTTACCCTTAATTCAAGCTTGCGAAGGGTAGGCATAGCTTTTTTACACGAGAATTTTGCCAATGTATACTGGTTTAAAAAACTTGTCATCCCTAATGAACTTTTGTCTCTTGCAATTGCAACAGAGAAGGATAAAAAGGAATGGCCTGATCCGGTTAAAGATTCGGGCATTCAATTTTATATTTATAAAGTTCCGCAGAATCTAAGAGAGCTTGAATACAGAATAGTGATCAACGGTCTGTGGACAACAGACCCCAATAATTCCTTAATCAAAAGAGACCCTGTTTCAGGTTTGAGTTTGTCGGTATTGCGCATACCTGTAAGACCGTCAAGACCGAACCCGTTAGACAGTCTGCCGGAAGGAGTAACCTTTACGTTTAAAGGGCCGCCCGGAGAGACGGTTACAGTAGCCGGCAGTTTTAACGGCTGGGACCCTTTTATGTATGAACTTAGGGAAACCGCCGCTGGCGTTTACACTCTTACGCTTTCATTGTCTCCCGGCGTTTATCAATATGTGTTTTTTTGCAGA
>Ga0268262_10006191_pt1 | contig 11567 bp, 7 predicted proteins | sample TergutNc150P3_FD_190354 | JGI IMG/M metagenome (GOLD analysis project Ga0268262, IMG submission 190354) | Nasutitermes corniger P3 segment gut microbial community from laboratory colony in Florida, USA - Nc150 P3 (SPAdes) (version 2) | ecosystem: Host-associated > Arthropoda: Insects > Digestive... | reverse complement strand
CTGGACGGCGGGATAGCGGCGAAGTTTTTTAACGCGCCGGATTATCCGCAAACGGCGGCGGCGGCAATCTTGAAAATGACGGATATGGCGCAGGCGCGCGAAAAAGTTATTGTGCGCCACCTGATACTGCCCGGATATCTTGAATCTACGCGGGAGGTTTTGCGCTGGTTTGCGCAAAATGTTAAAGACCGCGCCATGCTTTCCCTTATGACGCAATATACTCCGGTAAGCGGAAAAAAAGGCGCGTTAAACGACATTCCAAAAAATTTTTTAAGCCGGGATGAATACGATACCGTAATGGGATATCTTGAAGAATTTAAGATAGATGACGGTTTTTGTCAGGAACTGGTTACAGGCAGCGACTGGCTGCCGGATTTTAACCGCCCCAATCCGTTTTCATCGGAACTTTCCGTTCCGGTTTGGCATTTTACCAGCCGAACTTGAGCCCGAAAGTAGCGCCGTAACCGCCGCCCGACCAGCTTTTTAAGAAATCCGCCGACTGCATGCTCGCGCCTATATCAATTTCAAAAATTCTTAAGTTTATGGCTAAATCCAGACTGTTTTTCCAGAGCCGGTCGTAATAGCCTATGTTCAAAGCCGCGATAAAGAAATTAACAAAACTAAAGCGCGTTTTTATACCGCCCTCAAAAGAAAACGGTTTAAAATAAATAGGATTAATCGCAAATCCAAGCATAGGAGTAAATATAAGCCACTCCCTTTTTTGTTTATTTATTTCGTTATTATCCGACTTAAAAGGGCTGCCGAAAGGACGCCAGTTAGCTGAAATAATCATCTTAAACGGCCTTGTAATTTTTATTTTGTCTTTGTCGGGGTCGCCTATATTGTAACTAAAATATTTGTCAAAATCAATGTCTTCGGGATTTCCGCTAATTAATTCGTTAAAGATTTCTATTGGTTCATCGCCGTTGCCTACATTTGCGATTATAGGTATATAATCTTCCATTACAGACCGGTATAAAGGAATATTAATAAAATCAATTCCTACGTCAAAATCCAAAAAATTAAATTTTTCGGTTAACCCAAGAACTTCGGAAAGCGGATATTCCGCCCCTATGCTGATGTCGATGCCGGGCTTCGCGGAAATATCTGTTATTGTATCTTTAATTGTATTAAAAATATCGAATATGTCCTTAAATTCAAAATCCTTATCCATAGGAAAAGGGGTAAAAACACGCATGTCAAGTTCCAAATTATAATAAGTTTCATCTACGCCATTTACCTTTTTATTTTCGTAAGTATATGAAAAATTTTTAGGTATCGCGTAAAAAAGAGGGTAGTACACAGCCGGCTTAACTTTAATTTTAAATTTTTGAAAAGTTAAAAAGCCGTGAACATTTACTTCGGCAAATACGCCGGCGCCGATGTCCGAATTCACGGAATCGGCTTCATGAAATGTCAGCATGTTTCCGTTAAGATCGACGATTCCAAATACTTCCAATCCGGTGGAAAGCCCGTAACCCCATTTATCTTTTTTGTTATAATTAAAGAATACGGGGCTTAGAAATAAATTAGTGTTAATATTTAACCCGTTGGAAAGTTTATCAAAATCTATTGTAACTTTTTCTTTGAAAATTTCAAAGGTTGACATAAAATTATTAGATGCCCCAAGAGTTAAATTTAAAATACCTGTTTCAAAATTACGGTTTGGTATGCGGAAAGGCCCTTTTTCTTTGACTTTCTTTTCGACAACTTTTTCTTTTTCTACTGTATCAAATACCCATACGACGTCCCTGTCGGGAGTAATATCAACATTTTGATTTTTCTCTTCATAATTCCACGCAATATCATTATTTTGCGCAAAAACAGAAAATGTCAAAAATAAAAAACAAAAATTTATAAAAAGCGTTTTTTTCTTCATTTTAAGTCCATGTTGTATTTAAGCCTGGCGTTAAGAGAAATAGTCGATATTGATAGGTCTCCGTTGGGGATTCTCAATTCAGAATGTAAAGTTGGATATAAAATATAAAAAGTAGGATTAAAAGGATTATTATTAATATATTCCAGCTCTTTCTCGGTAAAAATTAAATTAATATTATAATTATCCAGGGAACATTTAATATCGCCGTAACCGGCGTCATTAATAATAAAAAAACCTTTGCTAAAAGGATTTAAAGGAGCAAAAGCAATATGCATATTTATATCTTCAATAAACTCTATTCCCGCCAATGACTTAAAAAAATCGCCGAATTCGTTAAAATGATCGGGAAATTTTATTATGGCGTCATTTTTTATTGTTTCAAAGTCCATCGGAAGCCATATAACAATTTCCGCGACAATATTAATATCTTCAAGCCAGTCTAAATTAATATTCTGACCTTCATTTATATAAATCTTGTATCCAAGATGCAGATTTCCGCTTGAGTTTATTATATCTGAGATATCAATTTCCTTTCCTTTAGCCGGCAGGCTGGTTCCGGTATATTCTTCAAGAGATTTCAGACCGCTTGGTCCTTTTTCAAAACTGCCGTCGTCATCTACAATCTTATGAGGTCCATTTGCTGTAATCTCATGAAGGTCAATGCTTAAAACGTTGACAAGCGGAGAACCGGAAATATATATTTTTGCCTGAATTCCCTTAAACGCAAAACCGTCTAAATATTGCTCTATATCCATAAATGATAAAATAAAAGGATTATCATCATCAGATTCCGCGATAGTTTTATCGTTTTCCAACACAAAGAATCTGCTGTCAGATCCGTCATCTATATAATCTACGGGTATTTCTACATCAGTGCCGCCGACATTGATGAATATACTGCCGGAGCCGTGGACAAAAGAAGGTAAATCAAAATCACAAGAACCATTTTCTTTATTGAAAACTTCCATATGCAATACAAAAGCCATATAATCCAAAGAAGGATTTGTACAAGGTAATACATCCGAACTATTGTTCGTCTGCGTCATATTGTCCGTCATATCAGAAAAGTAATCGCCTAAACTCATATAAGCGGCGAATTTAATTAACGGAGAACCGATAATTTCCAGTTCAGATGGCATAGTACACGCAAAAACGGAAAATAATATCAATGTGATGTATAAAAAAGTACATATTCTTTTCATTCTAAATTTACTCCAAATAAAAATTCCCATGTTTTAAATATAACTTAAAACAATTCCATTGTCCATTAATTATATAAGGTTTTTAACGGCTTCTGTTAGTTCATTCTTATCTATTCCCCAATTTTTGCCGAAAAGCGCGTAAAGCGAGTCTGACAAAGCCAAAAATTTTTCAAAAGTAAATATTTTAGCGTCAAAGGATATCAATTTGCGGTTTATAATTACTTCCCAAAAACGGGCAAAGTTTTTTATGTGAAAAAAATCACCGGCGCTTACGGCGGAAGTTTCCCTTACTTCATAAGGCGGCAAAGAATCGTAAATCATTCCAAAAGTGTCATTATGGCGGGAAATAGGCGTTCCCGGGAGCAGTTTTAATATGCCGATTTGAATCTCAATATTGTCTGTTTTGGACGAAGAAAGACACGCAAGCAGGCGGTTGAAACCATTGCCGAAGGACGCAAGGTCTTCGCCGGGAAGCCCCGCGATTAAGTCCGCGTGAATGATAGCGTTGGTTTTTTCGCGAAGGAAACGTATTGTATCAAGCTCTTGTTCAGCCTGGTTTTGACAGCCGGCCCGGCTGATACGGGCGGCAGTTTCCGGATTAAGCGTTTGAATACCGACTTCAAGCCGCAGGCTGCCGGGCGGAAATCGGGAAAGCGTTTCGCGCAGGGCAGGCGGAAAAAGGGAAGGGACCATTTCAAAGTGAACGACGATCTCATTTTTTTGTTCCAGCTTTTCAAGAAAAAATTCCATTATTTCGCAGGCGCGATTTATATTGATATTAAAAGTCCTGTCCAAAAACTTAAAGGTTTTTACTCCGCACCCGACAAGCTTGTCCATTTGGGCAAGAAACGGCTCAAGCGGGAATTCCCGCACTTTGTTGTTTTCGCCGCTTTTTATTGCGCTTAAACAAAATTCGCAGTTAAAAGGACAGCCGCGGCTTGCCTCAACATAAATCAGTTTTTTTGTTACATCTTCATCCGTGTAAAGATCGTAGCCGCTCTTTATTCCGCAAACATCAACATTTTCCGCGTTAATAAACCGCGCCGTATTTCCATGTTCAAATCCGTCTGCGAGTATCTTTTCGCATAAGGTTCTGAAAGCGTCTTCCCCCTCGCCGCGGATAACAAAATCCGCGTAACGGAAAATTTCCGCTTCAGCCGGCAGATGCGAAACTTCAGGGCCGCCAAGCACAATTACAGGTCTTTGTCCCGCCCAAAATTTCTCCAGTTCGCAAAGCAGTTCCAATGTCGCTGTATGATTCCATATTGAGACGGAGATGCCAAGGATTTGCGGGCGGGCAGTAGACAGCGGCTGTACTTTTTCACATAACGGCTGGCGCAGAGCAAACTCAAGTATTTCGCAGCGGTCTTCCAGCGCGCCAAGATTGGCTTTTAAAAGACGCAGGGCAAGGGAAGGATGTATCCACTTTGCGTTAATAGTTATAAGCAGAATGTCTTTCACTAAAGTTTCACTTAAGTCTTTACTTAGGCTTCGGTAAACAAACCTATAGTGCCGGTACTCCACTCCTCAAGGGCTTCCATTACCATGCTCTCAACTTCCAGCCAGTTGTTTGCTCGCGGTCCGGGTAGGCCGATGTTAGTGGAATTATTAAATACGATTGTTTTACATCCCTGTTTGCGCAAGCCTATTATGTTTTCGGGAGCGTCGTCAATGTAGATATGGGCGCCGACGGCACCTTTATCGTTCATGAAACAGATGTCCCAGTAGGGAATATCATAGTTGTCCAGCCAGTCTACGGTTTGCCGTATAGAAGTGCGGTGCGAATATTTAAGGAAGAGCCTGTGCGTGATGATGCGTATGCGTATGTTCTGCCGTGAAAGTTTTCGCAGAATAACGGGCGCGTTTTCTATAGGCAGCATGTCGCGGAAAATGTTTCTCTGCGTTACGGCAAAACGGTGCAGTCTGTCGTAGCCGCCGAATTCGTCAATTCCCCATTCCTGCAGGCCGTAGGAAACTTCGGGCGTAAGGGCTTCCAATGGTTTGTTAAGCCACTCGGCGGCGATTTTTCGTATCGCTCCGTAAAAGTCGCCTACCACGCCGTCAAGATCGACGCCTATTATAAATCTGCTGTTATCCATGAACTATATCCTTTGAAATTAATATTGCCATACTGCGGGCCTTAACCGGATACACATGCTGGGACGGAAGAATTTTCTCGCTTCCCGGAGGCAAAATATCATTCGGCGAGTGAAGCCCCGTATCTATAACGCGCATCCATTCTTTTTTAACAGGCGGTTCCGCCAGTTTAAACCCCTGCGTGTCATGGCTTGCGTTAAACATAAGGTAAAAATCATTTTCATCGCGGTCGCCGAATATTTCCGCTTTACTGCCGTACAATCTTAAGGCAAGATAATAGCCTATCTTGTCCCAGGCCGGGCTTTCGCCTTTTTCGGTAAACCAGCTTATATCCGGAATGCCCTTGTAATCCCCGCCCCTGCCGGTAAAAAATTCAGGGCGCATAAAGCCCGGATGCCTCTTGCGAAAGGCTATCATCTCTTTTACAAAGCGGTGCAAGGTTTTGTTTTTTTCAAGAAAGGTCCAGTCATACCATGATATTTCATTATCCTGACAATACGCGTTGTTATTTCCTTTTTGAGTCCTGCCAATCTCATCGCCGCCCAGGAGCATAGGAGTGCCCAGAGAAGTCAGCATAGTGGCAAAAAAGTTTTTCATCTGCCTTTCGCGCATGGAAAGAATAATTGGGTCTAAAGTATGTCCTTCCACGCCGTTGTTATAGCTGTTGTCATAACTGCCGCCGTCGCTGTTGTTTTCGCCGTTGTCCCTGTTGTGCTTGTTGTTATACGACACAAGGTCGTTCATTGTAAAACCGTCGTGGCTTGTAACAAAATTAATTGAATGGAAGGGTTTTCTTCCGTCGCGCAGATAAAGATCGGAACTGCCGGAGAGGCGCGTGGCAAAATAGCGGGTTTCCATAGGATCGCTGCGCCAGTACCTTCGCACATTGTCGCGGTATTTGTCGTTCCATTCCGCCCATCTGCCGCCCGGGAACCATCCAACCTGATAAGCGCCGCCTGCGTCCCACGCTTCGGCAATTATTTTTGTAGAGCTCAACACAGGGTCTTCCGCGATTCTTTCCAGCATGGGAGGGTTTTCCATTATCCTTCCCTGTTGATCGCGCCCCAGAATGGAACCAAGATCAAAACGGAATCCGTCCACATGCATTTCCATTACCCAATAGCGGAGGCAGTCCATGATAAAGGTGCGCACTACGGGATGGTTGCAGTTCATCGTATTGCCGCATCCTGAATAATTTTGATAATAGCGCCTGTTCTCGTTAAGGATGTAATAAATGGAATTATCCAATCCCTTGAAAGATAAAGTCGGCCCCATCTCGTTGCCTTCCGCGGTGTGGTTAAAAACAATGTCCAGTATTACCTCAATTCCCGCCTTGTGCAGTTCTCTTACCATCTCTTTAAATTCATTCACCTGCCCTCCGGGCGTTTTATCCGCGGCGTAAGAGCCCTTGGGCGCAAAGAACGACGCCGTTGAATAACCCCAGAAATTGGACAGCCTGTCGCCCGTATCGGGATTGAATCTTAAAATTTCTTTTTCGTTAAATTCCTGCACGGGCAAAAACTCAATGCTGGTTATTCCTAAATCTTTTAAGTAAGGAATTTTTTCGATAACACCGCGGTAGGTTCCGGGATGTTTTACTTTCGAGCTGTGGTGGGCGGTAAGACCTTTTACATGAGTTTCGTAAATTACGCTGAAACGAAGAGGATAATTTACCGGGGTGTCGCCCTGCCAGTCAAAATGATCGTCAATAACAATGGAACGCGGCTGACTGTCAATATTATCAATATAAGAATATGTAAGATCGTGCCCCGGTTTTTCAAGATCATAACCGGCGCATTTTCCGTAATCCCATCCGCTGATATCCGTTAAAGCTTTTGCGTAAGGGTCGATAAGGGTTTTATGTTTGTTAAAGCGCAGTCCTTTTTCGGGAAAATACGGCCCGTCCGCGCGGTAAAGATAACAGGTTCCGGCTTTTAATCCCTTTATAAAACAATGCCAAATATTACCGGTTTTATTCCCTCTTTTATCAAGGGGAATTTCAATCCATTTACTGCCGGGGTCCGCGGACTCAAAGAGGATAAGCGTTATTGCGGAAGCGTTTCGCGAAAAAACCGCAAAATTAACGCCGTTACCGACAAGCTCCGCCCCAAGAGGCAGAGCCTTCCCGTTTTCCGCAACAATGTTGTCGAGATGCATATGTTAATTATAGTACAAATTCGATAAAAAATAAACGACTAATTGTACTATTAATTCTTCCTTGACCAGTCATAGCTGTTTACGTTAGGCCGGGTATACGTTCCCTCGCGCCTTCCGGTATTGCGGTAATAATACTCAAAATTGTAACCGATTGAATAATTGTAATAACTGGTGTCAAATGTCACATTTGCCCCTATAGTAACGCTGAGCAGAGGGTTTTTCAGAAACGCGCCGTTTCCAACAGCAGTAACGCTGGCAGGTATGGTAATGCTTGCCAGTTTGTTGTTTAGAAACGCGTTTTCGTCGATCTTGGTAACGCCGTTGCCTATAACAACCGAGGACAGTTGGTTATCCATGAACGCTTCTGACTCAATTGTGGTAACGCTGTCCGGTATGGTAACGGATGTCAGTCCGCTGCCGGCAAACGCGTTGTTTTTAATGGTGGTGACGCTGTTAGGAATGACCGGCTCGGTTGTTTTTCCGTTCGGCCATTGAATTAATTCGGTAAGGTCTTTATTGTACAAAACTCCGTCTGAGGAACTGTAAAACTTATTGCCGGAATTTACATTTATTGCCGTAAGATCAGGGCAGGATAAGAAAGGCGCGTCTCCGATAACTGACACATTGGCAGGGATAGTAACGGCAGTCAATTTGTTGCCGGCGAACGCGTTGCTCCCAATTGTATTAACGCTGCCAGGAATGTTTATGCTTGCCAGCCGGTTTTTATAAAAAGCGCCTTTCCCTATGGTAGTAACGCCGTTAGGAATAGTTATACCGATTAGCAGGTTATCGCTAAACGCGCCCTCTCCAATCGTCTTAACGCCGCTGCCGATGCCAACATTGATAAGTATATTGTTGTGAAAAGCCATGTCTCCAATATCAGTAATGCTGTTGGCGATGGTTACGCTTACCAGATCTCTATCTTTGAATGTTTCTTTTCTGATTTGGGTAACAGGAAGCTTGTATAATTGCGAGGGAATAGCGATCGCCTGTTTTTTCCCCAAGTATTTGGAAACCATCAATGTTTTTCCGTCTTCCGTCGGCGATACCTTGAAATCATTTTCTTCTTCTTCCGGTTGTTTTTGAAAACAGGCGCAAACTGTACAAATTACCGCGATTGCTATTACAGCAAACCTTAAAATCATTTTTTTGTTCTTCATAATTAACTCCATGATGCCGCCTTTATACGTTATGGACGCGGACAAACATCTTTTTAATTTTTTTCGCCAACGGCGCTATTATCATAAAATATTACCAAGATTCTGCGATTATTGCAATCGTATTTCGGTTTTCTTTTTCTTAATCTCAATAGCCGCCGCCAATTTCGCCTCTTCTCCGTCCGAAAGTTCCCCCGGCAGAATAACCGGAAAAGATGGCGCCGGCGGCAGTAAAAATCCCGCTTCTAAAAATTTGTGGAATAATATTGCCCATTCATCTGTTTCCGGTTTTTCTCTTAACTCAAGGTAAATCCCCGCGCGCCGCCACCGGCTGTTTAATAACGCTTTTTCAATACGCGGAAAATTAAGGTTCGCTCTTTCCGGCGCGGCTAACAAGTCATATATTCCCCTCGCGGCGGCGGCAAGCAGTACGGGCGGAAGATTGTCGCTTTCGGGAAACTGTTTTTCGCTGTCAAAAAAACTCGCGTCTTTCGCGGCGACAACGCAAAGCCCAAGCGGTAATCCGCCGCGCCAGATTTGAATACCCGGTAATACAGGAATAAGAACGGGCGCGTTTTCCGTTACCGCGAACGGGTCTTTCGGGTTAACAAAGGGCCGCCAAAGTTTTGCCTCGCCTGAGTTGAAAAGTACGGACAGTTCAGGCGGCGGCGCGGCGTAGAGACGGAAACTGCGGCCGGGGAAAATTTTTAAGAGCGCTTTTAGGTAACGGTCTGTTGTAAAATGAGGGAAGGGGGAGTACAGGCCTCGGCTGGCGGTGTTTTTTATTTCACGCAGGATGTTTGCAGGCGTGTGTCCCATGATAGCCGCGCCGCCTGATAGCCAGAGATCGATTAACCTGCGTCCGTCCTGAGCGTAGAGGCGGTAAGCTCTTGCGCGGAGAATTGCGGGTATTTGTTTTAAGAGCTCGTAGCTGTCGTTAGCTGTCATCAGTATTCATTCTCCATTTTTTCAAAGGCGCGTCCCTGGTATTCGCTTAAAAAGCGGGTTTCTTTTCCGTTGTCGAAGCGGACCCGCACTACGGGGCCCTCTTCGCTGTCCTGTATTTCCATTACCGCCCCATAACCGTAATTTTCGTGGAACAGCCGCTGTCCGCGCTTCCAGCCGGAGCGCTCCTCTAATTCTTTATCAAAATTATAAGGATTAAAACTCTGTCTTGCCATAGGCCGCCCGGTTTCAAATCCGCTTGCAACACTGTTTATTTTAAGACAGCCCGCGTCAATTTCGCTTAAAAAAAGCGAGGGCTGCATAGGCGTAACTTTTCCGTACATGCGCCTCATCATGCAGGAGGTAAGGTAGAGTTCGTCCATCGCCCGCGTCACGCCCACATAAAAAAGCCTGCGTTCTTCTTCCAATTCTTCGTCCTTTTTATCCTCTCTGGGAAAGATGCCGTTTTCAAGCCCCGTCATTATTACGCGTTTAAACTCAAGTCCCTTTGTATTATGAAAAGTAATAAACGTTACGGAATTTAGCGCGTCCTGCGGGGCATTGTCCCTAAGCGAGCGATCCAGTTCTATATCCTCAAGGAATTCCAGCAGTCCTTCTATGGTTTGAGGATATACGCTTGCCGCGTTTACAAGTTCCTGCAAATTGTTGAGCTTGTTGTTTCCCGTAACATCATCCTGCGCCTCATGATATTCCGCAATCCCGGAGGCTCTTACAATCTGCGTGACGCAATCGGAAAGCCCTGTTCCCGGCACAAGCCCCTTATATTTTTTAGAGAGGGATTTGTCTTTTTTCTGTTTGTCGGGATTTTGATTATCAGGTTTTTTATCATTGCTGTTTTTTTCATCGCCGCCTTTTCTTTCTTCCTGCATTACTTTTGCGTCTTCCAACAATTTTTTTGCGTCCTCAATAACTTTGTAAAAAGCGTTAAGTCCCGCGCGCGCTTTTTGCGTAAGCTCCAAACTGCGCCCCGCTTCAATTAAATTTCCGCCGTATGAATTTGCCGCCTCGACAATTTTATCCACTGTTACAAGTCCAACCCCTCTTGTAGGTTTGTTTACCACCCTGCGGAAATTAACTTCGTCGCGCGGGTTTACAAGGAACGATAATAACGCGAGAGCGTCTTTTATTTCTTCCCTCTCATAAAATTTCAAAGAGCCGACAACGCGGTAGGGGATTCCCCTGCGCAAAAATAAAGTTTCAAACCCGAGAGACTGAGCGTTGGTGCGGTAGAGAATCGCCCAGTCCGACCACGCGGTCTCTTTCTTTTTTACGGAACTTTCGATTGTATTCGCGCAAAAAAGAGCTTCCTCATCCTGATCCGGCAGATAGGTTAAAACGGGCAGGGGGCCGTCTCCTTTCTCGGCGCGCAGGGTTTTCCCCAAACGGCCGCGGTTGCAGTTTACGACGCAGGACGCCGCTTTTAAGATGGGGTTTGTAGAGCGGTAATTTTGCTCAAGGCGGATAATATCCGCGCCAGAAAATTTATCCGGAAACTCAAGAATATTTTTCACTTCCGCGCCGCGAAAACGGTAGATGGACTGGTCGTCGTCGCCGACTACGCATACATAAGTCTGCGGCCCGCACAATTCTTTTAACAGTTGGAACTGCGCGACATTCGCGTCTTGATACTCGTCCACCATTATTACCTTAAACCGGTCGCGGAAACGCCGCGCCACTTCCGGCTGGCCGCGGAGAATATCGACAGGTTTTTTTATTAAGTCCCCAAAATCGACATTGCCGATCTGCGCCATGCGCTCCTCATAACTTGCGTAGATGCTCCTGAATTTTTTACGGCTGTCTATATTGGCGAGTAAGGGATCGTCGGGGGAGAGAAAATAATCTTTCGCGCGGGAAATACTGTGGGCGCATTGTTTAACTTCAAGTTTCGGAGCGTTTTCCATAATGCCGGAAAGCAGGGATACAACATCGTCGTCGTCGTAAATTACAAATGAAGAGTCAAGCCCCGCAAAACTTCCGTTGCGCCTGAGAAACCACGCTCCAAAGGAGTGGAATGTCCTAAGCATAGCGTCCGATGCGCGGGGCTCAATCAACACCGCGCGTTCCGCCATTTCTCTTGCGGCCTTGTTGGTAAATGTTACCGCCAGAATT
>Ga0268262_10006190_pt1 | contig 11567 bp, 10 predicted proteins | sample TergutNc150P3_FD_190354 | JGI IMG/M metagenome (GOLD analysis project Ga0268262, IMG submission 190354) | Nasutitermes corniger P3 segment gut microbial community from laboratory colony in Florida, USA - Nc150 P3 (SPAdes) (version 2) | ecosystem: Host-associated > Arthropoda: Insects >... | reverse complement strand
GTTGATAATAATTTATTTTCAGCGAAACTACTCATGCTAAAGATTTTACCAAAAATGTGAAAATAATTCAACGCACCCAGCTAAACCCTAATTTATCATACTGAACGTAAAAGAAACTCTGCCATAAACAGTCGGTATGAGGATTCCCTGCCCAGACCGCCAGTGTCTTGGGATCTGCTCTCTTATCGCCCTCGCTGTTCCTTTTTGAACGTAACTCCCCGGCGTTGTTCCAAATGACAGGTTTCTATACCTGGGCATTGCGTTTACAGTCGCGCGCCAAACCGGTCTGGGCAGCGAAATCCCCACACCGACAGGAAATAGCAGGATCCATACGTTCAGTAAGACATATTAGGTCTTTTCGGAAGGGGAAAATCTACCTTCGGTTCTGTAGGCATCACGCCGAGCGAAGTAGTCTTGCCCACTTTAGTGGGGTGAAACGCAAAATATTGCCGAATGTAAAATCTATTTTGTTCGAATAACTCTTGGCTTTTCTGAAGCCGCCGCGCAAGGCCTTGCCGCAGGCGCACGGCGTGTGAAAGAAGAGGTCAGGCCAGAGCCTGCGTAAATGAAGGCCACGACCGTCTAGCCTGCGGCAAGGCCTTGCGCGGCGGCTTCGAACTTAGTCTGGTTTATTCGTATAAATTAGGGTTTATTACTTTCGCTTGACAACTTAGCCCGATCTGGACTAACTTTATATCATGGAAAAGAAAACAACCATTCCCATTCATGAAGCAAAATCCAATCTGTCCAAGCTAGTAAAGCGGGCGGCGGCGGGTGAAACGATCTACATCGGCGCTTATGGTAAGCCGGAAGCGGCGCTTACCGCTGTTTCTCCTGAAAAACAAAGGGCAGAAATGCGAAAAGGGGCCTTTGGTTGCATGAAGGGAAAAATAATCTTTCATGAGGGCTGGGATGATCCCTTGCCTGACGAAATAATAGATTCGTTTTACAGCATGAGGGGTTTGGAGGAATTTGAAAAGAAATGACACAATTCCTGTTGGATACAAATGTTTTTTTGTGGTACTTCTGGGGAACCAAACGAATTGATTCCATTAAACAACTAATTGAGTCCGATGATACTGAGGTTTTTGTCAGCTCAATTTCATTTTGGGAAATTGCGATTAAACTGCGAAGTGGTAAGTTAGAGGTTAATTTGGAAACACTTCATTCCCATGTGGAAGAACATGGTTTTGTAGAGCTTCCCATAACAGGCAGGTACATGAAAGCATACCTTGAGTTGCCGGACTTACATAAAGATCCGTTTGACCATATGTTGCTTGCCCAAGCCATTTACTCTCCTATGCGCTTAATTACCGGGAATTCCTTTTTGGCTGAATATTCTTCACTTGTCATGGTTGTATGAATTTCATTATTCCCATATACTTCTCTTTTAGATGAATAGAATAAGAGTAGGCATTCTTTTTGGCGGCAAATCGGCGGAACATGAGGTGTCTCTGCAATCCGCCAAAAATATTTTTGACGCCATTGATCGGGAAAAATACGAGCCGGTGCTTATAGGGATTGACAAGAGCGGCCGCTGGCTCTTAAACGACGAATCCAGATTTCTAATTAACGCGGACGATCCAAAGCGCATCCGGCTTAACACCTCAAGCGACGCTGTTGCGCTCGTTCCGCAAAGCAGGGGAGCAATATCGAATTTGTCGGCATTAAAAAAAGAAAATGCCAATGACAGCGCAATTGATGTAATCATTCCGATACTTCACGGCCCCTTCGGCGAAGACGGCACGGTTCAGGGCCTTTTGAAGCTGGCTGATATTCCCTTTGTGGGTTCCGGTGTTCTGGCTTCGGCAGTCGGCATGGACAAGGACGTGATGAAGCGCCTCTTGCGGGACGCCGGGCTTCCCATAGGGAAATTCCGCTCTTTACGCGCGGACGATGACGTTCCCTCTTACGAAGAAATAAGCTCAGAGCTTGGCTCGCCGGTTTTTATCAAGCCTGCCAACATGGGATCGTCGGTAGGTGTAAGTAAAGTTAAAAAACAAAGGGAATACCTTTCGGCTTTACGGGATGCTTTTGAATACGACACCAAGGCGGTGATTGAGGAATTTATTCCAGGCAGGGAACTGGAATGCTCTGTTCTTGGCGGAAGCGAGATCATGGCCTCTATTCCAGGGGAAGTAAAATCCAGGCATGAGTTTTATTCATACAACGCGAAATACATTGACAAAAAAGGCGCGGAGCTAATTATACCCGCGAAAGTTCCTGTTGAAACAATCCAGCGTGTCCAGGAACTTGCCATTGCCGTTTTCAAAACCCTTTGCTGCGATGGGCTGGCAAGGGTGGACTTTTTTCTTAAAGAAGACGGCAGTGTCATCGTAAATGAAATCAACACAATGCCGGGCTTTACAAAGATCAGTATGTACCCAAAATTGTGGGAGGTTTCGGGCATATCTTATACACAACTGATTGATAAACTGATAGGTTTTGCCCTGGAGCGTTTTGAAAAAGAAAAGCAGTTAAAGACAAGTCTTTAGGTTTTACCTAAGATTTACCTAAGGCTATCTGCGGGTGCGGGCAAGGCCGTTTTCCGCTTCCTTGTAGTCGGGGTTAATCCTAAGTGCCCTTTCATAAGCCGTTACCGCCTGTGAGAGATCGCCCATCGCTTCCCTGACAGAACCAAGCCTGTACCACCATAGCGCGACATTCGGCTCAAGCCTTACCGCGGTTGAATAGGCTATGTCCGCGTGACGGTAAAATCCTTTGTAGCGGTAAATTTCGCCTATGAAAAAATAAGCCACTGATGTACGTTCACCCTGTGGCACTGAATTGGTGTAACGCTGCATAAAACGAAGGGATTCATCCGGTTCATCCAGATAAAAGTAAGCTTCCCCCATGATTTCCATAATACGGTACTCGTCTGAGTAAAGCCTTAGCCCACGTTCGCCCCAGGTAATCACATCGTGGTATCGCCTCAGTCTTTGAAGGGTCCAGGTAAGCGCCGTGTAGGTATCACGGTTGGCTACGTTCCGGGAAATTTCATCGACGCTTATTCTAATTGCTTCGTTATAGTAATATTCCGCTTCGCTCATGCGGTTTCTGCTTTCCAGGTCCCGGCCTGTACGGTAAAGCGAAATCGGGTCCCTGTTGTTTTGGGCAAACGCCGGAGAGATCAGCATAAAAAAAGCAAAACAGAAAAAAGAAATTCTCATCTTTACATAACTCCGGTTTTACAGCCTGAGGGACAACTAAGGATTTTAACATAATCCGCGCCGCAGTTACCAGCGCGAATTGAATCCAAAACCTTGCGGGCATTGGCAAGGCCGCAGACTTCGAGGAACCTGTCCGGCTCCCTGGTTTTTACCTTTGCTTCAAAACCTTCGACTTCTCCGGTGAACCGGTCGAACGCGCTTTCCTGAACGGAGCTTAGATCGATGCCAGACAAGCGGATCAGCCTCGCAAGTTCCCTGACAGACAAAATAATTCCTTCACTGGATGTTTTATACTTTTTCGCGATACAGGGCGCGATAGATACAAATAGTTTTTTGTCCATAAGCTCTTTGAAGTTTTGTTCAGGGCTTTTTGCGGTTGAAAGATGATTTGACAAATCAGGATAAAACTCTTTTACAAACTTTGCGCCGCTGGTTGAACAACAAGAGATCATGGGAAGCTTGCGGGAACTTTTGATACGATCATGAAGCTCATCCGCTTCTTCGTTTGCGCTCATTGCCTCAAAAGATTCGGCGTTGTATATGCCTGAAAAGCCCATACGTTTTAAGCCAGTGCTTATTTTACCGATTGTAATTTCTCCCGCCGGAAATTCCAGTTCGGCGCAAACAGCCCTGGCTTCCTTTGGCGCGATCTCTATTACAATGTCGTGCTTTTTTTCGTTAAGGAACGCCCACACTTCGGCGCTTTGGTCATGCTCGTAAATCGCGCCAACAGGGCACACTTCAGCGCAATGGCCGCAAAGAACGCAGGCGCTGTCGGAGAGGGCCTGGTCGTAAGGAGTGCAAATCCCGTAATCGGCGCTGCGCCCGGAAGTGTTGATCGCCCGGACTGTCTGGATTTCCTGACAGGCTTCAACACAGCGTCCGCATTTAACGCATTTATCCATGTCCCTGACCAGAGCGTTGCAGGTAATTTCCTTTAAGCTTTTAGGGCTTTGGCTTGAGAAATTTTTTTGAAAAGGAGACGCGCTTGTGCTGTAAATTTTCGCAAGGGATTGCAGTTCGCACTTTGTGTTGCTAATGCAGGCAAGGCAATCGTCATGCGGATGGCTTGCGAGGATCAGGCTTATGATCGTTTTGCGTATATCAAAAATGCGGGAATTGTTTGTTACGATATTCATTCCTTCTTCGGCTTTATGGGCGCAGGAGGCAAGCAGTTTTCCCCATCCGTTGTTTTCAACGACGCACAGACGGCAAACCGCGCGTTTACACAGATCGGGGTGATCGCAGAGAGTGGGGATTTTGACATTTATTTTGCGGGCCGCTTCTAAAATGGTTGTGCCTTTCGGCACAGTTACAGTCAGACCGTCGATGGCGAGGGTAACGGTTTTATCGCTCATTGCGCTCCTACCTCTGGCCTGACATTGGCCTCAAACTCGCTTTTGAAAAGTTTCCACGCGCTGTTAAGGGCAGTGGCGGCGGTTTGCCCCAGGCCGCAGAACGAAGCGTCGCTCATTGTGCGGACAAGACTGCGCAGGGTGTTAAGGTCGCCGGTTGCCGCCGCTCCAGGCGTTGACAGCATTTGCAGATAATTTAGCAGTTGCCTGTTGCCTTCCCTGCATGGAACGCATTTTCCACAAGACTCGTGTATAAAAAACTCTGTTACTTCTTTTAAGTATTCAAGGATGGGAACGCTCTCGTCCATGACCACAATTGCGCCGGAGCCGACAGTGAGGCCTGCTTTTCTTAGATCGGTGTAGCTGTAAATCGTGTCGAGCTGTTCAGGGCTTCCGATGGGGCCGCTTTGGCCGCCGATGTGAAAGAATTTTAGCTTTTTGTCTTTTGCCATGCCGCCGCCCAAATTGCTGTCAAAGATAATATCACGGAGGCTTACGTTGCCCAGCGGGATTTCAAAAACGCCTCGGTTTTTGCAGTGGCCTGAAAGACAGACGAGCTTGGTTCCGCCAGAGTCCGGGTGGCCTGCTTCCAGATACGCGTCCCCGCCAATGGTGACTATAAGCGGGATGTTGGCGAAAGACTCTACGTTGTTTACCAGAGTGGGCTTTAAAAAAAGGCCCACTTCCGCCAGGTGGGGCGGCTTGATCCGGGGCCTGCCGACTTTGCCCTCCGTGGAGTTAAGCACCGCCGAGTTTTCGCCGCAGACGTAGGCCCCCGCGCCTGAAATAACATGAATGTCAAAATCAAAGCCTGTTTCCAGAATGTTGGAGCCGAGAAAACCTGCCTTATGGATACTTTTTATTGCCTCAACGAGTTGTTTCTGGATTTTTCTGTATTCTCCGCGAACGTAAATGTAACCGGATTTTGCCTTGAACACAAAACCAGCGACTATTATCCCTTCCAAAAGTTTGAAGGGCATTTTTTCCATAATGAACCGATCTTTGAAGGTTCCAGGCTCACCTTCATCGGCGTTGCAGACAATGTACTTGGGCGTTTCTTCGATGCGCGAAAGGTGTTCCCATTTTTTTCCGGCTGGGTAAGCAGCCCCGCCGCGGCCCAAAAGCTTCGCCTTGCTGATTTCGGAAATTACGTCCTCGCTTTTCATGGCGGTAGCTTTTTTTAGCGCGGCAAAACCGCCGGCTTTTATATATTCTTCTATTGAAAGAGGGTCTGATAAAATTGAGCCTGTAAGAAGGCAGGGTTCTAGTTTTGGCATAACGATTCCAGTTCCTTCGCGTTTCCTTCCTTACAGCATTTTACCAGGGCTTTAACTTTTTCCTCCGTAAGGTTTCCGAACATATACTCGCCGATTTTAACGGCGGGCCCTATGTCGCAAGCGCCAAAACAGCTTGTGTGGAAAAGGGATATTTTACCGTCTTTTGTGGTTTCGCCAATGCTAATTCCCGCGGCTTCTTCAAACCAGCGCTTCACTTCTCCGGCGTTTGTAAAATAACAAGGAGTGCTTTTGCAGATTTCAATTACAAATTCGCCGCGCTCCTTTGTGCTGAACATGGCGTAAAAAGTCAGTACGTCGTAGATTTTTGAAAGAGGAATATTTAAAACCGACGAGGCCAATTCCGCCCATCTCTGTTCTACATAATTTTTATTTGAGGCTGCCTGAATATCCAGTAGTATGGCAATGAGCTGCTGGGGATCGTTCGCATAACGTTCCATTATCTCCAACACTATTTTTTTTGTTAGTTCTTGCACGCAATTACTATTATTGTGAATAAGCGTTACCGACATATATCACTCCAGTTTCCCAATGGGTTTTTATATAACAATGATTTCCATATTTGATTCTTGGGAGGGGGCGCTCCTATTTTGACAATATCAATAAATCCTTTTGAATCATTGTCATTGCTTTTTGAAATAGGGCCAGAAAACAATTTTGTTTCCTTTAATTCAAGGATACTTTTTTTGTTATTTGCCAAATTACCATAGCCAATAGATAAAATATTTACCTCGTCAAGCGTTTCTGATATGTATTCAGGCAATACCAAGGCAGTTGACTTTGAGATATAATCCGCTAATACATCCTGAACAAGCCAAATAGTATGGCTACCCCATGAAAGCGCTACTTGAGACTTTACTATTAATTGACTAACCATACGAGCCCAAACTTGCCTATAATTGATTCCAGGGGCATTATGATTCAACCCATTGACTATGGCATCCTCACAAGCCATTCCTATTTGTGTCCGTTTCTTTTTATCACCACCCGATGTACTTGAAGTCATAACTTCTATTATAGTAAGAGGGTCGGACGGAAAGTCGTCTATCCAATATTCAGAATCTCTATACACAATAGTATAACCGTTTTTTTCTGCTGTTTTTTTTATTAAATCCGGCGGAATTGCCAATAAAGCGGATATATCGGCGATCTTTTTCCTTGATATTCCTGAAATGATATAATCAAAAGTATAATCAAATACTTTCATCTCATCATCTTCATTGGAAACCTCTGTTTTTATTTTAACTTCTGACCAGACTTTATATATGTTCTCTCTTTTTAGCATTGAATATTCAGATAACTTTTTCCTGATGGCGGATTGATATTTTGAAAGATTACCGTTCTTTAAGGTGAATAATCTTCTTGGGCAAACTATCCAAGGTTGTTCATTTTCATGTATTTGAAGAGAACAAACGCCGGCCTGAATTAGGTCTTTATTTGGGATTCTTTTTTTCAATTTGGGATTTGATGTTAAATTAATAGCAGATAAATACCTGTTACCGCCGCCATCACATTCTGTATCCATAAAGGGGCAAAATACATTTTTCAGATTGGCTTCCGCTTCATCATTCCAGCAATTAAGCCTGTAGCCATAAAGCTCGAATATTTTACTCATCCAAAAAAATCCTGATTTTGTTTGAAATTGCATAAGCTAACGGAGGCGGGACAGAATTTGCAACTTGCCTATGCTGATCCAGATTTTTGACTGTTCCGGTACGCGACCTTATTGGCCCCAATAAAATATAATCATCAGTGTATCCATGTAAGCGCATATATTCTCTTGGCGTTAAATAACGGTTTTCTGTGGGATGATAAAATATTTCTCCGCAACGCAATGTATTAGAGGGTTTGCTTCTGTTAAGCCTTAAGTATTTGGTTGTGTCTTTAGATTGCAAGCCGCATAAAATATCCTTGCCAAGATGCGTCTGTGAAGCAAGATAAGCCCCTTCAGGAACGTTTGCAATTCTTTCTTTATCGCGCATAGGCGTAACGTCCACATGGCTGTCAATTTGATTGAAAAAAGTCGTTCCGGGAATCTTTGCCATTGGCTTACCCAACCCTGATAATGCCTCGCCAACAGTCATATAAGGTTTTAGGTTAAATAAATCATTGGCTTGTTCTTTTGTGGCATGGGTATGTTCCGGAAAAACAAAGCCGTTTTTTCCATAAGTAGCAATTAATATAACTCTCTCGCGTATTTGTGGAACGCCGTAGTCAGCGGCACAACATATTTGCCATTTAGAAGTATAATTGATTTTTTCCAATCCACTAATAAACAAGTTAAATACTTCACCCTTTTCGCCTTTTTCACCTTTTGCCGATAGTAGGCCTTTTACTTGTTCTATGAAAATAACTTTAGGCTTAAATACATTTGCAAAACGTAAAATTTCAAACAGCAATGGCCCTCGTATATCATTTAGCGATTTTTGTTTGCCAGCCAATGAAAATGGCTGGCAGGGGGGGCCGCCAAAAAGTAAATCCAGGTCATTTGGTTTCAGGCTTAATTTATTGATTAGTTCTTTAGGGTCAACTTCCTTAATATCTGTTTCAAGTACCAGGGTTTTTCTCTTTTCCCTTTCTACACTAGCGCGTAAGGTTTGGCAACAATACTTGTCCATCTCAATTTCAGCGAGAATATCAAAACCAGCATTTCTTACGCCTATATCCATTCCACCAGCGCCAGAAAATAGACTTAATGCGCGATATTTAGCCATTTCAAATAAGATTCCCCACCCAATAGTGTATGATTTATTATACAGGCTATCATAATTTAATTAATTTTTCAATCCGGAATTTTACCGACCTGTGCGTCAACTTCACCCTAGCCCTCGCCATAAATCAAACCTTAATTTATACTAATCACCGATAGGACAGGAGGAAGATCATGCAGTACGGTAATTTTGACGCGCAGGCGCGGGAGTATATCATTACCCGGCCTGATACGCCCGCGCCCTGGGCGAATTATCTGGGTTCGCCGGCTTATGGGGCGATTATTTCCAATAACGCGGGCGGTTACAGCTTTGTAAAAAGCGGCGCGGCGGGGCGGCTGATACGTTACCGCTTTAACGAGCAGGACAGACCCGGGCGTTACATTTACCTGCGCGATGATGAATCAGGCGATTACTGGTCGGCCTCCTGGCAGCCTGTGGGCAAGGATTTGGACAAATACCGCTCGATCTGCCGACACGGCACTGGCTATACCATCATGGAAGCGGAGTATACTGGCCTGCGTTCCGAGGCGAGTTACTATGTGCCTATGGAGACAGCCCACGAAGTATGGCGGCTTAAGCTCATCAATACCGGCGCGGCGGCGCGAAAGATTTCCGTTTTTGGTTTTGTCGAATTTACCTGCGAAAGTTTTTATGAGCAGGATCAGGTGAATCTCCAATATACCCAATTTATTACCCGCACCTATTTCAAAGATAAATTCATATTGCAAACGATTAACGAAAACTGCCTGAACGCCGTCAACGAAAGCCGCGTGGAAACGCGCTTTTTTGGTTTGGCGGGAGCGCCGGTTACCAGCTACTGCGGCGACCGTGCGGTATTTTTGGGTAGCTACCGTGATTACGGGAATCCGGTTTCCGTTGAAAAGGGCCGCCTGGACGGAACGCTTAACTACAACCTGAACCCCTGCGGCGCTCTGCATACGGCGCTTACCCTAAAACCTGGCGAAAGCGTTTCATTGGTATTTCTGCTAGGGCAAAAACGGGAAGCGGAGGCGAAAGCGCTGATAGCCCGTTACGAAGACTCCGGCCTGCCTGATAGAGAAATTAACGATCTAAAAACCTACTGGCACGGAAAATTAGCCAACCTGAAAGTGGAAACCCCCGACGAAAATTTCAACCACATGGTGAATACCTGGAACGCTTACCAGTGCTTTATCACGTTTAACTGGTCGCGGGCGGCCTCGTTGATCTACTGCGGCCAGCGCAACGGCTACGGCTACCGCGACACGGTGCAGGACATTCAGGGCATAATCCATCTTGACCCTGAAATGGCACTGGAAAAACTGAAATTCATGATCTCCGGCCAGGTAAGCCACGGCGGGGCCCTGCCGCTGGTGAAGTACGACCATAACCCAGGTCATGAGGACAAGCCGGAAGACGCTTCCTACCGCACTGGAACAGGGCATCCTTCCTACCGCGCCGATGACGCGCTGTGGCTGTTCCCCACGGTGTGGAAATTCATAACCGAAACCGGCAATACCGCCCTGCTTGACGAGGAAATTCCCTACGCTGACTCAGGCGTTGATACCGTCTACCAGCATCTGAGCAAAGCGATTGATTTTTCGCTGAATCATTTGGGGATACACGGCCTGCCCGCAGGCCTTCACGCCGACTGGAACGACTGCCTGCGTCTGGGCGCCAATGGCGTATCGGTATTTGTCGCGTTCCAGTTGTATTACGCGTTTGAAATAATGATTCGCTGCGCGCGGCACAAGGGCGATGCCTCAACAGAAACGCGCATGAATGAGCTGAAGAAAAAATTTGGCGCGATTATTGAGGAACGCTGCTGGAACACCGACCGTTTTGTGCGGGGAATTACCGAGCATGATCAAGTGGTGGGCAAGCCGGACGACCCGGAAGCCAGTCTCTGGCTCAATCCGCAAAGCTGGTCAATCATCAGCGGCTTTGCTCCGCGTGAGCGCGGCACGGCGATCATGGATCTGGTACACCAACAGCTCAACACCAAATACGGCGCGCGGCTCATGGCTCCCTCGTATCGCCGCCATGCCTTTGACGGGGCTTTGGCGCTGTTGTTCAATCCTTCCACCAAAGAAAACGGCGGTATCTTTTTGCAGACCCAGGGCTGGCTGATTCTGGCGGAAGCCCTGCTGGGCCGGGGCGGACGGGCGCTTGAATACTATCTGGAAAGCTGTCCCGCCGCGCAGAACCCCATCGCCGAGACGCGCCTTTTGGAACCTTATGTGTATTCCCAGTTTACCGAAAGCGTTGACAGTCCCTTTGAAGGCCGCAGTCATGTGCATTGGCTGACCGGCACAGCCAGCACCGTCATGGTTGGCTGTGTGGAAGGGATATTGGGACTGCGCCCCGATATTAACGGCCTGCGCCTGTCGCCGTCGGTTCCATCTTCATGGAAAAATTTCACCATGGAAAAAATTTTCCGCGGCAAGAAACTGCGCATACAGGTACAGAACCCTCAAGGGCGCGAAAGCGGATGCCGGAAATTATCGGTCAACGGCGTTGAAATGACGGATAATTACATTCCCGCCTCAGTGCTAAAAGCTGACAATGAGGTTATACTGGAAATGTAAGGCCAAAGGTAATAACAACCTTGACTTCATGATGAAACGGGGATAAGCTTTTGTAAATCAACATATTAGGAGGATAATATGGTCTCAAAAACGAGAATAGTGAGCATTTCACTCATTATTCTGATTCTTTTTTCTGTATTTGCTGGCTGCAAAAAACAAGATGCCAACGCCGGGAAAGTAACCCTTAGGGTTTTGTACTACCTGGAAGCGACAGCGCCTAACGCGGTTGCCGACGCTAACTTGTGGTTTGACACGTTCATGAAGGACAACCCGAATGTCGTAATTGATAGGGAAAACCTTTTTGACGAAGCTTTCCATGACAAGACCAGGGCTTACGCCGCCGCCGGAAACCTGCCTGACGTTATGTACGTTTGGCCGTCCGGACGCTCGGATTACCTGCATGATCAGAAATTGCTTAAAGACCTGACACCTTTCATTAACAAGGATGGTATAAAGGGCAATTACCTGC
>Ga0268262_10006189_pt1 | contig 11568 bp, 11 predicted proteins | sample TergutNc150P3_FD_190354 | JGI IMG/M metagenome (GOLD analysis project Ga0268262, IMG submission 190354) | Nasutitermes corniger P3 segment gut microbial community from laboratory colony in Florida, USA - Nc150 P3 (SPAdes) (version 2) | ecosystem: Host-associated > Arthropoda: Insects >... | reverse complement strand
CAACAAGAACTTTGAATCATTAAAACATGAAACGGAAAAATTTAACGATAATATCGGCGGCGAGAAGAAAAAAATCCTCATGGTGGATGACGACAATATTCATCTTGAAATGGCGGAAGCCGTGCTGTCAAACGAATACGACATATCGAGCGCCGCGTCCGGGAAAGAAGCGCTTGCTTTATTCTATCAGGGCCTTGTTCCCCAATTAATATTATTGGACCTTGTAATGCCTGAAATGGATGGCTGGAACACTTACAGCAGAATAAAGGCGATAAGCGGCTTGCACGATATCCCTATAGCGTTTTTCACGTCATCAAGCGATCCCAAAGACATTAATCAAGCGAAAGAAATGGGCGCGGTTGATTACATCAAAAAACCCTATGATAAAGACGATCTTATAAGCAGAGTGGAAAGAATACTCGAAAAAGCGGCGTAGGTTTCTTTCCAGAAATCGTCAAGAATTCTTGTTGAAGGTGTTGATTTTGTATTGACAAAATGTAACACATAATGTAAGATAATAGAAAGGGTAGAAATGTATTTTGAATAGGACCCTAAAAAAGACAGGATTAATCAGAAAATACATGGTATATCTTTTTCTACTGCAAAATTTGTATTCAATGATAAGGAACGATGGGAAAGATTTGATTCTTCCCATAATGAAAAAGAAGACAGATGGCAAACGATAGGCTTAGTTGACAAGGTTCTCTTTGTTGTTTATTCAGAACAAGGAGAAAAAACCAGGATTATTTCCGCAAGAATGGCGGATGAAAACGAACGAAAGATGTATAATGGTAAAAGAAACACTGAGAGTTGGACAAAAGCCAACTAAAACGCAAATTAAAGAAATTAGAGTTGCGGAGAAAAAACCTATAACTTACACAGAAGATGCACCACGTCTTACTAATAAAGAACTTGCTGAATTTAAACAGATCAACGCTGAGAACAGGAAAAAGATACCTTGTACATTACGAATATCCAAAAAATCTCTTGAATGGTGGAAGTCTCTTGGCGAAGGGTATACCGCCGCTATGTCGCGAATGCTTGAAGACGCTCAAAATCACCCTGAAATTTTAAGAAAAATTATATAATCGTATCCAAGAAATCTTATAAACTCATGAATATAAATAATCCGGTAATAGTTACTGTGTATCTATAGCATTCTAGTTCCATTTCCCACCCCTTGATCTTTTTTGTTTTTTTCAATATACATATAAAAGTATCCTTATTTTGGGGGTACATGGGCCGCTAGCTCAGTTGGCAGAGCATCGCCCTTTTAAGGCGGTGGTCGGAGGTTCGAATCCTGCGCGGCTCATTAATAAAAAAACAAAAAAACTCGCCGCATGGTGAGTTTTTTTGTTTTATGAGCCGTAAAGGATTCGAAGGGTTTTCGCGGCCTGTGGTAAACGCACATGGATGTGCGTTTAGCGAAAACCCCGGCCTGGAATGAGGCAACAGGATGTTGCCGAATGGAAGGCGAATCCTGCGCGGCTCAATTTGTAATTCTTTACAGGATAAGGAATTACGTTATCGTTAATTTGTTATTATTTTCAAAGAATGATGTAACCGTGCGCTTACTGTGCATTTATAACTTACATTCATCAAGAATCTTTGCCGGGTTAATTTTGAAATAATTAGCATGGTTTACAAAAGCGGTCACTGAAATTACATGGTTTCCGTTGATTATGGAGATACGAAAAGAAAACAAATTATTGATAATACATTCAACAAGCAGATAATCGGTCATTATGCGGCGGCTTCTAGCGTAGAGACTTGAATATTTACATTAGATATTATGATTTTGGCAACACCGGTAGCTACATCTATAATCTGCTGCTTTATTTCTTCCGCAAGCATATTCTTGATAGCCGCATTGATTTTGTTTGCTATATCATGGCTTAGATCTTTCCGTTTCCTTGCCAGTGAGAATTCTATATTCCGGTATTCACGCCAGTATTCTTCCATTGCCAGAGAATTAACTTTATCTATAAATTCGTCGTATCCGCGCCCTTTTTCCATTGCCGAAGTGATGTAGTGGATAGTAAGACCGATAAGACCTTCTATCGCCTCTTCAATAGTGTTTCCGGCGGAATCCAGAATAAACTCAATATTGGTCGCTTCAAGAAGTCCGGAAGGGGCTTTATTAACTATAATTATAACCCATAATGTCAAATAGTGTTACACAATACCATATAAAGCCATATAAGTCTATATAAACCCTACATTACATACCTTCATTGAGCAAATATGAAAACGGGTGAGTTTTTTTGTTTTTACGTTGTATATTACACCCCTTTCATTCTTCTCATTGACTTTTATGCTTTTTTAGGGTAAATTTATAATATGAACCTCAAAACAGTTATTACAACAGACACGATAGAGCTTCATTTAAAAGGCTCTACAAAAAACGAAATCATCAACGAGTTGCTGGACATTCTTGTCAGAACAGGAAAAATCAGCGACAGGGAAGGCGCTTTGGCAGCCATCATGGAACGGGAAGACAAAATGTCTACCGGCATGAAACACGGCATCGCGATTCCCCACGGTAAAAGCTCCTCTATTTCGGACCTGGTCGCCTGTATAGGTATTTCAGAAAAACCGGTAGATTTCGATTCGTTGGATCATGAACCATGCAGAATTTTTATCATGACCCTTTCGCCGGTGGAAAAGACGGGACCGCATTTGCAGTTTTTAGCGGAAGTTTCTCTGCTTTTTAAGAGTTCCGAAAAACGCAAGGAAATTCTTAACGCCAAGACTCCCGAAGAAGTGCAAAAAATACTGGCGGAATAAAATCGGGAAAAAATGCGCGTCAAAGATAGTTTAATTCTTGATGACGAAGGCAGAACCCTTATCCTCCGGGGGGTAAACCTCGGCGGAGACTCAAAGATTCCCTATACCGCGCCGGGCGGCGAAATCTCCCCCGATTTTCTGGACAGAAAAAAAGAGGTCTCATTTGTCGGAAGGCCTTTCCCCATCGAAGAAGCGGAAACTCATTTTCGCCGTTTGAAAAAAGCGGGAATGACTTTTCTGCGGTTTCTTGTTACATGGGAAGCCGTTGAGCATGAGGGCCCCGGCATTTATGACGAAGAGTATTTGGCTTATTTGCGGAAAATCTTGCAGATCGCGGAAAAAGAGGGCATAAGCGTTTTTATCGATCCTCATCAGGACGTGTGGAGCAGGTGGACAGGCGGAGACGGAGCCCCGGCGTGGACAATGGAAAAGCTGGGAATGAACATGGATCTGCTTGACCGCTGCGGCGCGGCGGTTACAAAACAGCGCTACACTGTCTGCCGCGATAAGCCCGGCATGCAGAGCAAGCCTTATCCTAAGATGATCTGGCCAAGCAACTACAACCGCTATGCCGCCGCGACAATGCTCAGTTTATTTTTTGCGGGAAATACCTACGCTGCGGATTTGCACATAGACGGCGAAAACATACAGTGGTGGCTGCAAGGGCGCTACATTGCCGCCTTTAAACATATTCAGCGCCGCCTGAAAAATTGCCCGAACATTATTGGCTGGGGTTCCATGAACGAACCTCATTTCGGCTTTATCGGGCAGAAAGACCTTAACACTGCGGAAGATGCCATGATACCGTTCGGCCTTCGCCCAAGTCCATGGCAGGCAATACGCGCCGCGTCAGGGTATCAGGTAAAAGTTCCTGTTTACGGCATGGCATCTATGGGCAAGCGTATTTCGCGCTATGAAATTTTTAACGCCGAAAAAATATCTCTTTTCAGGGAAGGTTTTTCCTGCCCGTGGAAACAGGCGGGAGTTTGGGACAACGAAGGCGGCGAACCGAAACTGCTAAAAAACAATCACTTCAGCCTGTATCAAAACCGCCCCGCCGTCTTTACAGATGATTTTTTAAAGCCCTTCATCATAAAGTACATAAACGCGATGAAAGAGGCAAACGATCAAAACTTTTTCTTTATAGAAGGAATTCCATTCAGCACAAGAGCGGAATCCCACCCGTCATGGAACAAGTCAGACCCGGGCAATGTGCTTAACGCTTTTCACTGGTACGACGGGTTATCACTTTTTACAAAAAGTTTCCGTTCATGGTTCAATGTAAACCTTGATACTTTTAAAATCATTTTAGGCAAAAAAAATGTAAGCGCCTACTTCAAGGATTGTCTCGCGAAAGGAATAAAAATTACAAGGGAAAAAATGGGTAATGTGCCGTGTTTTCTCGGTGAGTTCGGGCTTGCTTTTGATTTAAACAACCGCGGCGGTTTTAAGAAGGGCGATTATTCGTTACACGAGGAAGCGCTGTCCATGTACTACGACGCTGTGGACGCGAACCTTCTCCACTGCACGATCTGGAATTATTCGGCAAGCAATACAAATAAATACGGAGACAGTTGGAACGAAGAAGACCTTTCGATCTTTTCAGAAGGAAAGGAAAGGGCTGTTGGCGGGTGGAAACGCCCCTACCCAATGGCTACAGCGGGCGAGCCGCTTTCTTATACATGGGACAGGAAACGCAAGATATTTGTTTACCGCTTTAAAGCAAACGGCGGAATTTCCGCGCCGTCTATAATTTATCTGCCTGCGGAATTCTTTGGAGACAAGCCAAAAATCACAGCCGCGGCGCAAGACGGGAAAAATCCGCGGTATGAGTATCAACCTGAGGAACAGCGGCTGTTTGTTTACAACAACGGCATTTACGGAGAAGTAACCCTTAAAGTCGGGTTAAACTGAAGCTGGCTGGAATTTTGTTCTTTTTCGGCATATCTTTTTTCTTCTTCTTTAATTAACATGGTGTGAAAACGGCTTTCTATTTTGCTTTTGTTTTCCAGAATACGGCTTATGTAATTAAGGGTAACGCTCGGCGCGCCTGTAGATGTAACCCGTCCCGCTCCCGCGTTGTACATGGCAAGAGCGAAAACTTCGCTTCCCCCGAAATCAAGGCAGTACTTAAGGTGGCTGATACCGTAACGCGCGTTGTGCTGAACATTAAAAAACATATACATATCCAAATCGGGGAAAGATCTGTTGTTAAGCTGAAATAACCCTCTGTCGATACTGCCGTCGCGGTTAGGCTTGCTGACCGCCCGCGGGTTGAATCTGCTCTCTTCCCAACAAAGGGCAAAAGCAAGCGCGGCGGACACGTCATATACATCCGTATTCTGCAAAATTATCTGGGCGATTTCCCTGCTTGAACAAATATCCGTAAAAAATTCAATTACCCAGCTTTTATATTCGCTTCTGCGGTAATATTCCATAATAGGGTCAGAGCCTCTTTCCGTAACAGCAAGGAAAAAATTGCTGTCTTCCGGGTTATCTTCGGTATTGCCTCTTATTCTTATTGCCGCGTAATCTTTTGAAAAAACAGCGGTATCAGAGGCAACAACAGCGCATAAAAGAAGAGAACCCAACAGCCCAAAATAAAGAGGTATTATTATCTCCATTCTGACATTTCGAAAATTCATGCGCCGCGGAAATAATTCCTGCGGCTTTTCATTATTCAAATGTTCATTCGTCGAATGTTCATTCGTCGAATGTTCATTCGTTGAATGTTCATTCGTTGAATGTTCATTCGTTGAATGTTCACTTTGCGATTGTTCTAACTCTGATAATTCCATCTACTTTACGAATTTGCTCCAGTACAGAATCGGATATTTTCTGTTCCGTGTCTATAATATTATAAGCATACTCATCACGGTGGTGGTTAATCAAGTCGTCGATATTAATGCTCGCTCCCGCAAGAATGGTTGTAATCTGCCCAACCATGTTGGGAATATTCTTATTTATAACAAGCAGCCTGAACGGAGCGCGCTGATCAAGTTTACAGCGCGGAAAATTTACCGAATTACGGATAGCGCCGCCTTCAAGGTAATCCATTATCTGCTTGACAGCCATAACCGCGCAGTTATCTTCCGCCTCAGGAGTGGACGCTCCAAGGTGCGGAACGCTGATAACCTTTTTGCAGTTGGATAAATCCGGCGTGGGAAAATCCGTAACGTATGCGCTTATTTTCCCTGATTCCAGCGCCTCAATAATATCCTTGTCTTTTACAAGCCCCGCGCGGGAAAGATTTACTATACGCGCTTCTTTTTTCATCATGCGCAATTTTTCCGCGTCTATAAGCCCCTTGGTTGTTTCGCTCTGCGGAATATGCAGGGTGATATAATCGGCTTTCGCGAGCAAGCCCTCAAGGGTGTCGGCGCGGACAACTTCTCTGGATAGGTTCCAAGCCGCGTCTACGGAAATGTACGGATCGTAGCCGATAACTTCCATGCCAAGGGCGACCGCGTCGTTCGCGACCATTACGCCGATTGCTCCAAGCCCGACCACGCCCAAAACCTTGCCTTTAATTTCAGGACCTGTGAATTTGGATTTTTCTTTTTCTACAAGCTCCGCGATATCGCTCTTTCCGGCGTTTGAAGAAACCCAGTTAACCCCGCCTATAATGTCGCGCGAAGAAATAAGCATGGACGCGATGGTAAGCTCTTTAACGGCGTTGGCGTTGGCGCCCGGCGTATTAAAAACCACTACCCCGCTCTCGCTGCATTTGGCTACGGGGATATTATTGTACCCCGCCCCGGCTCTTGCGATTGCTTGCACGGAAGAAGGAATTTCCGTGTTGTTCATCTCCGCGCTGCGAACCAAAATAGCGTCCGGATTGGGAATGTCGCTTGCGACTTCATACTTGTCCCTCGGGAAAAGATCAAGTCCAAGCGGGGAAATTTTGTTCAATGTCTGAATACGAAACATATTAATTCCTTTTAACCTTCAAATTTCTTCATGAAGTCTATAAGCGCCTTTACTCCCTCAATGGGCATCGCGTTGTAGATACTCGCCCTCATGCCGCCGACCAAACGGTGGCCGGCAAGGTTTATAAGTCCCTGAGCCGCAGCTTCTTTTACAAAACGGGTTTCTATCTCGGTCTTTTTCGCCTCGTCTTTCTCTTTGGGCACAAAGGGAATGTTCATTAAACTGCGGTATCTTTTATCCACCGGGGAATAAAACATTTTTGAGTTTTCAAGGTAATTATAGAACATATCCGCTTTTTCCCGGTTAAGTTTGGCGACAGCTTCTACGCCGCCGAGTTTTTTTACCCAGTCCAGAACAAGTCCGATTATGTAAATGCCGTAACAAGGCGGGGTATTGTACATTGAGCCTTCGCCGGCGTGGGTATCGTAACGAAGCATTACAGGCGTCCATGCCGGAGCGTGCCCGATTAAATCTTCGCGGATAATGACAAGCGTAGTTCCGGCGGGCCCCAGGTTTTTTTGAGCTCCGGCGTAAATGATGCCGTACTTGCTCACATCAAAAGGCTCGGAAAGAATGTTGCTTGACGCGTCCGAAACCAAAGGTACGGAGCCTGTATCGGGAAGTTTATCCCACTTTGTTCCGACAATTGTGTTGTTTTGCGTAATATGATAATAAGCGGCGTCAGCGGACGGCTTGGGAGCGTCCGGTATGTAGGTATAGGCTTTGTCTTTTGAGCTTGCAAGAACTTTTACCTCGGCGTACTTTCCGGCTTCTTTTACCGCCTTGTCCGCCCAAATGCCCGTGTCAATATAATCGGCTTTCTTTCCCTTGCCGGGAGCGTCCCCTGCCGCGAGGTTAAGGGGAACCATAGAGAATTGAAGGGACGCGCCTCCCTGTAAAAATAAAACCTTGTAATTTGAAGGAATACCCATAAGCTCCCGCAATAAAGCTTCGGTTTTCTCAATAATGGGCTTATAGTCCTTTGAACGGTGGCTCATTTCCATGACCGACTGGCCTGTACCGTTGGTATCTGTCATTTCAGCCGCGGCTTTTTCAAGAGCCGGCAAAGGAAGCATCGAAGGTCCCGGTGAAAAATTAAAAACACGCATATTTTCTCCTAAAATAAGGGATTTAGCCTAATATACATAATATTTTTAGTTTTGCCTAGTACGCTTGTGCCGTACGAACACATTGCACGGACAGCGTATTTCATATAGAATAAAATCATGGCGGACAGGGTATTTACAGTTCTGGATCTTATCGACCTTGATCTCAAAGAGCATAATTCCCTAAGTTTACGCTGTATCAGCGGTAGGAAAGGTCTCGGCAATCCGATTGAAATTCCCGATTTAAACCGTCCAATGGGCGCAATAATGGGCTTTTTTGAAGATTTTGCATATCAGAGAATCCAGCTTTTCGGACGCGGAGAAGTCGCCTATTTGCGCCGGCTGGAAAAAGAGGGCGAAAATAAAACTATCGAAGAAATGTTTTTTTACAAAATGCCCTGCTGTATATTTACACATAATCTAAGCCCGCACAAGGAATTTTCAGAAATAGCGGAAAAAGCGCAATGCCCTGTTTTACAGACCGAATTGGGATCAGCCGATTTTTCTTCCAGAATAATGCGTATTCTTTCAAGAATTTTTTCTCCGCGCCAGATTGTTCACGGCGTACTTGTGGAAGTTTACGGGCTTGGAATTCTTTTACAGGGGGATTCAGGCGTAGGAAAGAGCGAGACCGCTTTGGAACTTATCCACCGGGGACACCGCCTTGTAGCAGACGACGTCGTGGAAATTTACGCTTCCGGAAATACGCTGATGGGGACGGGCGCAAACAGGATCATCGGACACCACATGGAAATACGCGGACCCGGAATAATCAATATAACCCACCTTTTCGGGGTCAGGGCTATCCGCGACAGAAAGGAAATTCAGCTTGTTGTAGGGCTTGAAGAATGGGACTCCAACAAAAATTACGACCGCCTTGGAGCGGAAGATCATACGGTTAACCTGCTGGGAATTAATGTCCCTTCAATAATAATACCGGTAAAACCGGGTCGGAATATTCCGATTATTATCGAAACCGCCGCCATGAATGAAAGATTGAAATCCATGGGTTATAATGCCAGCAAGGAATTCAATAAAAATATCCTTAAATGGATAGAAAGCGACTCCACCCGTTCTGTCTTCTTCGGACAGGACGACGTGATTTAAGGAATGTTTTTATGGTAGAAAAAATTGTAACCGTTACAAACAGAGCCGGCGTTCATGCCCGTCCTTCGGCATTATTGGTTCAAACAACCAAAAATTTTAAATGCAATATTTATTTTGAAAAAGGCTCGGACAGGATTAACGCCAAATCCATCATGGGTATTATAACTCTCGGAGCGGCTTACAATACGCAATTAAAAATAATTGCCGACGGACCGGACGAAGAAGCGGCGGTAAATTCCATAGTAAATTTATTTGAAACAAAATTTGAAGAGGAGTAGAAACTCTTTTGAAAAACGGTAAATCCCGTCCCGAGTATTCAATTGTAAGTATTAGAATTTTAATTCTTATTTACGCGATTCTGTGCGTTCTTACGGTTCTTTTCTCCCGTAATTTTTTTATTGATACCCTGCATAACGGCAATGTTCCTGACAGATTAAACCTTATTGTCTTTTTGATTATTCCCGCGGTTCTTCTGATTATTTTGGGGATTTCAGGCTTTGGGCTGTTTTCCGACATTATATCGCGCCGTTCGGGAAGCAGATTTAAAGCGAGGCTTCTTGCTTACTTTACGATTATTGTCATTTTTACGGCGACTCCTATATTAATAATTACAATCGGCGCGTTAAACGAAATTGTCCTGTTTTGGCACAGTATAGACACGTCTTCCGCAACCAAGGCGGCAAATAACTTTGTCGCGTATAATTACCTGTTGCACACTGAGCGTTTTGAAAACATACTGAAACAAAACAATTTTTCAGGCGCTAATCCAAAACTGCCGCCGGACATCGCGGCTGTGCAGATTTTCCGTAATACGAACAGCGGCTGGCAGGAACATTATTTTACAGGAGACAAAAAATTCAAGCTGGACTCGCCTCCTTCCCAGGAAAACGGATTTCCCGTAAGGGAACTGCCCAGGGACAGGGATACAATCCGTTATGTGCAAAGACAGGGACAGAGCTTGATTGCCGTAATAAATTATGATCTTGGGGAAGATTTTGACACGGGAAAGGACGCCCTGGAAAACCAGGCCGCCCGTTTTGACACAATAAATTTATTAAGGGATAACCTGCGTCCGCTTTTGTTTTTCTTTTACGGCGTATTCTTCCTTCCCACCCTGCTTATGACAGTCCTCATCGCGATTTCGTTTACGCGGCGGATTACCCACCCTATTGTAGAGCTTACGGAAGCGACCCGCCGCGTAGCGGAAGGCGACTTTGCAATTCAAATACTGTCCCGCAGAAACGACGAACTGGGGCTTCTTATCCGCTCATTTAACGCCATGGTTCAGGATTTGGAAAAATCACGCGCGGCTTTGGTTAAAAGCGAAAAAATTTCGATATGGCAGAACATGGCGCAGCAGCTTGCGCATGAAATAAAAAACCCCCTTACCCCAATTAAACTTTCCGCCGAGCGCGTACTTCGCCGCTGGAGGAACGAGCCAGGAAATATCGGCGAAATTCTTGAAAGCTCGATGATGGCCATTATTCAGGAGACGGAAGGGCTTTCCACCCTGCTTAACGAATTCAGAACCTTGTCAAAGCCGATGGAACCGTCCCAGACATGGACAGACCTTTTAGAATCCGTAGAAGAAATAATAAACGCCTACACATCTTCGTATCCGCAGGTTCAATTTGATATTAACCATGTAGAAAAAGGAATAACCGTAAAAATCGAGAAACACCGCATTGCCCAAATTCTTACAAACCTTATAATTAACGCGATTGACGCGATGAACGGCACAGGCTCGATTGAAATTCGCACAGACCTTGTAAAAAAGCGCGACGTGCTTTATTGTAGAATAAGCGTAAAAGATTCCGGCAAAGGCATAAGCAAACAGGACAGCCATCTTTTATTTACGCCGTACTATACGACAAAAGAATCGGGTACGGGGCTTGGGCTTCCCATTGTAGAAAGGATAGTTACAGATCACGGCGGCGCAATCTGGTTTGATTCGGCTGAAGGCATGGGAACCACGTTTTACATTGATTTACCCGCGGAAAGAAATGAGGATAAAAAATAATGTCATCAATATTGATAATAGACGACGAGCCAGGAATAAGGCGCACCTTTACATCAAGCCTTGAAGATGAAAAATACAAAGTTTTCAGCGCGGAAGACGCGCTTGCCGGCATTGAAATATTAAAAACCGAAATAATCGACATTGTTTTTCTTGACGTTCTATTGCCGAAAATGGGCGGCATTGAAGCCCTGGAACAAATCAAGAAAGAATGGCCTGCCGTGGAAATAGTTATGATTTCAGGCCACGCTAATATTGATATGGCAGTGCGTGCCGTTAAACTCGGAGCTTTTGAATTTCTTGAAAAACCGTTTTCGCTTGATAAAGTCCTTACAATCTGCCGCAACGCCGCCGCGATAAAAAAACTTAAAGAAGAAAACAAAAGCTTAAAAAGGGCAAGCGGCATTTCCAGCGAAGACATAATCGGGACAAGCGCAAATATCCGCAACATAAGGGAAATGGTAAAACAGGCGGCGGAAAGCGACGCGCGCATTCTTATCACGGGCGAAAACGGAGTGGGAAAAGAAGTAATCGCAAGGGCGATTCACCAGTGTTCCGCCCGCGCGGACAATCCGTTTGTCGACGTAAATTGCGCCGCGATACCGGAAACATTGATAGAAA
>Ga0268262_10006188_pt1 | contig 11568 bp, 10 predicted proteins | sample TergutNc150P3_FD_190354 | JGI IMG/M metagenome (GOLD analysis project Ga0268262, IMG submission 190354) | Nasutitermes corniger P3 segment gut microbial community from laboratory colony in Florida, USA - Nc150 P3 (SPAdes) (version 2) | ecosystem: Host-associated > Arthropoda: Insects >... | reverse complement strand
ACTCCTGGTGCGCTATGAAAAGTTGGAACGCTCTTTTCTAGCCTTACATCATTTAGCCGCTTCCATCATTGCTTTCCGAAAAATAAAAACTGAAATTAATATTATTTACGGATAAGTTCTAAGAGGCATCAAATGAAATTTCAAGTCATTCCGATTCTGCTTTCTCTTGCCATACCCGCTGTTTTTGGCTTTTCTGGCGATGCTAAGACTATTATAAACCAAAAAAAGCAGCTCAGGCTCATTGATTACGTCAAACCATTCGTTGGCACAAAGGGCGAGGGCAATACCTACCCCGGCCCATCCACGCCCTTTGGCATGGTGCAATTTGGGCCTGATACTGAAAACTCGCTATGGGCGACAGCTTCGGGCTACGATTACAGAGATACATCCATTATGGGCTTCAGTTGCACACACCTGAGCGGCACAGGAATACCTGATCTGGGTGATTTTCTCTTCGTGCCGCAGATCGGAGAGCCTAAATTTGTCCCCGGCAGCATGGAGGATCCTGATTCCGGTTATCGCCAGAGATTCTTGCATGACAACGAATCAGCCTATTGCGGCTATTACCAAGTCAAGTTGGAAAATGGCGTCAATGTGGAACTGGCCGCCGCGGATCGCTCCGGTATCATGCGCTTTACATTTCCGATGAGCGACCAAGCCTCCATCATGACAGATCTGCACCACCAGTTGCATGGCAATAGGTTCAAAATCATCTGGTCCCATGTGCGCGTTGAGGACAATCAGACTGTGACTGGCTTTCACTTGGTAAACGGTTGGGGCAAAGAGCGCTACATATACTTTGCGGCGAGGTATTCCAAACCTTTTGACGACCATGTGATCATGACGGACGGCAAACCACATATCTACAACACGTACCGTTTTCGTAGCCGCAACGAGGCGTCGGGTCAAAACCTCCAATTCCTGGCCAAATATAAGACAAAAAAAGATGAAGTAATACAGGTAAAGATTGGAATTTCACCAGTCGGCGCCAATAATGCCATGATGAATCTGGACGCCGAAATTCCCCATTGGGACTTTGAAAAAGTAGTAGCACAGACACGGGAAAAATGGGAAAAAGAGCTTCAGATAGCGCAGATCGAAGGTACTCAGGAAGAAAAAGAGACTTTCTACACCGCCCTTTATCACGCTTTCCTCACACCAAACCTATATCAGGACATCAATGGCGAATTTCGCGGTCTGGACTTCAACATCCACAAGGCGCAAGGCTATGTAAGACATGCTGTTTTTTCTCTGTGGGACACATATCGTGCCACACACCCGCTTTTCAACTTGCTTCAACCAAAACGCAATTCCGACATGATCAATTCCATGCTGACACATTACGACCAGAGCGTTGACAAGTTGCTGCCCGTATGGGAATTGGACGGAAACGAAACATGGTGCATGATAGGCTACCACGCCGTTCCCGTAATAGTTGACGCATACATGAAAGGGATAAAGGGATTTGATCCCATAAGAGCTTATGACGCGATAAAAACAACGGCTATGAATCCCGACTACGACAGCGTTGCCACATACGCAAAAATAGGATACGTGCCATTTGACAAAGAAAACGAATCACTCTCAAAAACATTGGAATACGCCTATGACGATTACTGCGTAGCCCAAATGGCCAAAGCGCTTGGGAAAACAGAGGATTACAACTACTTTATGAAACGCGCCGGGAATTACAAAAACATATTTGATCCCTCAATACGGTGGATGCGTCCTAAAGATTCAAACGGCAACTGGCGCACACCATTCGATGCCCACGACTACGGCGGCGGCGCAGCCAATTTTGGCGATATTACGGAAGGCACGAGCGCCCAGTATTCCTGGTACGTTCCTCACGATGTCCCCGGTCTGATCTCCCTTATGGGTGGGAAAGACGCTTTTATCACGCGCTTGGACGAATTGTTTACATATAAAGGCAAAGTGTCAACCGGCGAAGACAATGAAGATATTGGACGCATTGGAGAGTACTGGCACGGCAACGAACCCAGCCATCATATCATTTACCTATATTCCTACGTGGGTCAGCCAGACAAAGCCGCACAGCGCATACACCAGGTCATACGCACACAGTACGGCAATCAGCCTGATTCCCTTAGTGGCAACGATGATTGCGGTCAGATGTCGGCCTGGTATATCTTTAGCGTGATGGGCTTCTATCCGGTTTGTCCGGGTGGCAACTACTACACGATTGGAAGCCCATGTCTGCCCAAAGTCGCAATGCGCCTCGGAAATGGAAAGGACTTGCTTATTCAAGCCAACGGATTGTCTGAAAAAAACATCTATATCCAATCCCTCAAAGTAAATGGAAAAGACTGGAACAACCCATTCCTGCCCCACAGCGAAATAAAAGACGGCGGCACACTGGTTTTCACGATGGGTTCAAAACCGAGCGGATGGGGGACAAAGCCTGTAATTCCCGAATAAATTGTTGGCATATTGCCACCATCACCACAGTAACCGAGGAGTAAGCGGAAGGCGCATCGCATGTTAGTCGGCCATCCCGCTTACTCTCCAGGCCTCAAGGGCTTCAATTTCGGCATCGCGATGTTTTGGGCGTGTTCGGCCCAGGGGGTCAGGCCGTTGAATGTACCCTCTTTAGTCCAGCATGCTCCGGCAAAGTATTCAATGATATCGCCGTTCTTGGCCTGTTTCACCAATAGCGCATGGTCGTCTGCAAGGATCAGCTCGCCGCCCTTCATTATGATCGCCGAGCCAATGCGCCCATGCGATGCAGCAGGTTCCATAGTGGCTACCCAGCCTGGGCCAAACATAGGCGCTTCTCCATTTTTCTGCATGGCTATTCCGGCGGCGAATGGAACGGAATCCGCCCCCTCTATTTGCACCGTGCTTTGGATGATGTTGAAGAATGATCCTCTATCCAGGCTTATCCTCTTTATCTCCGTTATCCTTGCGTCACCTGCTTGGTATGGCGGATATGTCACCTCAAAGACGACCCTGAGCGGGCCAGTCGCAAGGGTTCGCTGGGTTTCCCAGACTCCTGCAGAATATATTCTGCCACCTATGAAAACGCCGCTACCACCGCATCCCCTCGTCTTGCCGACATTGTATGCGTCAAGTCCCTCGCCGTGATCCCTATGGTAGTCGCGGTGCGCGTACCACTTGTCAATGATCGGGTGGCTGACGCGCTTGGCCCATACGTCTATTCCGCTACCGCTGGTTTCTCTGGGGTTTGCCCCCAGAGCTGGCCCATAAATCCTAAAAGCCATGCGGTCATTCTCCCACGCATAGTCATCCATGCGCTCTGGAACGTGCCTGCCGCTGCATATATCCAAAGGCTGATCCATTGGGAGTCCATCGGCAAAGGTCACAGAATATTCTTCCCTGCCCAGTGCTGGCACATCGGCCAGTGCCAGTAGCGTCCTTTTGCCGTCAATCTCCAAGACCTGGAATATAGCGGGGGCGCCATCGCTTTTGAGGACTTGTGAAACACGTCCTTTTGTGCCGAGATGCACTTCAACGATTTCTGAGCGGCGGACATTTTCAGGGTTGGAGACTGTGAAGCGCAATGGCGCATCAGCCCTGCAAGCCGCCAATGCGTCATTGGCCTTTCTGCACGCCGCTTGCGGGATAAACGCCAAAAAGACTAAGGCGGTCAAAGCTGCGGCTCTAAGAAAAAAATTTGGCCACGCCATTGGTTTCACTGTCTGCATACTGTTTCCCATTGCAATGTGCGCCTCCTGCAAAACCATCCTAGCAGCTATAGGGTGGCTTCGAGGGGGGCGATTCAGGAGGGTGTGGGAGCCAACAGGTTTGAGTTTGTCAGCCTGTGTACAATCAGCAACAATAGCTCCTGTAATTAATGACTCTGACCATCATACCATGTGCATCCACGGCCAACAGCGTATTGCTTGCCGTGTTTATCGCAAGCCTTACTAGGCCGCTGTTAAGCAAGCAATACTAACATTCTATAATTTAAACAGCTTGGCTTATCAGTGTTCAACGACTCTTTGAGCGCAACATTTGTATTAGCCAAGATTCTGGATGTACTACTTCATTGACTTGTAAACCAAGGCTCCGGTTATTGATCCCAAAATCGGCGCTACCCAGAAGAGCCACAATTGGTGTATGGCCCAGCCACCGACATACAGGGCTACGCCAGTGCTACGGGCTGGATTAACCGAGGTATTCGTTACGGGTATGCTGATTAGGTGAATGAGGGTCAAACCAAGGCCGATGGCGATTGGCGCAAAGCCACTTGGAACGCATTCTTCAGTGGCTCCCAGTATTATAACCAAGAACATGCCTGTCATCACTAACTCTGTGATAAACGCGGGCAACAAGCCATAGCCGCCCGGACTGTGAATACCATAACCATTGGAGGCAAAGCCAGCCGAAAGGTCAAAACCTGCTTTGCCGGTGGCAATGATATAAAGAATGCCTCCGGCGAGAATTGCGCCCAGGACTTGGGCGATAATGTAAGGAATGAGCTTGTCTGACGAAAAACGTCCAGCAGCCCATAGCCCGATTGAAACGGCAGGGTTCAAATGACACCCTGAAACATGCCCTATCGCATAGGCCATGGTCAAAACCGTCAAACCAAAGGCAAAAGATACTCCCAGCAAGCCAATGCCCACGCCAGGAAAAGCTGCCGCCAACACAGCGGAACCACAACCTCCCAGAACCAGCCAGAAAGTACCCAAAAACTCGGCAATCAGTGCCTTCATAAATCCTCCTTTAGGATAAGTTGAAGACAAAGTATAGGATCAATTGTAGTATGAAAGTATTTTATAAAGGATGATAATAATATTCCCTGATTTCTAATAAACAGGCATTTAGACCAGAAGTTGCGAAAATAAAAGCAGACAAATTGCCTTGGATATTTAATTGAAAAATAACAGTTTTGTAATTACACAACAAACAGAAAAATATTTATATGATTATATTATTGTTTTATAATCCTTTTTAAAATATAATCAGTAAAACATTTTTAAGATTTTATGAAAATGTACCCCAAAAAGCAGCTTGGGTTCCGGTTAGGAGTTGGCTCATACCAATTTGCATTCGCAGAAATGCAAATTGGATAAAGCAGCAGGAAACGATGCCCGCATAATGAATGTGGATATGGTATCAGTTGCAGATTTTCAAGCTGTATTCTACTGACTCTAAGAAAAGCCCTGCTGCTGGCGCTGCTCTTTCCGCCCAAAAGAGAGTGGCTTCGGGTGAGGGCGATTCAATGTCAATGCGAATCTTTTCAAGATTCGCTCTGGCTGTGGCGCATTGAACAACTGCGCCGACCATTCTGCGAACCTGCTTCCTTAGAAAAAACCTTGCAGTTACACGCAGTTGCAATGTGTTGCTTTCGGTTTTAGTCAGACACTTGAATATGCGGCTGTGGGGGTCTTCGTTGGTCTCAATATCCGCAAATGCCGCCATTGAGTGATTTCCTTCAAAAAGAAGCCAGGCTTCTTCAATGATTCGCAAATCAAGTGGCAGTTTTGGCCACCATGTATGATTTTTTGTAAAGGCCCCTTTTCTCAGTGCTATTTGGTAGAGATACGTCCTGGAAACAGCATCATGGCGGGCATTAAAATCCAGATGACATGGCTCTACACCGGTAACAGCGATATCGTGCGGCAGTCCTTGCTCAAAAATCCGATACAACTCGGATGCTTTTATGGGTTGGGCTACATGAAGGCTGGCCACTTGACCAAGCGCGTGGACGCCTGAATCTGTCCTGCCTGAACCTGTTAAATTCAAAATCTTTACGCCCGACTGATTCAAAACCCGGTCAAGAGTACCCGCTATGGTCTTAATGCCAGCAGCACTCTGCCCTGCCCCCTGCCTCTGCCAGCCTTGATAGCGGCTCCCATCGTACTCGATCAGTAACCGAAAGGATGTTGAACGTGGTTTTGGTTTTTTAAATTCAGCCGTCATTGTTTTAAATGTCTATTCAAGTCTGAGTCTGGTGACGGCGTTATTTAGAGCATCAATTACATTATCGGGAACATTAAGATTTCCCCATCCTGTACCCAATTTGCAATCGGGTTTCCGGCGTCCGTGGTAATCGCTGCCGCCCGATGGGAGCATGTCCAATGCTTCGCAAAGCGCCAAGTAATACGAGGTCTCTTTGTCAGAATGATCAGAGTAGTACGCCTCAATGCCACGTGCGCCCCTATCATGAAGATCAGCCATTGCGTGATCCCACACGAATTGGTCTCCAGAGAATCGCGTAGGGTGTGCGATAAAAGACAATCCGCCTGCTTCTCTGATCCACATGAAAGCCTCGTCAGGGGACAAAAATTCAAATGGAGCATAGGCCAGCCCATTTTCGCCCAGATATTTTTTAAATACTTCGGATTTGGTCGCAGCGTATCCTGTTTTCATGAGCATGTCCGCAATGTGTGCTCTTGTGAGTAATCCTTGGTGGCCGTCTTCAGAAAAATCTTCTGGTCGGATTTTTATTTTTATGGCCTCCAGCTTTTGAAATATCTGGGCGTTGCGTTTGTTGCGGCGTAGTCGCAGGGTTTGTACGCGCTTTTGAAAAAGTGCATCGCGGTGGTCTATAAACAAACCCAAAACGTGCATGTCGCGTCCCAAAAATTCACAGCTTAATTCGATTCCTGGTATCAGTTGCGCTGAAACACGATTCTGTTGATCCAGAAACTCGTCCAGGCCGTCCACTGTGTCGTGATCTGTGAGCGCAACAGCTGTTAGTCCTGACATATTGGCAATTTGGGCGATAATAGCAGGCGCGTCAGAGCCATCTGAGCAAATTGAGTGGCAGTGAAGGTCAATCATGTGGCTTCCCGGCATTGGCTTTGTACAATGCCGCTAAGACAACGGCAACAGCCTGAAATAATTCCGGCGGGATCATCTTGTCAACCTCCAATGGTTCAAGAGCGGCTGTCAGATCCGGATCATGTTTAATCGGTACACCATGTTCCTTGGCTAATTCCAGTATGCGCTCGGCCAAACGTCCCTGGCCTTTAGCGACCAATCGCGGAGCGGCATCAAGAAAGGGATGATGCGTCAGGTAGCGGAGCGCAACGGCGCTATTGCGCCTTATGCGCGCCAATTTTGGGCCTCTCAGATTGTTTATCGAACATGTATGTCAACACACTTTCGCAGTATGCTCAAAGTTTCACTGTATTAACTATTACACAGATGATGTAATTGCAAAACTGGGTTTTATAGCAATTTTCACTTGTATTGCTTGCTTAACAACGGGTGTTTGCCGATTCAAGCCTGAGACTTGCATACGTTACAAAGGAAACGCTCACGATCAAGTAATACAGGCTAAAATCGCGAGCCACTTGAAAAACCGAAGTTTTGCAAGTGGCTCAGCTTTTTTTGATAAAGTGATCTGTGAGCTTTTTATGGAAATTTTGGAAAACAGACCATCAACAATACACACTGATGAATCTCTGGCTCAGAAAGAACCTCTGAAATTCTTTGCCAGAGCCATGCGCGGTGGTTTTTCGTTTTGGGGAATCCAGTTTGTTTCTGCCTGGGTAGCATTCCAGGTTCTTACAACGCTGTCATGGGTGGCTCATTTAAAAACAAAACTGGGAAATAGTTCGTTAGCTGACAATTGGGGCGAATTGCTGACCGCGCGCGATGTGTGGGAAATCATGGAAAACGCCCGTCTGAAAGATTCAATCCTGGGCTTTTGGACAGTCGCCATAGGGGCTGTTGCCATGCTCTGGATACTGTGGTCCGGTTGGAAATTGCAGGTCAAACCCGTTGAACTCAAAGCCGGGTTTTTACCCTGGCTGATTGCCATACCGACGGCGATACTGGTGGGATATTTGCCATTGTGGATGCTGCACTCGTTTCTGTGGAATACTTTTGCTTATTTGGAAAATCTCGGCATACAGTTTTTAGGATGGATCAATCTCTTTGCTGCTCCCCTGCTTCGCATGTCTTTCGCTTCAGCTCTGCTGCTCCAGTGGTGGCTTTGCCGCATTGATCTCGCCCACCACATGCCAAAAAGCCCACGCGAATGGTTAATACACCTGAGAGACAGCTTTTTCAGACTCTGGGCGCATCCTGTGCAGTGGGGAAATATTGTTTTATTTGGCGTTGCGATACGATCGGGGCTTGCATTTTTCGTCCTGCTCCTGGCCTGGAATTGGGGAGGGCAAATGATTTCGCGGGTTTGGACAATTTTTTTAATGCAAGTAGCCGTCAGCGTGATTAACGCGTGGATAATTGGCTGGATGCTGAGGCTGACGGCGCTCTATTGGAAACACGACAAGGAAGTGCGCTCAGAAATGAGGTCGTTGGAATCATCCATGAGGCGAAAAACCGGATAGTGATAAAATACAAAGGAGGCAGAATATGGCCGAAAAAATGACAGACAGAGAACTCATAGATTTGATCAAAAGGGTTTTTATCCCCAAACCAAACGAAAAATCTTTGGGAATAATGGTTGATTTGCCGGATGCGGTTGTGGGTGACGATGCCGCCTGGGCTGCAAGGCGCGAAATAGCTCTGGAATGGGTTGCTGCTCTGCGCCGCAACAGCGCTGAACTGGGTCTTAAAACTCATTTGGTGGCTTATATAAACGTACACACCAATAATGGTGACTTGCCGGGAAGCGCCTGGGTTTTAGATGAGGGGCCGCTTCCTGCGCTTTCAAGCGGTTTTGATATGAGTTCCGCTGTTTCTATGGAAAAGGTGTACGCGGATCACCCGATTCTGATTGCCATCACCAAATTCAGCTCAACCGCTCCGCTGAAAATGGCAGCCAGGAAATATGCTATCAGAGCAGCAACTATGCCCGGATTCAGCGCAGAGATGATTCCGGCGTTGAAGCTTGACTACACTGAAATCAACCGCCGCGTTAATATCCTGAAAGATTTACTTGACCGTGCCACGGGGGCGGAAATTCTGTTTAGCCATCCTACATGGCAGTCTAAATTGCACTTGGATTTACGCCACAGGACAGCCCACGCTTCCAGTGGCTTGGTGCCTGAGCCTGGCATTGCCGGCAACCTGCCATCCGGTGAAGCGTACATTGTGCCTTACGAGGGCGAAATAAAAGGCGATCCAAGCCTCAGTGAGGGCGAATTGCCGGTACAATTTGGAAATGAAATAGTTTTTTATCAAATCAAGGGCAATCGTGCTATTGGAGTGACATCCACTGGGCCACAGTCAAAACGGGAAGCTGACTTGCTGGCAAAGGAGCCAGGATACTCTAATTTGGCAGAGCTGGGGCTTGGCGTATTATCCCCATTTGGGATTAAACCGATAGGCGCCGTTCTGCTGGACGAGAAACTCGGCCTCCATATTGCCTTTGGCCGCAGTGAACACTTCGGCGGCCAAGTGGGGCCGGACGCTTTTTCATCGCCTGAGGCCGTGGTTCACATTGACAGAGTCTATGTTCCCGAGATGCAACCAGATATTTGCCCTGAGCGCGTTGATCTTCATTTTGAAGGCGAGAAGTCGCTGCCCATTATCAGAAAAGGCTATTATGTGCTTGATTTTTGAACGCTGATTGGAAAAGGGATTTATTGCGTGTCAAAAAAAGAAAAGAAGCCGTTGCATAGGCGCTTGATTAAATATGTACTGTTGTTTCTGGCGGCTGTATTTGCGCTGAATGTACTGGTCGTGCTAATTTTCCGGGTGATTCCCGTACCATTGTCATCACTTATGATTCAGCGCGGGATTTCGTCCATAAACAATTCTGTTCCCCGTATATCCCGCAATCAATGGAAGCCGCTGAGTGAAATATCTCCCGTAATGGGGCTGGCCGTGATTGCCGCCGAAGATCAGAAATTCCCGAATCACTTTGGTTTTGACTGGCAGGCTATTGAAAAAGCCATCGCCCACAATGAACGCAGCAAACGCAAGCGCGGCGCTTCCACAATATCGCAGCAAACGGCCAAAAATTTGTTTTTATGGGAGAGCAGGTCGTGGCTCCGCAAAGGTTTCGAGGTATGGTTCACTCTGCTGATTGAATTACTTTGGCCCAAAAAGCGGATACTTGAGGTCTATCTCAACATTGTGGAGTTTGGAGATGGCATATATGGCGTGGAGGCGGCATCACAGCACTTTTTTCGCAAACCAGCAAAAAAACTGAAAGCAAATGAGGCCGCGCTTCTTGCCGCAGTACTTCCAAACCCACACAGATTCAAGGTCAATGCTCCGACACGGCAGGTTCTCGCAAAACAAGCGTGGATATTGAAACAAATGAGGCAACTGGGCGGCGAGAGCTTAGTAAAGGATTTATGAGCGGTTGTTGGTGTTCCAAATTTTATAGCATTTTTCATTTTTATGCCTTGCTTATAGCAGGCGGATTACTTATGCAGGCAATACACGGCAAGGATTTAAAAATAATCCTTACATAGCAACGCCTCTCTGTTAGCTACCAAGTCACGTTCAAATTCATTACAATACGGCAAGTTTTCTCTTCCTTCCTGTGAGAAGGCGGGAAGAGATTGTCTAATTGTCTGCATTGAAAGAACATACAATAACTCCGATACTGACCTTTCCAGTGTCGCATCCTGCTTCATCAAAGAACAGCCCAGCATTTTCAAATTTGCTGCAAAACTGAAATTTCGCAACAATTTTCAATGATAAAGTATTTTTTCTTAATAGCAAGCTGTTTTTTTCTTTTCCCAATCCTTAAAATTTTTATAGCAACGCAAATATTGATTGATAAATATACTATTAAAAAAATCCCACATTTAATATTGCAATCACTCTGAGAGTCGCAAAAATGCTTGTGTAAACATGGTTCATAATTCCATTCTGAATACATGTTTATGAAATATATCTTTAATTGATATTTTATTTTAACAAAAACTCTAAATGATTACATGCTTTCTATTAACGTCTGATGGCGTATTTTATGTGGAATTGTTTGTTATACAGCCTCACAGTAACATATTGTGTCAAATGTGTCAAAAATCATTTTGGAGCGGTTGTATAATCAAGGTATAATATATCTCAATTGTTTTCAATAATTACATTGTTTATATAAGGCCGATTATAAGGATTTGTATGTTGTTTTCCCGCCTTCTCACGGCGGGAAGATAAAACTTGTTGCGCGCGAAATATTTGCAAAACCAATTGGCGCTGTACTTACGTCCTGTCTGCGGCGAATCTATGCGAAACAGAGGGGATACAGGCCATTACAAATGGGCATTATCCGTTGTTTGGAAATGATAGAGGGGGATTCCTGTCTATGTTCCAAATGGGCTATTCCTTCAGGTTTCGCTTTTCAATGCTCTGCTTGAATAAATGGAAAGTAAATCATTACATCACTTAAGCATAGTGGCAATGACGCCACCATTTTTTCATGGGGATTTCATTAATGAAAAACTTTTCTGTCCAAATTAGGCTGTACTGGCCTTTTCGCGGCTGAGGTGGCAAGTGTTATTTAGCAAATATCTGTCATTAACCGTAAAAATCACGCTTTTGTTCAACTGCATAATTGTTATGATACTGGCTATTTATGTATCCTTGACCATCAAAACCGAACTCACTGAAGAATTGCGCAGAATTGATACCGAATTAGCCATGGCCGCGAAAACATACGTCAGGGTGATTGGTGAAGAAAAACTTGACCGCGCTTTCAGCGGTGGC
>Ga0268262_10006187_pt1 | contig 11570 bp, 9 predicted proteins | sample TergutNc150P3_FD_190354 | JGI IMG/M metagenome (GOLD analysis project Ga0268262, IMG submission 190354) | Nasutitermes corniger P3 segment gut microbial community from laboratory colony in Florida, USA - Nc150 P3 (SPAdes) (version 2) | ecosystem: Host-associated > Arthropoda: Insects > Digestive... | reverse complement strand
AAAAGAAACCGTTGAGAAGGAAAACCGGTGATGAAAATCCGCAAGGGCGTTAGTATAAGGCAATCCCGCGAGCTTGAGGTCTTTTACCAAAAGACGGGCGTCAAAAAAATGCAGTTCTTCAATATTAACCATGCTTCTTCTAAAAGTGTCAGGATCTTCACGGTATTTATCGCTTCCCCCAAAAACCCGGTACTTTAATAAACCGTTATTCCATTCGTAAATTACAGCATTGGTAAATTCCCAATATTCGCCGTTCCATGAAGCCCGCTGCGCCCGTATCAGATTAACAAGACTGCCTTTTTCATCCTGTTCAATAATGCTCAGTCCGTAGAGAACTTTTCCCCCGTTGTCATAATAATCACAAGCATAGATCAACTGACCGTTATTTGTCTTTACAACAACATCCGCCTTGAATTGCGATCGCTGTTCATTCAAAAGAACCCTTGAAAGATCGCTTTTCATTTTTAATGTCGGAATGACAACCAAATCGTCGAAAAAAAACGAAAAAATTGAAGCGGCAAATCCAATAATCAAAAGGGCTAAGCTAAAACGCCAGAAAGGAATACCGGCGGCAAAAACTGAGGTCAATTCATTCCTTGCATATAACTCGCCCAAAATATAAGCGGCAGCAAAAAGCAATGAAATGGGCAGGGCGTAAGAAAAACCTTTTGGCAGATAAAACAGGCTTACACGTAAAACGTCTTTGGCGGCTACCTCGTTGTTAAGGTAACGCGCCAGGTTGGTAAAAAGATCGATCATCACAAGCAGCAAAACAAACATTGATGAGGAAACCGCAAATACAGGTAAAAACTGCTTTGTCACGTATCGATCAAGTGTCATCCATAAAATCCTTATCTGAATCCCTATCTTTGAATCCTTATTGCAAAAAGAACAGAACCCGCTGAAATTGCTATAATATTCGGCAGCCACATCGTTAAAAACGGCGAATATCCCAAACGTACCCCTGCCGTTTTACCGCCAAATAACAAAACCCAAAACAAGCACGATATTATCATGCCGAAGATAAACCCCACTGTTTGCCCGCTTTTTTTTGCGTAAAGCCCCAGTGATACGGCAAGAAATACAAACGAAAACGCGCCGAATGGTACTGCGTATTTTTGATGGTACTCGAACCTGTAAAGAGCGTAACTTCTGTCTTTTTTCATCACGTCAACAATCTGGTATTCCTTGACAAACGCTTCCAGATTATTTTCCCTGCGGTTCCAGGAGGAATCGCTCTTCCTTAAACTGTCCTCAAGATCCAGGGCAAAAGTCAGGCATTTAGCATATTGCTTATCCAGCCTGTCACCAAGTTCCTCGCCTTTAACCGCAATTGCTTTTCGCAAATCGGTAGTACTCATCTGATTTGGGCTGATTGAAGATATCGCCTGAATAAGATCGCTTTGCGGAACCCAGTAACGCAGAGAATCCGTAAAAGCGTAATCATAATCACTGCGGACTATTTCTTTTGAAGACTGAATAAACGCTTTTGAAAGATCCAGACTGAGCCCCTCCCTACCGGCATCTTTTAGTTCTGCATCCCGCGCCATAATAATGCGCCTTTCGCCATCATTAGTTCTATCGAGAATAAGAATGTTCCCAATTGCCGTTCCTTCAACCGGTCCTGTTACAATTGTCGTATCCTTAAAACGCTTAACTGAATTGGCTTCCAGCTCCAGCGCCGGGGTAGAAACAAGAATTCTCCGGTAAAGTTTCGCAAACTGAATTGTACCTGCCGGAAGCAGCACGTCGTTGGTAAAAAATGAAACTACCGAAATTATTATGCCTACAATCGCCGCTGGAATAAATACCATTTTATACGAAAGGCCCGAAGCCAGAATAATTAAAACCTCGTTATCGGAACTCATTCTTCCAATGGTCATAAGAGTTCCCATCAGGGAAGCGAAAGGAGACGACATCGCGACTATCTGGGGCAGGGCAAAAAACACAAGCATCACGACTTGCAAAAAAGGAACGTGCTTGGCTAGTATTTCCTGCGCCATAAGGAGAAGCTGGTTAACAAAAAAAACTCCAAAGAAAAAAAGGAAGGAAACAAAAAACGAAAAGAACATATCCCTGATGAGGTATCTAAACAAAGTCCGCGATATGATGCGGCCGTTAAACGACTGCACTTCCACTGACTTTCCCGCCGAGCCTGAAAGGTTCGGACTGAAAGTCCGCGGTTCTCCTCTGGCACTAATCACTTCGCCGCTCCCTATGTGCCTGTGGATCCGAATCCGCCGGTTCCGCGTTTGGTTTCCGAAAGCCGCTCGACTTCGGATATTACTGCGCGGACAACCGGTGAAATAACCATTTGCGCTATCCGGTCGCCGTTTTTTACCGTAAAGGATTCAGAACCCGTATTGAGAAGTATCACTTCAAGCTCGCCCCTGTAATCCGAATCAATTGTTCCCGGCGAATTCAAGAGGGTTATTCCCCATTTTAAGGCAAGCCCCGAACGCGGCCTTATCTGGGCTTCGTACCCTTCGGGGATTTCCAAAAACAGGCCGGTAGGGATTTTAGCCCTTCCCATCGGCGGAATCGCCAGATCAGAGGCGATAAACGCCCTTATGTCCAGACCCGCTGAACCGGGAGTCTCGTATTTTGGAAGCGGTACCCCATCTTCTTTTTTTTTCACCCTAAGCAAAGGGGGGCCGCTTTCCTGTGGCATACTTCTAATGGCGGCGTCTAACGACGGCGGAAATCCCGTCTATTGTCAGAGCTACCGCTGGAAGCTCCCCGGTTACTCTCCATGCCGCCGCCAGGCACCGGATCAATGGCGTCGATGTAAGAAAGGTTAAGGCGGCCTACCTTGTCAATTTCAATCAATTTCACCTGAATCTTGTCCCCTTCCTTGACCACATCGCTTACCTGGGCAACCCTCTGGCGCGAAAGCTTGCTGATATGAACCAGCCCTTCCTTGCCCGGCAGGATTTCCACAAAAGCGCCGTATTCCATAACGCGCTTAACCGTGCCGTTATAGGTCTTTCCTACCTCAGGATCCAAAACAATGCCAAGCACTGCGGCCTTTGCGTCCGTGGCATCCTTGGTATTTTTTCCGAAGATGGTAACTGTCCCGTCGTCCTCGGTGTTGATCTTTACGCTGTACTGCTCGCAAATTGCCTTGATATTTTTCCCGCCCGGGCCTATCAGTGCGCCGATTTTGTCAATGTCAATTCGCAGGGTTAATATCTTTGGCGCGTACTCGCTTATCTCTTCCATCGGCTTGCTGATGGTACTGTTCATTTTGGAAAGAATATGCAGGCGACCGCGTTTTGCCTGGTCAAGGGCATTCCGCATTATTTCAGAATTAACGCCCGCAATTTTAATATCCATCTGGAAGCCGGTGATCCCGTCTGCCGTACCCGCAACTTTAAAGTCCATGTCCCCAAGGTGATCTTCCTCTCCCAGAATGTCCGACAGGATGGCGTAACGCGCGCCCGGCGCGTTGCTTTCGGTTATAAGCCCCATGGCAATGCCTGCCACCGGCTTTTTCATAGGCACTCCGGCATGGAGCATTGAAAGGGTTCCGCCGCAAACCGAAGCCATGGAAGACGAGCCGTTTGATTCCATTATTTCAGACACAACCCGTACCGTGTAGGGAAAAACTTCTTTCGGCGGTATCATGGCTTCCAGGGAGCGGCGCGCCAGGTTTCCGTGTCCTATTTCACGGCGGCCTGTGCCCATGCGCCCGACTTCTCCCACCGAGTAAGGGGGAAAGTTATAATGAAGGATGAAATGTTCCCGTTTGTCGCCTTCTATGTCGTCGTAAATCTGCTCGTCAAAAACCGTCCCAAGGGTTGTCACCACAAGCGCCTGGGTTTCGCCCCTTGTAAAGAGGGCGGAGCCGTGGGTTCGCTTTAGTATGCCGATTTCGCAGGTTATATCCCTTATGTCCTCGGTTCCCCTGCCGTCTACCCTGACTCCCTTATTTAAAATTGAAGATCTCAGGATTTCATACTGCATATCTTCGAAAAGGGCGTCAAAAAGTTTTTTCTGGTTTTCGTTTTCCAGCTGGGCCGCGTGTACGCCCGCCAGATCCGCCTTGACCTTCGAAATGGCGTCCCGCCGTTCCTGCTTGCCCTTCAGAAAGCAGGCGGCTTCAAGAAGCGGATAAGCGGCGGAGAATATCGCGTCCTTGTTTTCAAGAGCGATAGAAACTTCTTTAAGAGGAAGCTTCGGCTTTCCAGCCAGTTCCCTGAGTTTCTCTTGCAGCAGGCAGAGCTCTTTAATCATGCCGTGGGCTTTTTCCAGGGCGGAGATCATCAAGTCTTCGCTTGCCTCGTTAGCGCCGCCTTCCACCATGGTGATTCCGTCTTTGGTTCCCGCTACGACAATTTCAAGGGTTGCCCTTTCAATCTGCTCGTAGCTCGGGTTAAGGACAAGTTCCCCGTCTACCTGACACACGCGGGCACCGGCAATAGGGCCGTTAAACGGTATGTCGGAAATATGCACCGCTGCGGAGGACGCGACAATCGCGAGAATATCCGTGGGATTAACCTGATCCGCCGATACAGCCGTAGGGATAACCTGAATTTCCCGGCCAAACGCTTTCTCAAAAAGAGGCCTCATTGGCCTGTCAATGAGCCTGGAAACAAGAATTTCCTTGTCCTTGGGACGGCTTTCGCGCTTAATAAAACCGCCGGGAATCTTTCCCGCGGCATAGTACTTTTCGTTGTAGTCAACTGTAAGGGGGACATAATCCATGCCCTCAAGCGCTTCGCTGGAAGCGCAGACAGTGGCTATTACCGCCGATCCCGCATACTGCGCAAAAACGGCGCCGTTCGTCTGCTTCGCGATCCTGCCGGTTTCAAGGATCAGTTCATGTCCGGCAATTTGAAATGTTACCTGTTGAAGCATAACTATTTACGCAGCCCCAATTCTTTAATAAGGGAGCGGTATTTTTCAAGATTCGTCCTTTGAATATACTTTAGCATCCTGCGGCGCTGCCCAACCAAAATCAGCAAACCCCTTTGGCTGGATTTGTCTTTTTTAAACTGCTTGCAATGCCCTGTCAGCTGGTTTATGCGTTCTGTGAGCAGAGCAATCTGAACTTCCGAAGCCCCTGTGTCTTTTTCGTTTTTACCGAACTTCTTAATGATGGAGCCTACCTCATCTTTCTTTAAAGCCATTTATTCACTCCTAAAATGTCCTACGTATAGGATTATCAATTTATAACAAACTCAAGGCTTTCCGCCTTCATTGGCAGAATAATTTTTCCGTCTTCTGCATACGCCCGGCCTGCTATACTACCGGGAAACATCAGAACTGAATAACGACCCGCAGCCGGAACAATTCTGTGGACGGAACAGAGATCGTAAACAAATCCGGACTCAACATATTCGGCCTTCACATCCGACAAGTCCAGACTAAAATTCCGTCCCAAAAGTTCTGACGCCAACCTTAGATTTCCAGCAAGAACCGCTTTTCTGATAAGGCTGGAGCTGACAGGCTCGGTTACCGTGCCATCCTGCTTTTGCAAATACACAGGCGGAACAAGCTCCGTCGGTATTCCCTTCCTTTCGTTTATCTGCCTTGCAAGATCCGCATCGGTATCCTGCATGAACCCGCAACGGAAATTACTGCCGATGGCTAAAAAAGCCATCTTTCCCTTTTCCCCCAAAAGGTCAAGGAATTCCCCGCCTTTTAGTTTACTGAATTCTTCGGAAAAGTCAATTAGGACAAGGAACTTAACGCCCAGGCTGTCAAAAACCTCCGTTTTTTGCTTCAAGCTGTAAAGATCCCCTTTGTACGAATCGGGAGCTTCCGTCCCTATAATCCGCCATAATACCTTTTTTGGATTTTCGCGAAATGTGAGTACCGTTGGATTTGGCCCGCGCCGCACTATCCTTTCGATAAGCGTCTGGTGGCCAATATGGATGCCGTCAAAAACCCCTATTGTCATCGCGGAGCAGAATTCGGGCGGGGGTTCTTCCAAAAACGAGGGCCACTCAATTACCTGCAAAGACATGGCCGTAGCTCCATTTGCCGTTTTTGCGCTCCAAAAAGCCCAAAAAATCCAGGCGATCCTGGGAAAAAATCCCTGCCGCGTCCGCCTTTTCTGAAAGATTTTCCGCTTTTAAAAGACCGTCAAGGCTCTTGCCGTGAACGAACCCTTCTTCCGCTTTGCGATCGACAAAAAAGCACGGGAGATGAAGCTTTTCAAAGATGGCGGAGTTTAGTGGACGCAAGGCATCTTTTATCTCAAGGCTATCTCTGTCCACAGCGTCTTCCAGCCGGAAAGGCCCAACCATATCGCGCCGCAGGGCGGAAAGGCGCGCCCTGGATCCAGCGGCCAGGGCTATGTCCCGCGCCAGAGAGCGTATATAAGTTCCGGAGGAAACACGGACGCGAATGCGCGCTTCGGGGGGCATCCAGGAAATAAGGCTGAGCTCGTGGACAGTAACCTGCTGTTTTTTCATTTCCGGCTCTTTCCCTTCACGCGCAAGCTCGTAAGAGCGCCTGCCATTAATGTGCTTTGCCGAATAAGCCGGAGGGCTTTGTAAAATATCACCGCGAAAGTTTTCAAGCACAGCTTCAACTGCCTTTAGGGAAGGAACTTCAGCTTCGGCAATGACCTTGCCTTCCGGGTCAAGGGTATCTGTTTCCTCGCCAAAAAAAATTGTCGCTGTATACTCCTTGGTGCAATTTTTGAAAAGGGGAATAAGCTTGACTCCCCTGCCGACTAAAACCAGCAATAAACCGCTGGCAAATTTGTCCAGAGTGCCCGTATGGCCAACCTTGCCAGTCGCAAAGGCTTTCTTTACCGCCGCCAAAGAATCAAAGGAAGTAACGCCCGGCATTTTATTAAAGAGCAGTAGACCGTGGCTTTGTGATCCGGTCATTTATCAACAGAACCCCTGTCTGCATCTTCTTCGCAAATTTCATCAATTTTTTTTACAATTTCAAATCCCTGCTGAATACTCAAATCTTCATGAAAACGCAGGCGGGGCGTTAACCGTATCCTCATTCCCATAGCCAGTTGGGCCTGGATAAAGCCGGCGGCACTTTGCAGGCCCTCAACGCCGCGCGCCAGGTTTGTTTCAGGTTTGAAGGTGGAGACATAAACATCGGCCCATGACAGATCCTTTGAAACTTTAACTCTTGAAATCGATAAAAAAGGATTTACCCTGTGGTCTTTGATTTTTCCTTCGACAATGAGGGTGCCAATTTTTTCCTGAATCAGTCTGGCTATCCTCTCTGTTCTGAATTCTCCCATCGCATTAACTAACTCGAAGCGCTCAATTTCCTGGCTATTTCAATCATCTCAAAGACCTCAAACTGATCCCCTACTCTGACATCGTCATAACCTTCAAGGCCAATACCGCACTCAAAACCGGCGGCTACTTCCCTGACATCGTCCTTAAAGCGCCGGAGCGATCCAATTTTGCCTGTATAGATTTCAATGTCATCGCGGATGATATGAATGCTGGCGCTTCGCTTGACGGTTCCGGTCAGCACATAGCAGCCGGCGACAACGCCAAATTTCGGAGTTTTAAACGTATCCCTGACTTCTACAGTGGCGATTATTTCTTCTTTGGTTTCGGGCTTGAGCATCCCTTCCATTGCCTGCTTGATTTCTTCTACCGCCTTGTAAATTACGTTGTAGCGGCGTATTTCAACTTTTTCCTGCTCAGCAAGGGTTTTGGCTTTGGGTACAGGCCGCACGTTAAAGCCGATTATTATGGCGTTAGACGCAATGGAAAGATCCACGTCCCCTTCGTTGATGGCACCAGGCAGGGCCTGAATGACATGAAGCCTTATTTCTTTGGTTGAAAGTTTTTCCAGACTTGAACGCAGAGCTTCGGCGGAACCCTGCACATCGGCTTTTATAATGACCTTTAGTTCCTGTATGGCCCCTTCGTTGATTGTGTCATGCAAATTATCAAGGGTGATCTTTTTGACGCTTTTGGAATCCTCAAAGCGTTTTAGTTCCTGTCTTTTGGATGAAATGCTGCGTGCGGTTTTTTCATCTCCCACTACCTGCAGTGGATCGCCGGCATTGGGGATGCCTTCGAAGCCGATGACTTCAATGGGCATTGACGGCGTTGCCTCTTCAACCTTGTCGCCCTTGTCGGTGAAAAGGGCGCGGACTTTGCCCGGCCAGATGCCTGCCACAAAAGAATCTCCTATCATGAGGGTTCCTCTCTGAACCATCACTGTGGCTACAATTCCCCTGCCGTGATCAATCCTGGATTCCAGAACCTTTCCTTCCGCGTTGCGGTTATAGTTAGCCTTTAAGTCAAGAATTTCCGCCTGAAGGAGTATGGCTTCAATCAGTTTATCAATGCCTTCCTTTTTAAGGGCTGATACCTCAACAAATATTGTCTGGCCTCCCCAGTCTTCGGGAATAAGCTGGTATTCGGAAAGCTGAGTTCTAACCTTGTCTACGTTAGCTTCGGGTTTATCGATCTTGTTCACCGCTACGATGATGGGAACACCTGCGTCTTTGGCATGGTTAATGGCTTCCACTGTCTGTGGCATAACCCCGTCATCCGCCGCTACGACAATGATGACTATATCCGTAACCTGTGCGCCTCTTGCCCGCATACGGGTAAACGCTTCGTGTCCAGGTGTATCCAAAAAAGTAATTCTTCCATTTGGAGTATCGACAGTGTATGCGCCGATATGCTGGGTTATCCCGCCAAATTCTCCGGAAACTACATCGGCGCTTCTTATCGCGTCAAGTAACTTGGTCTTGCCGTGATCTACATGGCCCATAACGGTAACAACCGGCGGCCTGGGCATCATTTCAGCATCATCGTCGCTTTCAGTCTGTATTAGCGTTTCATCGTAAAGGCTTACGATTTTGACATCCGCTCCGAATTCCGAGGCAAGGATTGTAGCGGTATCCGCATCAATCTGCTGGTTTATTGTAACCATCTGACCCATTGCCATTAACTTTTGGATTAAATCGGAAGCCTTAAGATTCATTTTTCTGGCCAATTCCGAAACGGAAATCACTTCCATGATCTCTATTGACTTTGGGACCGGATTGACAACCTGGGTAATTTTTTTCTTTGTCTGGAGGAGCTTTTCCTCCATCTCAAGTTCTTTTTCTTTACGGGTGTAAACAGGTTTTTTAGCTTTAAAGGATTTTTTGGCGGGTCCTTCCGCGGCTGGAGGCGGCGTCCCCTGGGAAGGCGGAAAACCGCCTGGGCGCGTTCCTCCCGGGCGCATTGATCCTTTCTGGCCTGGAGTTTTTGCCTGACCAAAACCGCCCTGATGAGTACCGCCCTGATGAGTAACTCCCTGAGGCCTGCCGCCTTTAAACGCGCCTGTAAAAGGCCTATTCTGCCCAAAGCCGCCGGATCGATTTTCCCCCGTAGCTTTTCCGGCAGGGCGGGTTCCTGTTCTGCCTATTCCGCCGGAAGGGCGCTGTCCCTGATTCGCTCCCCTGACGTTTTCTTCGTGGGGGGGGCGAGGCCCGACATATTTACCGCCCACCCTGCCGGCGGCGGCAACGGGACGCTGCGCTATCAGGAATGCCGGACTTTCCGAGCCTGATCCTTCTTTACCTTTTGACTCATTATTCGGCGCAGAAGTTTTTTCCCTGGAATTCGTCCTGCCTTCTTTGGATTCAGTTTTTTCCTTTGCAGCCGCATCAGAACCATCCCCTTCCTGAGGACGGGCAGGCACCACTTTGGGAAGAACCCTTTTAACAGTACCGGAAGGAGACCCTTGAGCCTGAGGCGTCGAAGTGGAAGATTTTGGTTTTTTTATTACTATCTTACGGCGTTCCCCATGCTCAAGAGCTGTCTTGGCTGTTCCTTCGCCGTTTTCCTGTTCGCTTTTTTCTGCTGAAGAGTTTGGGGCGCGTTTAATTAATTCCGCTTTTGGTTTCTGGGTATTATCTGTTTCCTCAGCCATAGTCATCCCTATACTCACCCCTCTATATTGTCATCTTCATACTCAAAACTCAATCCGATCCCGCAGTTGGGACAGTTTGTCATCTCTACCGTAATAGGCGCTCCGCAATCCGGACACTCGTATTCTTCCAAGCCTGAACGGGAAAGATCCGCTTCCTGTACATCCGCGGAAATCTCCTCTTCTTCGGCTTCTTCATCATACTCTTCTTCAACAATTTCGATGTGTTCTTCAATGAGGCTTTTAAGTATCTTTTGCTGCTCCTCTGACAAGCCGATTTCCGCAAGCTCTTCTTCTGAAAGTGCAAGGAAGTCTTCGATAGCGTCTTTATTATTATCCCGCAAAATCGCCGCAACCGCCTGGTCAACCCCCGGCAGCTGAGAAATAAGGGTGTATTCTTCTTCAAAGTCGTTGTCGCCAAACAGCTCGGAAACCGCTCTTCTGGACTCGGCGACGATATCCATATCCTTAAACTGGGCATCAGTTTTCACGTCGATGTTCCAGTCTACCAGGCGATTTGCCAGCCGCACATTAAGCCCCTGTTTGCCAATGGCCAGTGAGAGCTGTGATTCGCTGACCACAGCCAAAGCCTGGTGTTTGGCTTCATCGAGAATAATCACGCCCTTAACTTCCGCCGGGGAGAGCGCGTTTTTGATAAATTTTATTGGGTCAGGATCGTATTTCAGAATATCGATCTTTTCCCCTTCAAGCTCCTTGATCACAGCCAGAATGCGCACGCCCTTAAGACCCACACAGGCGCCTACAGGATCAACGTCATCACGGTTTGAATATACCGCAAGTTTGGTTCTATAACCGGGTTCACGTACAATTTTATGTATTTCCACGATTTTGTCGTAAATTTCCGGAACCTCAAGCTCAAAAATTGCCCTGACAAAATCCGTATGAGTCCGTGAAAGGATTATCTCCAGAGGTCCGTTTTGGTTTTTGTTAACCTCCACAATAAGGCTCTTTATCCTGTCGTTAACGTGGAATTCTTCCCGCGGTGACTGATACTTTTTAAGAAGTTTGCCTTCTATTTTCCCGAGATCAACATAAATTGTTCCCATCCGTTCTCTTTGGTAATAACCGATAATTATCTCCCCGATTTTGTCCTTGAACTCGGCATAGAGACTGTCCTTTTTAATTTCTCTGATGGACTGATGGGCTGTCTGTTTGGCGCTTTGAACGGAACCCCTGTCAAATTCCTTAGGATCCACTTCAATAAGGAGCTCGTCGTTTATTTCCGCATCCGGGTTCAACTCCTTGGCTTCATCGAGCTCTATTTCCGAACTCTGATCATAAAAGTTTTCACTGTCCACAATCCGTTTTTTCGCGTAAATTGAGACTTCATTGTTATCATCACTGAACCGGACAATTGCGTTGTCAGCGTGTCCAAAACGGCGTTTATAAGCTGCTTTGAGGGTATCTTCAATAGTTCTAAGAATTAGTTCTTCTGACATATGGCTATCCTGCATAAGCTGGCGAATCGCTTCTGACATATCCGTTGCCACCGGTTTATCCCCCTCTGTTTTTTTTACCGCCATATTGCGCGCTACGCGGCAATTTCTCTGGCAGCTCAGCGCTTTTAAGCCGCGCTTTGGCTATAACTTCATACGACAGGGCAATTTCTCCGCTCTCGCCCATGAGCTTAATTTCTCTACCATCTGTGGCAAGCAATATTCCCGCCGTCCAATCCGATATAT
>Ga0268262_10006186_pt1 | contig 11570 bp, 9 predicted proteins | sample TergutNc150P3_FD_190354 | JGI IMG/M metagenome (GOLD analysis project Ga0268262, IMG submission 190354) | Nasutitermes corniger P3 segment gut microbial community from laboratory colony in Florida, USA - Nc150 P3 (SPAdes) (version 2) | ecosystem: Host-associated > Arthropoda: Insects > Digestive... | reverse complement strand
CGCCCTTTGGCGAATATGGTTTGTCTTTCAAAAAGTCAAAAGTTTTTTGGTCGGGGTTGCAGTAGCCAACTCTTGCGCCGCCTTCAATGGCAAGGTTGCACAAGGTCATTCTGCCTTCCATATCCATTTCTTCAACAACGTTGCCGGCAAACTCATAAGCATAGCCAACGCCGCCGTTTACGCCGAGTTTGTTTATGTATGCAAGGGCGGCATCTTTTGGAAAAACGCCTTTGCCCAGTTTGCCTGTGAATTTAATTCTGCGAACTTTCAAAGGACTCATTGCAAGCGTTTGAGAGGCAAGCACGTCTGCGACCTGCGAAGAACCTATGCCAAAAGCTATGGAACCAAAAGCCCCGTGAGTTGCTGTGTGGCTATCTCCGCAGGCTATTGTCATTCCGGGTTGGGTAACTCCCTCTTCGGGACCAACTATGTGTATAACGCCTTGTTCTTCGGTATCGGGTCCAAAAAAGCGAATGCCAAAATCCTTGCAATTTTGCTCCAAGCGGGCAAACATCTCCTCTGCCACAGGGTCTTTGAGCGGCCTGGAACGCTCGCCGCTTGTGGTGGGTATAATGTGGTCAACCGTTGCAAAAGAGCGATTTGGATAGAGAACGGGCAGCCCGTCTTCTCTAATCATTGAAAATGCCTGTGGGCTTGTGACCTCGTGCAGCAGATGCAAACCTATAAAAAGCTGATATTGCCCAGAGGGCAATTTGGCAACCGTGTATTTTTCAAAAATTTTCTGATAAAGCGTTTTTCTCATAATTTAAACCTTCGCTTCTGCGCTCGGCTTTGCCACCCTCGCGCCGCTAGTTGCTATTATGCGGTATTCGCAACCGGCTTTGCCGCTTGCATCTATAAATTCTTTGTCTTTAATCCCAGGGCTGCCTATTGCTTCCCACTTGGAACCGTTTTTGCGTTCCACAGCTAGAGAGGTTACTTCAGGCGCTATTTTCCAAACTATGCTAACTCCATTATCCATTGCAGTGGCTTTTACACTTAATGCCGGTGGTGGCGGCGCAAAATCCGAGCTTTGTGGTTCGCCATGAATTGCTCCGGTTATGCCGCCTAGTGGGTCTCTTTTGGGTTCTTGCGGAAATTTTGCCGCTCTTTCTTTGCACCAAGCTATAATTTTATCCAACCGTTCTTCGTTTAACCCAACATTTGGGGGTATGGCAAGTTCGCCGCCTGAAACATCTGTTGCAAAATCATCATTGACAAGCATCACAGGCCCATTTCCGCAGGCACCAAGGCACTCAACCCTGACTATTGTGAACAAATTGTCTTTTGTGGTTTCGCCTGTTTTTATGCCGAGTTTTTTTTCTGCTATTTGAATTATATTTTCTGCGCCAGTAACGTGGCAGCATATATTTTGGCAGAACTGCAAAAGAAAACGCCCGGTTGGAGCGTGTTTATACATTGTGTAAAAAGTGGCAACACCCCAGGCATGAGCGGGGGAACACTCGCACATTTTTGCCGCCCAGCGCACGGATTCTTTTGGAACCCATCCGAGTTCGCTTTGAATAATCCAAAGAACTTCCAAAAGCGCACCCTGCTTAACGGGATATTGCTTTAACAGAGTTTCTACCCTTTCTGTGATTTTTGCCGAATTCAACTTTGAAATGTCTTCGTACGTGGGTTGTGCTTCACTGCTTTTATGCCCCTTTTGCAAGTACAAAGGCTCGCCCATTTCTTCGGGTTTGGAGTTAGACGGTGCAAAGTTTGTGTTAGATACGAACTCTATCATAAGGCATAATGTAGAAAATTGCGCCTTGCACTGCTTGCAAAATAGCTATCGCATAACTTAAAAGCAAGGAAGCGAGTATTTGTTCTGAATTTACGGCATAAGCGGTTAAAGAAAGCAAACTCCATTCTCTAACACCAATACCATTAAATGAAATTGGAATCGCGGTTATTAAAGCAGTAACAGGTATAACAACAAAAACCAAACTCAGAGAAATTGAAATTCCCGTGGCTTTAAACAAAGCCATATATGTTAAAATCGCTAAAACCTGCATAAAAATAGAATCAAATACAGCCATAAGCAAACGAAATGGATATTTTTTATAGCTTCTCAATTTTTCAGCAAATATTCCGAATTTCCCTTTTTTAAAAGGATTGAATGCAATGCACAGACAAAAAACAATCAAAAATAAAGAGGCTACAGCCATAAACCAAATAGCCTGTTCTGGAATCCTTTCCGAATATGGCAAGGCAAACCAAAACAATAAACACAATGCAAGGAATCCCAAAATTTTAGCGATAAAAACAGAAGCTATGCTGCTCGCTATAAAATTATGCACACGCCCAAGTGCAATAGAGCGATAAGCATCCCCGCCTATTCCTCCGGGAGCCAATAAGTTAAAAAAATATCCTATAACGGTATATTTCAATAAGATGCCGAATCTAGGTTTTTGCTCGCTTGGAACAATTAAAAGGTAATGCCAGCGAAGTGCTTGGTTGAGAATAATAAGCTCGCCAAGCAGAAAAGAAATTGCAAGCCATAGATAGTTCGTATTTTTTAAAACCGCAAAAATATCTCTAACAGGAAATTTGCAAAAAATAAATACTATCAAAAAAATACTAACCGCCAACTTTAGCGCAAAGCGTAATTTTTTCATAATTTTTTTCGTGTAAAACCAAAAAACGCAAAACCAAAAAGCAAAATTATGCCTGCTGCCCCAATCCACAGCGAACTCTTAACGCTATCCGAACTATACTGCAATTCCACAATGGATTTTCCCTGAGGGATATCAACAGCCATAAAAGTGCTGAAGGCTCTGTAAATTTGCGCATCTTTTCCGTTCACTTTTGCCTTCCAATATTTGTGAAAATTCTCAGAAACAAAAAGCAAAGCATTTTGAGAACTTTCAACTTCAAATACTAGTTCATCCATTTCAGCACTTGCAATTTTAAGGTTCCCGTTTCCATCTTGCAAGGGCAAAAGATTTTTTGCTTCCAGCAATAAAGTATTCCTGTAATCAAAATCATTATTCTTCAATTTCTGGATTATTTCTTGATTTTCCATTGCTTCAAAATTATAATATAGTCTTGCTCGCCCCAAATCTCCCGGATTCTTTTGAGCACTGGTGCCTCTATCTCCGTCAAAAATTATATAACCCACATTCATTATATCTATCATAGCCTGATTTTGCAATTGCTCCTTGAAAACCCTGTAAGTTGCTATTTCGTTATCGTGAAAACCAAGAGCATTTCTAAGCCCGTAAGAAGCTAGATTGTTCCCGCTAAGGGCTGGATTTCTTGTTAAGGAAAATATGCGAGGACGTTCAAAACTGCTTGGGCTATCGTTTTTTATGGCTTGGATAACAGGGTGGTTTGGATTGTAATATTGAGTAGCAGGCACGTTTTGAATGTATGGCGAATTTACAACCGCTAAGTCCAGTGCCGCAACTGCCGCTAAAATCAGGGCTTTTTTTGCAATACCAATTTTTTCATTTGAAAGCACAAAAAACGCCGCACCCAAAACAACAGCGCATATAACAAATGAATTTACGGAAAAAGAAGCAAGCTCACCTGCTTTTGCAAAATCAACTGGCTTAAAATAAGCATTCTCCACCGGATTCAAGAAAAAGCTGGCCAAAATCAAAAACGGTATAGCCCAAAGAACCCTATGCAAAACACTTAAAACATTCAATTTTATAAAATAAGCCCCAAATAAAAGTATGAATATCGCCACAGGAATTCCACTCAAACTCTCCCAAGCAAAACGAAAAATTAAAATTGCCGCTAATAAAATTCCATATAAAATTGCCCCCTGCTTAATGATTTTTTTATTCTCTTCAAAATTTTTCAACACGGAAGCTGCTAAAAATACAAAGGCGAGCGGCAGCCAAAAAATAGCCATGCTGGGTGCGCGGAAATTTTTAACGCCCGGTATTATATTAAACCAAACACTGAATAAAAACGAATGCAAGCCTACAGCATAAGAAAGAGCTATAACGCAACCAAAAAACCAAAACAATGCCTGCTTGCGATTGCCCGGCAATAAGCATCCGCAAAGAGCCAAAAACGTTAAAAGAGTTCCTGCTCCATCTGCATTTAACTTGAAAGGATTTTGCCCCCAGTAAGAATTGTATCTCCGCTCTCCGACATCGGTTCCCAAAAAACCTGGCAAAATCATAGCCGAAAGTTCCTCGCCGTGCAAGCTCCAGCTTGCGGAATGCTCAATGGTTGTTTTTTCTGAACTGCCTCTAACCGATTCGGTTGTTGTGTATAGGTAAGGTGGAATTATTTGAAAAGCAGAAATCATTAAACCCACAACCAAAGCAAGAGTTGCAAGCCCCAAACGAATCATGCGAATTTTTGTCGAAATTTTCTGAGAAAAAAGTTCAAATAAAGTGTAAAGCCCAGCACCCCATAAAAAGAAATAAGTCAATTGCAAGTGCGGGGAAAGCACCATCCAAATTACGGAAAGCGAAAAATAAATCCCGTGTTTCACAGAACCTTCGCGTAGCAGCCTTATTAAAGCATACATAGCAAAAGGAGCTGCGGCAAAAACCATCATTTTACCATCGTGCCCGCCATACACATAAGTGAAATACTGAGGACTGCAAGCATACAAAAAACCGAGCAATGCCGCCCACTGCCATTTATCCGTTAAATAGCGAGCCAAAATAAATGCGGCTATGAAAGCGCACCAAATTGTTAAAATGAATTTAAAACCAGTAGCCCTGTCTGGTTCCAATATAAAATAGACCAAAGAAAGCGGATGGTAAACATCTGCGAACAAAGCATCCATAGTCGGTATTCCGCCAAGCCTTGAAGCGTCCCATTCGGGCAAAATCAAATGCTGCGCCCTAACATAGCGGGAACCTACGCCGTTCAACTGGTCACTATTGAGCATTAACTGAGAACTATCAAAAACAAATCCGTTAAATACAACCAAAAGCAGCACAAGGAATGCAAGCGCTGCAATAGCCAATACATTATTTTTTTTCAAAAGCGATTAATCCTCGACGGTTAATTGCCTATGATTGCGTATTATAAAAAAGGCAATCGCGCCGGAAATTACCACGACAGCGGCTAAAATAACGGAAATAATGGTCTTGTTCATGTACGGACTCCTATTGTTTAGGGTATAATATAGAAATTTCCAATATATTCTTTCGCTGCATAGCCACTATATATATATACATTCCCGTTATCCCGTGCATGATATAAGTTTTCAGCGGTTGCCGGTTCTGCGAATAATCCCTTCTTTGTCAATTCTTCCTTTATAAAAAAAGCATTTACGCCATTTCTATTTGTTCCTACTAAAGTATAACCAAGCCGCTTGCCAAGCAATTCCAATGATTTCAATGATGCGCCATATTTATCGCTGCCATCCCATATATGGTTGGGGTCATATTCCATAACCCACTCACATGGAGGTGGAAATTTTGCATTGTATTCTATCACAACAACACGAGGGTTAATACAGTTTATTTTTTCCCATATCCAATAATCATTTCCATCAATATCAATACTAAGTAAATCGATTTCTCCGTTAATTTTTCCGTTTTCGCCAATAAGTTTATTTATATTATCAGCCGTTATAAATGCGTTGAGTGAGGTTAATTGTTTTGTAGATAAAGGTTTTTTAAAACATTTCTGCAATTTTTTAAAATGCTTTTTACTTCCTTCTAGCCACAAACCATTCCAGCCATTGAATAATAAATAATGGCCATTACTTTCAAGTCCGTTTTGAACGCCAAATTCAACGAATGTTTTATTTGTTACCCCAATTCTATTAAATATTTCCTGAATAATTCCATCTTCATCGTTTTGGGAATACACTTTATACCCAAAACGGTCTAAATGCAAAGGGTCATCAATTTTTCTTTTATTTTCATATTCCTGATTATTGCATTTTACCGGTCTCAACAAGAAATTTGTTAATTTCTGCCTCATAATTCTAAATTTTTTCATAAAATTTTTAATCATAAGGGCGTAAATATAGAAAACTACCGCAGCGCATTGTGTTCCAACATCAGCGTGTAATTCGTCACATCGCACACATTGCTTGGACCAAAGTACTGAATTGGACCCGGGTAAATATATTCTTCGCCTCTTGCCCAGTCGTCTCTGCGCTCTACAAAATATTTAAAGGGTTTGCCTTTCAAATCCACGAGGGCTTTTTGTATAACGGGTTTGTTTTCGCCGTGCCTGCGTTCAATGTTCATCATCATTGTGGTGGGAACTCCGCCTGCAATCCATTTTTTAAAGCCTGCGGTTAAATTGCGAATGGAACTCATGTAGCCGTTTTTCTTGTGCAGCACCAAAACAGAAGCCGCATAGCCAAGGCTATAGCAATAATCCGCATCAAAGTTGGATGGTGCCGCGCAGCGACCCTCATAACCAAAGAAATGGCTTTGAGTGCTGAATTTGCCTTTGAAATTTCTGAGCTTCAGTTCTTTGGTTACCATTTCAATTAAAAGTTTTTCTGTTTCAACTAGAGATACCTGAACATTTCCGTGCGGGTCTCTGTCCATCATCAACTGCAACTGTATGTCTTCGGGCAGGTTTTTAAGTAAGTTTGCGGAAGCTTCGGAAATATGTCTGCAAGCTACTTCTACCATATCTGCCGCTTTGCCAGCTTCTTTAATTTCTGCATCACCGTGCTCTTTCACGTGGCTTTCTATATCTTTTTGGATTAGTTCTTTTATTTCTGATTCGTAATGCGCAAGAGCATCGTTCAATTCGGAAATAAGAATTTTAAATTCTGGAATAAACTCAATAAGACCTTCTGGTATAAGGGCTACGCCAAAATTCTTTTTATCTGCGCTACGTCCATCAATAATATCGGCTATTGAATTAACAACCTGTTGAAGAGTCCATTTTTTTTCCTCAATCTCTTCCGAAATCAAGCAAATATTTGGATGAGTTTGAAGCGCAGCCTCTAAACCTATGTGGCTTGCAGAACGCCCCATAAGTTTGATGAAGTGCCAGTATTTTTGGGCGGAATTGGAATCACGCTCAATGTTGCCTATAAGTTCGGAATAGGTTTTAACGGCGGTGTCAAAGCCAAAAGAGACTTCTATATATTTGTTTTTCAAGTCGCCATCTATGGTTTTTGGGCAGCCTATAACGGAGCAGGAAACGTTTTTAGCTGCAAAATATTCTGCCAAAACCGCAGCATTTGTGTTTGAATCGTCTCCGCCTATAATAATAATGGCGTTTAATTTGAGTTTTTTCACAACTTCTATGCACTTGTCAAACTGCTCGGTGCTTTCCAGCTTTGTTCTGCCGCTTTGGATTATGTCAAAGCCGCCCGTATTGCGGTATTTTGCCATTAAAGCACGTTCTATTTCAATATATTTTCCATTCACAAGCCCGCTTGGTCCGCCCAGAAAACCGTAAAGTTTTGAACTGCTCTTAACGGCTTTTATTCCATCAAAAATTCCGGCAATAACATTGTGCCCGCCTGGAGCTTGCCCACCGGATAGAACAACGCCAACATTTAGGGCTGTGCCTGCGGCTTGCTTTTTTGTTGAGGCTTTGAATGTTAAAATAGGCGCGCCATAAGTATTTGGGAATAGAGCCTTTATTTGCTCTTGGTCGCTCACAGACTTTGTGGCTGTTCCAGCGAGGGTTGAAACTTTTAATGCCCCTTTGCTAAGTGATGGAGGGAGCTTAGGTTTGTAGCTGGCGCGAGCTTTGCCCAGAAAAGAAAGATTTTCAGACATCGGTTTTCTCCTTTGTTACTCAGGTAAATATAGAAAATTTCTACCAAGAAATCCTAAGAAACAACGCTTGCCGTTTACATATGCGCTAAGGTACGAATAATATCTCTGAGCCGCGCCGCCTCTTCAAAATCAAGCCGCTCCGCCGCCGTTTTCATTGCCTGCTCCAATTCCTCAATGTTGTATGAACCCGAACCTTTATTCCGTTTCTCGCCGATTTTCTTATTTTTGCCGCGAACATCCATCAAGGGGTCTTGAATTTCCATTAAGTCTTCTAGTTTTCTCTGCACATTTTTTGGGGTTATATTGTGCTGCCTGTTGAATTCAATTTGCTTGTTTCTGCGGCGGTTCGTTTCTAGAATTGCTTTTTTCATGGAGTCGGTCATTTTGTCTGCGTAGAGAATAACCCTGCCTTTCACATTTCTGCTCGCTCTGCCCATAGTTTGAATTAGGCTTTTGTAGTTTCTTAAAAAACCTTCCTTGTCTGCATCCAAAACCGCAACCAAGGCAACTTCCGGCAAATCCAAACCCTCGCGCAAAAGATTTATCCCAACCAAAACATCAAATTTTCCAATTCTGAGGTCACGTATAATCTCGTGCCTGTCCAAGGTTTTAATATCGCTGTGCAAATATCTCGCCTTTATCTTTTTGTCCAGCAAATAATCAGTTAAATCCTGTGCCATTTTTTTTGTAAGCGTTGTCACCAGAACCCTATTCCCATCAGAAACGGTTGCTGTTATGTGTGAGAGCAAATCTTTCATTTGCCCTTCCACTGGCATAACGTCAATTTTTGGGTCTAGCAAACCTGTGGGGCGGTTTATTTGCTCAACGATGTTTCCAACTGTTTTTTTGAGTTCGTAATCTGCTGGCGTTGCGCTCACAAAAAGCACGTTTTTTGGCAGTTCATACTCAAACTCCGTGAAGTTCATGGGGCGGTTATCCAAAGCGCAAGGCAGTCGCCAGCCGTAATCCACAAGGGTTGTTTTGCGAACCTTGTCGCCCTCGCTCATGGCACCCACCTGCGGAATGCTGGCGTGCGATTCATCAATGATCATAAGCCAGTCTTTGCCAAAATAATCCAAAAGCGTGAAGGGTCTAGTGCCGGGTTTTCTGTTTTCAATAATTCGCGAATAATTTTCTATCCCTGGGCAAATTCCGGTTTCCCTTATAAGCTCCATATCATAATGAGCGCGGCTGTTGAGGCGAGCCGCTTCCAAATCCTTGCCATCAGCTTGCAATTCGTATAATCTAAGGTCCAACTCTTTTTGAATTTTATTTATAATTTTCGCTCTGCTCTCTTCTCTGGTTACAAAATGCTTCGCGGGCGCAACAACAATTTCGCCAACCTCTTTTACTGTCTCGCCAGATACCAAATGAAACCAGGAAAGTTTTTCTATTGTATCGCCAAAGAGTTCAATGCGAAGCCCAATATCGTCATAGCTTGGGTAAATATCTATGCGGTCGCCTCGCACCCTGAATGTTCCGCGTTCCAAAGCGTAGTCGTTGCGGTCGTATTGAATGGCAACCAAATCTTTCAAAATGCCATCTCTATCCCGTTCTTCGCCAACTTTAAGGCGAACCATCAATTCAAAATATTCCGCAGGGCTTCCCAAACCGTAAATGCAGCTCACAGAAGCCACTATTATCGTATCTCTGCGAGTGAGCAAATTTTTTGTGGCACGAAGTCGCAATTTATCTATTTCCTCGTTTATGGAAGCATCTTTGTCTATAAAAATATCGCTAGACACAATGTAGGCTTCGGGCTGGTAGTAGTCGTAATAGCTTACAAAATATTCAACTGCGTTTTCTGGGAAAAATGCTTTGAATTCGTGGTAAAGCTGCGCGGCAAGCGTTTTGTTGTGAGTTAAAATCAAAGTCGGCTTTGACAGATTTCTTATGACATTTGCCATTGTAAATGTTTTCCCGCTGCCCGTTACGCCCAAAAGAACCTGGAATTTTTCGCCGTTTTGGAATGATTTGGTTATTGCTTCAATGGCTTGCGGCTGGTCGCCTGCGGGGTTGTAGGGGCTTTTTAACAAAAATGGAGCGTGTTCGCTGGGCGGGCAAATATTCAAATGCCCAGGCCGGCTTTCTTCTGGGCTTAAATGTGGAACGGATAATTTCGCAAGAGGCATACCAACTCTTATAAAGTGAATTGACGTTTATATTTTTCTCTAAAATTCAATTCTATCAAGTAGAACATATTTGAAAGTTGCAACACAGAAAGAGTTCTGTATCTATCTGCAAACCATAGTTGGCATATAGTATGATCGTAATAATTGCGATTTTTATCTTCACAAATTAATTCTAGTGGCTCCGAAAAACCTTTTAACATAAAATTTCTTGAAAAATCAGAATTTTCTTTATTTATAAATGATTGCAAAGTATAGAGAGAAGCATAAAAAGCTACGCGGTGTGCAAAAAATTCCTGAATGCCACGAAAGAATTCGTTTTTTGTTTTAGATTCTATTAAAGGCAATGATTTTGCAGCTTCAATAAAAGCCACATACAGAGCAGCGGCAACCTTATGCCTGTCAATTTTAATATCATTTTGTTTATTAATCACATTTCCCAAATTCTGCAAATCTCTGGAAAAATCTTTTATTTTAACATTTTGTTCGCAGTATTTCTGCTCTGTAAACTGTTTCAAAGAATTCAGACGCTCGTCACTACACGGTCTATTTCCGTAAGACAGCACAAGCTTTATTTCAGGGACAAAGATATTATCCCAAAATTCGTTGAATTTTTCGTTTGTCATTAGAATTAATAATTAAGGGATTACAGGGTTACGAGCTGGCGTTACTAGCTCAACTGAAATGTCATCGTTGCTTAAAAATACGAGTTCTTTGAATGCTTCTTCGTGAGAAACATCAAAATCATCCAAATTCTTTGGAAGAATACTCGATACTCGCTCTATAATAGATTTTGAATTGTTTTGCATAAGAGTAAATATAGTAAAATAAATTTACCCCTATTCTGCTCACTATTCCTTCAACACCCACTTCACTTCTTTTGTTAGAATATTCTCTGTGCTATACATTCCCGTTTGATTGTAACGCCAATATATTTTATTCCAACCCTCTTTGGCATCTATGTTTAAATTATCATCTCTAGAACTATTACAAGTTATTTTTCCAGCTTTTGAAAAATAATAATACCCAATTCCTTCACGTGCATACCCATCCTCAATTTCCAATCTACCAATTTTTCCATTGTTATCGGTTAGCGCAAATTCTCCTACAAATATTTTTATATCTTTGTAAGAATTAGGACAACCTTGTAGGGATGAAACGTTTATTAAATATTTATCAGGAATTGTTTTAGGCAGTTCCAACTTGACAATTCCATCTGTTACGCTTCCTGCATTTATATTGTCAATAATTTTTTTGTAAGCTTCGTCCCATACCTCTATTTCAATAACTCCGCTGCCTTCATAGGCTTCACCAATCGGAGAGACATTGTTCTCCATATCGTAATGTTTAATGTAAATTTGCGAGAATTGGTTACCACCGCCATCAGCTCCGCCAGTAACAAGCGAACCGCCGTCCCCCTTGTTATCATCCGATGAGCAAGAAATGATGAAAGCCAAAGCAAGCGAAAAGCTTGCCGCCAATGTGATTTTTGAAAGAAATTTGATGCTGTTCATATAAAACTCCTATTGTTATTCTTTTACAGTAGTAATATACATATTTTTACGGCTTTTGTCAAGGGTGTGGCGATAAATTGGCTCTATAATTTTTTTACTATATTCATAATGATGCCTGAACCGAACCGTTTTTCATTTGATAAAATAGAACCTTTGAGGTAATTATGAATAAAATTGTGTCAATCTACAATATAAGTGATTATAAATTGAAAGTAGAATTCATAAATGGCGAAATAAGGATT
>Ga0268262_10006185_pt1 | contig 11570 bp, 11 predicted proteins | sample TergutNc150P3_FD_190354 | JGI IMG/M metagenome (GOLD analysis project Ga0268262, IMG submission 190354) | Nasutitermes corniger P3 segment gut microbial community from laboratory colony in Florida, USA - Nc150 P3 (SPAdes) (version 2) | ecosystem: Host-associated > Arthropoda: Insects >... | reverse complement strand
GATGCGTTAGGTTTGAATAATGCGCAGGGCGCTCAAGGCAAGCTCACCATTGCCAGCCCTGTTGAGGCAAACCAAGCCATAGGCACAATAGACGCCGCATTAAAAATGGTTAACAAACAAAGGGCGGATCTTGGCGCTTATCAGAACCGCTTTGAAATGGCGGCGCAGGGCGTAGCCGTTGCGTCGGAGAACATGCAAGCGGCGGAATCCCGCATCAGGGATACAGATATGGCGAATAAGATGGTTGACTATACAAGGGATTCCATCTTGAACCAGAGCGGGACCGCGATGTTGGCTCAGGCCAATCTTCGCAGTCAATCGGTTTTATCGTTGTTATCGTAAGTATCGATTATTTAAAAATAACGGATTAAGAGACTTCTGGATGTCGTCTTTTATTCGTACAAGGACAGTGAAGTTCGCGCCTTCACTGCCCGATTTTTTCTGCCATGGATTGGCGGAAAAAGAGCGTCTGACATTCCATATTATGGGTATCAGACAATTTTACATGGAGGTATATCATGTCCGTAGCAAGTGTGGGATTTATGCCCGTCACGCCAATGCCGGTTTACGAACAGGAGCAACCGGTCAGGCAGGCGCTTACGCAGCCGGAAAAAAAAGTAAAACCTCAAGTTAGCAACTCTACAACGTCGGATTTGGAGAAAATAGGTCTTGCTTTTAACAGAAAACTGCAATTCGTAGTCGATCACGGTTCCAATGAGGTTATTATCAAGGTTATTGATAAAGAAACCGATAAGGTGATTAAGGAAATTCCGCCTGAAGAATTGCAGCGGTTGCACAGTAACCTTAAAGAGGCCATAGGTCTTTTATTTGATGAGATGGTCTAGCCGCAAGGATCAAGCGTAAACAAGCGGTTATTTTAAGCGAATGTTGATGGGGAGTAATCAAGTCTATGTCCGATGTTTACATACCGGGTGTAAAAAGCAGGTTTAATTCCGATCAGGTCATTGACGGCCTGATGAAGCTTGAAAAAATTCCCAGAGACAGAGTTCAAAGCAACATGGACACCCTGCGTGTCCAAAAAGGCTATTGGCAGGAAATCGGCAGACGGATAAATACCCTGCGCGACAGCGCCCGGGGGCTCTACTCTTTTCAAAACCCCTTTAACGAAAGAATTGGTCAAAGTACGGATGATTCCGTAATTACGGCTATCGCGGGCAGGGATGTCCCGGAACAATCTTTTACTTTTACGGTCAAACAAACAGCCCAGGCCGACCGTTTCCTATCCCAACCCCTTGATGAAAAAACAAAAATAGAAGCCGGTACTTATTCCTTTTCAGTCGGTAAAGATGAAATTTCCATAAATTACCGAGGCGGCACCTTAAAAAATTTTGTAGAAACGATAAATAACCGGGGGCGTAATAAAATCTCAGCCTCCCTTATGACCGTAAAAAGCGGAACAATTTCACTTTTAATAGAATCCAAATTAACAGGCTCTGAAAACAGATTAGCCTTTTCTGGGGACGCTTCGGCTCTTGCCACGCGTCTTGGCATGATGGAAGTTGGAAGCGGAGAACAGACAAACTTTCCCATCAGTGAAAAAACCGTGCAAAAATCGGGACAAAACGCCAATAATGTGGAAATCAATAATGGCGTATTACAGGTTGCTCCACTCTCCTCCGCCTCCGTCCCCATAAACCTTGCAATTAGCTCAGATTCGCTTCTAATGCTTCGTCTTGAAACTCAAACCAAAGTTAATCAAGACGATGCCGTTAATACTTCACAGCCCGGTCCAGGACCCAATATTCCTACAGGCTCCGTAACCTACGGGGACATTACAATTGAAAATTTACCGTCTGACGCTCCAAAACTTGACTCCACCCCTCCGCCTCCACCTAAGCGTAACGATGATATGTCAGTTTTAAACCTTGTTTTTTCTGACGGCACTTCGGCAAAATTACCGGCTATTAACGACTCCAATTCATTTACTCAAAGGCAGTACAATTTAGCCGAAATCGCTGGCGGCAGGACTATCGCATCCCTAAATATCGAAAATTCAAATACGCACCGGGAAGTCTCGGTCGGCAAGATAGAAATAGTTGATCCTTCAATAACGGGCGGTTTAAAACCGTCAAATGCGGTTTCTACCGCACGCGACGCCGTTTTATCAATGGAAGGCATAGAGATTACCCGCCCGACTAATGTTATTGACGATCTTATACCGGGCGTTACTTTAACCGTCAGGGGCGTTTCCAGCAAACCCGTTGAATTAAAAATTACCGGCAATAAGGAAGCCGTAAAAGAGTCTATTATATCTTTTGTGGGAAATTACAACCGCCTTATAGCGGAGATAAACGTATTGACCGCAAGAAGCCTTAATTCAGGATCAGGGTACAATACCACTGTAGACGACACGGTTATAAATGAATTGACATATTTAACGGCTGATGAAAAAAAGGAGATGCAAAGCAGGTTGGGCGCTTTTAACGGGGACTTAACTTTAACCAATTTAAAAAATCAACTTATGAGGATCGTAACGGCCCCCTACCCTACCAGCCTTGAGCGGGAACTATCGCTTTTATCACAGATAGGCGTCAGTTCAAACGCCTCAAGAAATATGGGATACAATCCGTCACAGTTAAGAGGTTATTTGGAAATTGACGAAAAAACCCTTGACGCGGCCTTGGAAACTAAAATACCCGCAATTAAAGAGCTTTTCGCAAGCAACACTTCAGGCGACATAATCGCCGATACGGGCATAGCCCATAATATAGACACTCTTGTAAAACCGTTTGTTGAAACGGGCGGCATCATTTCCCTGAAAAACAGCACGCTTGATTCCCGCATAAATCAAGACGAAAAACGCATTGCCACTCTGGATCGCCAGTTGGCCGCGAAAGAACAGGACCTGCGCATGCAATACTCCAGAATGGAATCCGCTTATTCGCGGATGGAACAAATGTCAAAATCGCTTGATAATTTTAGCCAGCAAAACCGGGGCGGCAGATAATGAAAATAAATATTAACGGTAAGCCGCTGGACTATACGCTTACCAATGAAAAAACATTAATAGAAATAATTGCGGGTCTTGAGCAATGGCTTTCCAGTTCCGGACACCGTATGAGCGAACTGTCAGTTGACGGTCAGGATGTCAACTCTTCCATGGTGGAGGAAATTTTTAAAAAAGACATTAAAACGGTAAAACTTATTGAAATTCGCACTAATTCAATTGCGGAATTAACCACGGCTTGCATATTAAACCTAAAGCATGACATCGACGAATACGAAAAACTTAACTTTGATGAAAAAGCAAAATTTTTTGATAACTGGAAAGAAGGCAGCCATGCCCAGTATATATCCGAGGAAATGCCCGATCTTTATTCGTATTTTGTTGATGCATTTTCCGCAGGCAAAATATCAATTGAAACATTACGGGCAATAACTGAAGAAGTACAAAGGGAAATAACAGAGCCTGTAAAAGAACTGGAAAAGATTGAACCAATATTAAATGAAATTTGCGAAAAGCTTATAAATCTTCCCCTGAATATTCAAACAGGGAAAGATCTGCTTGCGGCTACAACAATAGAACTTTTTTCCACCATAACGGAAAAAATAATACGAATTTTTTACCAGTTAAACATTCAAGGTTATTTATTACAGATGGAAGAAGCAAAGAAAATAGCCCATGATTTTATTGATTTTAAAAATATCTTAACGGAACTGTTGGAAGCTTACGAAAAACATGATACAATCATTATTGGAGATTTGGCTGAATATGAAGCGGCTCCAAAACTAAAAGAATTATATTTCGCTATTTTAAAAATCTGCCGTGAAACGGCACAGACGCAGGGTGGAAAATGATATACAATACCTTAATACTTTATCCATTAGTATCAGCGACAGATTTTAAATGGGACTCAGGACCAAGGGCATCTCCCAAAGATTTAATAGTCATATTTGTCATCGTTGTCGTCGTCGTAGGGGCTCTTCTAATTGTCAATGCAAGAAAAGGATCATCCACAGGCAAGAAAAGCTCAGGCGCGGCAGCCGGAACTCCCGGGGCGGGCGTTTTTTCAATTTTTGCGTTTCACCGTATAGCGAAAAATCTTGGGCTTGATCACGAACAGACAAAAATGCTTGATTTTGTCTTTAAAACAGATCAAGTGGTAGATCCGCAAAGGTCCGTAGTAACCCCTTCCCTCTTAGACAGGCATTTCAGACGCGCATACAGAGTTTTGGAGCAAACACACGGTCATGAAAATGAAACGCAGCATAAGCTCGGCGTTCTTTTTTCAACAAGAAATCTCATTGAAAACAGCGTATTGGAAGGTTTGACTTCCACACGCCAAATAAAGGACGATACGAAATTTACCATTGTGGCAAACAAAGATAAAATAGACGTTAATGTAATTTCCACAAAAGGCGAAAATATCGACGTAGAAGCGCCAAAGACCGTGCTTGGAAGCCAGATAAAAATTCAAAAGGGTACGAAGCTAAACGTATTATTTTTCGACAAAAGCAACAAAGGTTTTTCCTTTGAAACCAGGGTTACGGGCTACACGACCAGACAAGGCCATCCTACAATGCAGATTGCCCATTCCAACAATTTACGGTTTCTTTCACAACGGCGTTTCCGCAGAAAACAAACGTCCGTCGCCTGTTCAATGTACCTTGTAATTGTTGAGGGCAGCGGTAAAAAACAGCGCCTTATAGCCGATAAAAGAAAGTTACAGGGGACTATTGCCGATATTTCAGTAGGAGGCTGTTCAATAAAAACAATGGCCCCCATACAGGTTGGGGCAAGGTTTAAGGTTGAATTTATATTATGCGATATAAACTTGGCGGCTTTGGGGCAGGTTTTAAGGACAAATAGGACGGGTGGAAATACCATTATTCACATGAAATTCCTTAAATTAACCCAAAAATCAATGAATGTAATTAATTCATTTGTATATGAATATTCCCAGGAGTAAAATAATAAAAAGGATAAAAGGATGAAGATTGTAACATTAAAAGACATGATCAGAAAGGATGTCCCCATTTACTACAGAATGCTTTATACAAGCGTCGCGGTTATTGAATTAAATAACAAGCAAAACGATTACCGTATTGATTTTTCTTTAGAAATAAAGCCAACGGGCGCAAAAGAAGTCAACGTAACATTTATTGACGCTGTTGATTATCCTCTTGTTCCGGTAGTAAGGGAACTTAAACGTTATATAATCGAGTTGGATAACGCCGACGGACTTCCCAACTAAATATGATTGACATTGTTTCTAATTCTCCTGAAGAAACAATTTCCATTGGAAAACGAATTGCAAGTTTTCTTACCGCTGGTTCCGTTGTCGCGTTTGTTGGCTGTCTTGGAAGCGGAAAAACTTGCCTTGCAAAGGGCATTGCGCTAGGTTTGGGTATAGCCGATAACATTACAAGCCCCACATATACAATAATCAATGAATATCAAAGTGAGAAAGAGTCCTCCCCCACCCTGCTCCATATTGACGCTTACCGTTTAAATAATGATAAAGATTTTGAAGATATTGGCGGAGATGAGGCAATTAACGGCGGTGGAATTTCAATAATTGAATGGAGCGAGCGCATACCTAAATCAATTCCTGAAAATTCAATTAAGATCAGCATGGAGATAACAAGCCCGCTTTCAAGAACAATAAAAATTAAAGGACTTGATAAATTATGAATTTACTCGCGATAGATACTGCGGCTTCCATTCTTTCCGTAGCGGTCTCTAATGGGGACGAAATATTTTCCACCGAAACGGAAGCCGTAACAAGACATTCTGAACTTGTTATGGAATTAATGGACGACCTTGTTAAAAAAGCGAATATCACGCCAAAAGATATTAACGGTATTCTTTGCATGGGCGGTCCCGGTTCATTTACAGGACTTAGAATCGGCTATTCAATAGCCAAAGGACTTGCCCTCTCTTTGTCCATTCCATTCGCGCCCGTTCCAACGCTTGAATGTATTGCTCATAATGAAAAATTCGCGCAGAGTTTAACTCTTGCAGTAATTGAAGCCAGAAAAAACGCTTACTTTTACGCCTTCTTTAAAAACGGAAAACGCCTATCGGAAGATAAAGATTCAAATTTACCGCAAATAATAAATGAAATTGAACGGTATAAGAATGAGTATAAACAAATTACTCTTACAGGCCACGGGGCAAAGAGTCTTTTTGAGTCTTTGAATGAAAACACAAAAAATGATCTTTCGCCAGTTTTTGAAAAAAACGGGTATGCGAAAGAACTAATCGCAATCGCTAAGGGCAAAAATTTATTTTGCGGTGACTGTACTGGCTATCTTTATTCAGGACCTGAGTATATTAGGAAAACTGACGCTGAAATAGCTCTGGCTCTTTAAGATTTTATTCGCTAGATTTTCACACGAAGATCACAAAGGTACAAAGAGCACAAAGAGGGGAACCTCGACCTTCGGTCTCGGTTTAGGTTCACAAAGGGGGAATAAGGGATATTTGTCCGTAATCTTATAATCTTCTTAAATAAAATCTACCTCCGTAAATGCCTCAGAGAGGAAACTGTTCAGAAAGAGCATAATATCCTTCCCTTTCCATTTTTCTAGAGTTTTGGGAATACATTCCTCCAGTGAACAGCCAAAACGTCTCTTGAACAATTCACCGTCAGGACCTTCTTTACGGCGGAAACCCATTAAGATTACGTCTTTTAAAAGAGCGGTTTTATCAATGTTTTCATAGTGCGCGGAAGTTATTAACGGCGATTTAATATACGCGTCAACATCGTGTGGATAGGTAAACCGCTTAGCCTGCGCGGTTTCTTCGTTTATCAGAGTGCCTGACGCGGAGGGACCCGCACCTATCCAATTTTTCATTTGCCAGTAACGCATGTTGTGAAGACACTGTTTCCCATCTTGAGCGAAATTGGAAACTTCATAGTGATTGTAACCTTCGCTTTTTAGCAAATCGCGCCCAAAGAGCCAAAGAGAATCGGTTTTATCACTGTCCGGCAGGATTATTTTTTTGGCTTTTATTTTTTCATATAGGGAAGTGTTTTTTTCTACGGTTAGGCCGTAAAGTGAAATATGTGAAGGGTTGTGGGCGCGGATACGGTTTATATCTTCCATGATGATTTTTTCATCCTGATGAGGGAAGCCGGTCATCAGGTCTAAAGACAGATCCGCTCCAGTTTGCGCGCCGGGAAAATATTGACGGGCGAGGTTTAATTGGCTTTCCAGAAAATTAGCGTTTCCTTTTCTATTTACGGAAAGGCGCGAAGGTTCATGGAAGGTTTGTACTCCAAGACTCAGCCTGTTTACTCCCCCCTGTCCGCAAAGTGAAAGAAACTCCTCCGTAATTGATTCGGGATTTGCCTCCACGGTAAATTCTTTTGGTGAAAAAAAGGGGATTTTTTTTAACGCGTTAAAAAGTAGGGATATTTTTGCACCCAAAACGGACGGCGTTCCACCCCCAATGTAAACAGTTGGAATTTCGTTAATGTCAAAATACTCTATCTGGAATTTTATGTCGTTTATAAGGGCTGTAATAAAAGATTCAATATAGCCCTCATTTAAATTTTTTACGGTTACTGAATAAAAATCACAGTAATCGCAGAAGGAATCGCAAAAAGGTATATGGATATACAGCGAAGCGGTTGTTTTCAAATTTTAAAGCAGTTCAAATTTTACAAAAGGCCAGAACCTGAGTAAAGCTCTCGCCGTGATTAATGAAGGAGAGATAGTTCCCCATGTCCGTGAATCATTTGTGTTGCTTCTGTCGTCTGAAATTACAAAACATTCGTCGGGACCTAAAATGACGGTATCCATGCTGCCGGAAAATGGAATCGAGTCGTCCCATAATTCCGACGTTTTGGGAATATTCGGCTGATACGGTTTTTCAGAAAGCTCAAACTCAGTAAGGCTGTATGTGCTTCCGGCGGCTTTTACCCTGAAAACATAATTGCTCATGGAAATTTCATCGCCGGGGAGCGCGATAACTCTTTTTAAATAGTACTGTCCTTTTCCTGAAAAAATGCTTTTCCTTTGCGCCGTAAAGAACCTTACAATTCCGTCAATAATACGAAACGGCATTTTCTTGTCTTTATAATGCCCCATATCCACCAATACGATACTTCCGCGCTTGAACGGAAAATAATTTTGTTCATTCTTGTTACGGAGCCACGCGGGAGGAATAAATGACGTGAATATTAACCTGTCACCGGAATTAAGTCCCGGTTGCATCGTATTATTGTCAACTGACCACACTGAAAAAAAGAACGCGTTAAAACAATTATATATAACATACAGAATAATAAAAACAAGGAGATATTTAAACAGCTTGTTTCTTTGTTTTTTTTGCGCGGTATATGAATATTGCGTCCATTTATCAAACATACTTATCCTATTTCATTACTCCCATCCGCCAATACGGCCAATAAATAAACATCCCCTTCCCAAGAATTTTTGATTTCTTTACAGGGCCAAAATAACGCCCGTCCCTGGAATTGTCGCGGTTGTCTCCCAAAGGCAGAATTCTTCCTTGCGGCACATACCAGCCAAGACGGTGTTTTGCCAAAAGCGCGGCATAACGCGTGTCGCCAGGAGACGCTTTTCGCAATGTTTCAATTCTTATTTTTTCATAGGTAAGAAAGTCAGGATACCGCATTTCACCCGAAGCTTGAGATTTTGAATATAAACTCTCGGAAGGATTCAGTTTGGCGTCTACCCACCCAGCGGCTTTTGCCGCCGCGTCTATGGCCGGATATTGTTCCTGTCGCATTAACCTGCTTATACGATGATTCCACCCAATAGCCGCGTTATATTCATTTTCATTAACCCAGCGGTCCTCTCCTAAAAAACGTATCTTCATATTACCGTTCTCCATGATCAAATGATCCCCTGAATATCCGGCACATCTTTTAATAAGAAAATGAACCCTCGGCTCCCCTTTCTCGTCCTTATCAATATCAACAAAGGTTAGGGTAAGCATATAGATAATGCGCTGAGTAACGTCAAATGCGACCCCCTTTGAAATATATGAGGGGTTTTCAAAAATAATAATATCATTGCGCTTAGGGCTTACCACGCTTGGCAGTTTAAAAAAACCGGGCAGTAATTCAGGCCCATAAATAATTTTATTGACAAAAACAAAGTCGCCTATGTTAAGCGTGTCTATCATTGAACCGGAAGGAATCCTGTATGCCTGCACCAGATACTGATTTGCCAGCAAGACCATACAGGCGGCCCAAATAAACGCGTCCAGCCAGTCTAAAACGGGGTTTTTTGCCTTGCGTTTTTCCTTTTTTTCGTGGCGAATTTGCGCCCTTTTAGTCAGGAATTTTTCCGTAATAACTTGAACGTGGTCAAAAAAGTCAGTCTGCTTTGATGTGTTTGGCATTTATCACATAATACCATGAAAGGTACGTTTTTAGCAAGTAAAACTGTAGAAATATGTTAATTTGTCTTAATTCCCTCCCATCTATTGGATATATAAATAAATTACACTACAATAAAAAATATGTTGTTAAGGATGCCATTATGGACATAAAGCAAGTTATTATAGAAAATAAAACCTCACTAGGAATAGAGCTTGGTTCCACACGCATAAAAGCGGTATTAATTGACGATACTTACGCGCCTATCGCGTCGGGCAGTCATGATTGGGAAAACAAACTGGAAAACGATATCTGGACATATCACCTTGACGATGTTTGGGTTGGACTGCAAGACTGTTTTAAGAATTTGGCGCTTGATGTAAAAAACCGCTACGGCTTGACTCTTTCTTCGGTTGGCTCTATCGGCATTTCCGCCATGATGCACGGCTATTTGGTATTCGATAAAAATGGCAATCAGCTTGTTCCTTTCCGCACATGGCGCAATACCATGACTGAAAAAGCCTCCGCCCTCCTTACCGAAAAATTCAAATTCAACATACCCCAACGCTGGAGCATAGCCCATCTGTATCAGGCGATTTTAAATAAAGAGCCGCACTTAAAAAACATTGATTTTATGACCACCCTCGCGGGATACGTGCATTGGAAACTAACAGGTAAAAAAACTCTCGGCATCGGCGACGCTTCCGGTATGTTTCCTGTGGATAACGGCAATTACAATCAACCGATGTTAAAAAAATTTGACGATCTTATCGCTCATGACAAATACGGTTGGAAAATAGCTGATATTTTACCCGCCGTTTTAAACGCAGGTGAAAACGCCGGAGTCATAACGGCGGAGGGGGCGAAACTGCTAGACGCTTCCGGTAATCTGCAAGCCGGTATTCCCCTCTGCCCGCCGGAAGGAGACGCGGGAACGGGCATGGTTGCGACTAACAGCGTGGCGGAGCGTACCGGCAATGTTTCGGCGGGAACTTCCATTTTCGCGATGATCGTTATGGAAAAAGAATTGTCAAAGGTATATCCCGAAATTGATATTGTCACTACTCCGGCGGGAAAACCCGTGGCAATGGTTCACTGTAATAACTGCACTTCCGATATTGACGCGTGGGTAAAGCTGTTCAGGGAACTGCTGGAAGTCAACGGGGCAAAGATTGATAAACCGGCCCTATACGACGCGCTGTATTACAAGGCTCTGGAAGCGGACGAGGATTGCGGCGGGCTTCTCTCTTTCAATTACTATTCCGGCGAAACTATTACGGAAATTGAAGAAGGCCGCCCTTTGTTTACGCGCCTTCCCGACAGCAATTTCACTTTGGCAAATTTTATGCGTACCCTTCTCTTTTCAAGCATGGCAACCTTAAAGTACGGCATAGACATTCTCACGGAAAAAGAAAAGGCGCGTATAGACAGCCTCTTGGGACACGGCGGCTTGTTTAAAACCAAAGGCGTAGGACAGCGATTTATGGCGGCGGTCTTTAACGCCCCTGTCGGCGTGATGGAATCCGCCGGTGAAGGCGGCGCGTGGGGTATCGCCCTTCTTGCCGCGTTCATGCGTGAAGGCGAGAAAACTCTGGAAAAATTTCTTACGGAAAAAGTCTTTACCAGAAAGACGGGCGCGCGCATTGATCCTGATCCGAAAGATGTGGAAAGTTTTAAAAAATTTATGAAACAATATACCGCTGGACTTAAAATTGAAAAGACCGCGGTTGAAAATTTTAATAGGGGTTAATTATGAATCTAAAGAAATACGAATACTGGTTTATCGTAGGAAGCCAGGACCTTTACGGTGATGAAACGCTTAAACAAGTCGCGGATCACGCCCGTATAATGACGGATGAATTCAACAAAGATACGCAACTTTCAGGCACTGTTGTATTGAAACCCACCGCAATAACGCCTAACGCTATACGCGGTCTTTTTGAGGAGGCAAACGCCTCAAAAAACTGCGCCGGCATCATAACATGGATGCACACGTTCTCACCTTCAAAAATGTGGATACAGGGGCTTGCCCTTAACCGCAAACCGCTTCTTCATCTCCATACGCAATACAACAGGGATATCCCCTGGTCTTCAATAGACATGGATTTTATGAACCTTAACCAGTCCGCCCACGGAGACCGCGAACACGGATTTATTCATACGCGGATGAACCTGCCCCGCAAAGTAGTGGCGGGTTTCTGGCAGGATAAGGAAGTGCGCCGCCGTATGGACGTGTGGATGAGGGCCGCA